>Ga0209698_10003141_pt1 | contig 18511 bp, 9 predicted proteins | sample LitLauG_LLR_2012_FD_187203 | JGI IMG/M metagenome (GOLD analysis project Ga0209698, IMG submission 187203) | Freshwater sediment microbial communities from Pennsylvania, USA - Little Laurel Run_MetaG_LLR_2012 (SPAdes) (version 2) | ecosystem: Environmental > Aquatic > Freshwater > Creek >...
CTTCTTGGCTGCGAGCGCGCCGGCCAGCGCCATGATCGGCACGATCATCAGGAAACGCCCGAACAGCATGGCGATGCCCAGGGTCGTGTTATACCACGGCGTGTTGGCGTTCAAGCCGGCGAAGGCGCTGCCGTTGTTGCCGACGCATGACGAATAGGCGTAGAGAATTTCACTCAAGCCGTGCGGCCCGTTGTTGTTCAAGCCGGCCAAACCCCACTGGCTGACCGCCGCCCAGGCCGCGAAGCCGAGAATCGTCAGGCAGAGAATGAGCAGCGAGAGCATCGCCATCTTCACCTCAAACGACTGGATTTTTTTACCGAGATATTCCGGCGTGCGCCCGACCATCAAGCCGGCGATGAAGACGGCGAGCACGACGAACACGAGCATTCCGTAGAGTCCCGCGCCGACGCCGCCGATGATGATTTCGCCAAGCTGGATGTTGAACAGCGGCACGAACCCGCCGAGCGGCGTGAAGGAATCGTGCATCGCATTCACCGCGCCGCACGACGCGTCGGTGGTGACAGTGGCGAACAAGGCGGAATTGAAAATGCCAAAGCGGACTTCCTTACCTTCCATGTTGCCATCAGCGGCGGCAATGCCGAGTTGCTGGTGAATCGGGTTGCCACTGGATTCTGCCCACCAGCACAGCAGCGTGCCGCCTAGAAACAGAATCATCATCGCCGTCCAGATGGACCAGCCGTGCGCCTGATTTTTTGTCATGCGGCCAAGGTAATATGTCAGGCCGCTGCCGATGGCGAAGATGGACAGCATTTGCAGGAAGTTGGAAAGCGGCGTGGGGTTTTCAAACGGATGCGCGGCATTGGCGTTGGCATAACCGCCGCCGTTGGTGCCGAGCATTTTGATGGCGATTTGCGAAGCCATCGGCCCTTGCACGATGATTTGGTCGGTGACGATTTGTTCTTCCATCACCGGATTTCCCGCCTTGTCGAGAACGGGTTTGCCGGTCGCGTCGGTTTTGGCGACGGAGATTTTCATTGGCTCCAGCAACTTCGCTTTGGCGTAAGGACTAAAATTTTGAATGACGCCCTGCGACACGAGAACCACGGCGAACACGAGGCAGATGGGGAGCAGCAAATAATAAGTCGTGCGGATGAGATCCACCCAAAAATTGCCAAGCGTAGCGACCGAATGCCGCGCAATGCCACGCACGAGCGCCGCCGCCAGCGCAATGCCCGTGGCCGCCGAGCCAAAATTGTGAATGACCAGTGCGACCATCTGCGAGAGATACGACATCGTGGCCTCGCCGGTGTAGCTCTGCCAGTTGGTGTTGGTGGTGAAGCTGACGGCGGTGTTGAATGCCAGGTCGGGTGACAGCGCGCCAAAACCCTGCGGATTCAGCGGCAGATGATTTTGCAGGCGCAAGATGGCGTAAGTGAAAATACAAGTTACCGCGCTGAACAGGAGCATGGCGATGGTGTATTGTTTCCAATCCTGCTCGCGCTCGGCGTTCACACCCATGAGGCGATAGGTGATTTTTTCCAACGGCCGGAGAATCGGGTCAAACCAAGTCCTGCCCTTCGCATCCAAAACCTGGACGAGATACAGGCCCATCGGTTTGGTAATGATGGCGAGGGCGGCCACGAATAGGCCAAGTTGCAGCCAGTCAATTGAGCGCATGATGATTCCTTAAAATTTCTCCGGGCGAAGCATCGCCACGACGAGGTAAATGAACAGCAGCACCGAAATGCCGCCCACGATGTAGTTTTCCATAATCAAAGTTTCCCGCAAAAGCGGGCGTAAAAACCGCTGGCCAAAAAGAAGGCTGCGACGATGCCGAGGTAAATCAGGTCGGTCATAAATACAGGGTTACTTTGACTCAACAATTGATCGCAGAATAATCAAAAGCGGTCTCGAATGTATTAAAACGGCATTAAAAATCGGGCTTTTCAACAGACCATTTACCCTAAAAGGATGATTCATTGGACCATACGGACCAAGCCTTGCAGACCAAAAAATCCTGTTTACTGATGATTGTTCGTTTATTTGGGCCAAATCTTGGACTATTCACCACCGGCATTCTTTAGTTTTTGGAGCAATTCCAGCCAATCGCGCAACTGGACCTCGCCATCCTTAATGGAAAGCAACCGGCGCAAATTCCGTTCGCTGAATGAATGAATTTGCAACGGTGGTGGCAGTTTTTGGAGCTCAGACTGAACCTGTTCAGGTAATTGCAGCAAATTCATAATCTGTGTGACGCGGGCTCGAGATAGCCCTTCGCGGGCCGCTATACGGGCCTGATTCAACTTCGAGTCATCGGCGATCTGCTGCTTCCAAAGCAGAGCCAGTTGAAACGGATGTGTCGGCAAACTTTTCTTTTTGGCCGGTGAAAGAGACTCTGCTTTGAACCGTGCGTCAGGTGGAAATAGAATTGGACTTGTCACGAAAGGCTGCGCACCCCATCTTGAATAAGGCATTACCAAAGTCATGGTGAGATTCCAAAAGTTTCGGTTCCGACCCATGCCAGCGGAGCCAACGTTTTTTGCTTCTGCATTAAGGGTTTGCACAGGGAGGACAAGGACACTTTCATTAAAGCGGCGAATGAAATTACTATTCGCCACAATTTGCCAGTATTTGCTGAAACTCTCCGAAACTCACGTTCTAAAACGGAGTTGAAACCTGACTGGTTTCTCGATTCAGAGAATCATCTCTGAAATCGAGATACATCCTGTTTAAGCGTGCCGGTGTTTTTACACCAAGGACACCACCACCCGCAAACAAGCCAGCCGCGCATGAAGGACGAAGCCAAAACGATCAGGCTGCTAAAGGCCAAAAATGAATCGTTCCGGCAATGCAAGTAAATTGAAGGTTGGACTCGTTTATGAGCCTGCGGGCGTTTCGTTGAAAGTTGCCGATGACGGCTGCGGGTTTGATGTGTCAGCAACTGCAGCCACGGATGCCGGTCACTTTGGATTGCTGGGGATGCGTGAGCGGACGGATAAAATGGGTGGAACACTGGAAATTGTCAGCCGCCCTGGCACCGGCACGGTCATTACGCTCAAAGTGCCGGTGAAGGTTGGTGAAGAAACCGAAAACCCATGAAACCGCTGCGAATTCTTTTGGTGGACGATCATTTCATCGTCCGGATGGGATTGATTGCGTCTGTAAAGACCAGTCCCGAATTGCAAATCGTGGCGGAAGCTGGCCGGGGCGACCAAGCGATTCGTTTGTATCGGGAACACCGGCCCGACGTGATGCTCCTCGATTTGCGTCTGTCGGACCTGAGCGGCGTGGAAGTCGCGGCGTAAATCATCAAGGAATTTTTGACGGGTAAAATCATTATTCTTTCCAGTCATGATTTGGAGGAAGAGATATTCCAGGCTTTCCAGGCCGGGGTTTCGGGCTATCTCATCAAGGATGTTTCTGTAGAAGAACTGGTTCGTGCCATCAAATCCGTTGCATCAGGACATAAACACATTCCGCCGGAAATCGCCGGGAAACTGGCCGAACATTCGCCGGGGTCGGATCTGACCGAGCGCGAAATGGAAGTGTTGCAGATGTTGGTGAAAGGACTTAATAATAAAGAAATCTCCCAAACCTTGCATGTTTCTGAAAACACCGCCAAGTTTCACATCAAAAACATCTTCACCAAGTTGCTGATCAGCGAGCGGACGGAAGCGGTGACAATGGCATTCCAGCGAGGCATTATTCGCTAGGCGCAACCCGCCAGCCCATTTTCTTTTCCGGAAAATGCCGAAACTACCCAACTGGGTAGTTGTTGAATTCCCATCCTCTGATATTGTAACGGATGTAATCCAATGTTGCACCTGCCTCCACAAACTTTTGTTGTCGCTGCGTTTGTTTCGATAACCGAGTGAATTTGTCAGGTGCCAGCTCAACCCTCGACTCAAAAATGAAAAAAACATCAAATCCCTTGAAGCTGTCTCTCATTGCGCTGTCTTGCGCTGCCGTGCTGTTCGTTACCGGTGTCATAAATGTCCACGCCGCCAACATCAATATGACTGGTAGCGATGGCTTTGGTGCTACTTCGTTCAATGCCGGCCTCAACTGGGCGGGTGGGCAGGCACCCACGGCTGGCAACAATTATTTCACAGCCGGCTTTTTGCTGCGAACGCCGACCGCGGCCGGCAATTTCACTTTTGCAGGCGATTCGTTGACGTTTCAACCGAACAGCACTGCCAACAGCACAGCGATGAATTTGAAAGGTAGCAGCCCTTCAACGATCACTATTAATAACTGCACGAATGCCGGGGGTGTTATCGGCAACGGCAATGGCGGTGCCACCTACACATTGGCCGGCAATATGTTCATTAGCGCACCGACGGCATTCGGGTTGGGCGGTGACGGCGGACGGTTCCTTATCATCGGTTCAGCCTTGAGCGGCAGCGCCGCGATTACCAACGGTTTCGTTGGAAACGGCTTGGGAACGATAACCTACACCAATAACAACACGGCTTTCACCGGGCCGATGGTTACGATTTTAGCCTCTACCAACCGCGCGGCTTCCCAGGCCAACCTCGGCGGCAATCCGGCGAGCTTCAACGCGCAGCAATTCGTTTTGGACAGCGGCACATTCGTTCCTACTGCGAGTTTCGCGATGAATAACCCAAACAGCGGTGTAACCATTGGTGCGGGCGGCGGTAATTTCAATGTTGGCACCGGGATCAACTTCACCAACGCCAATCCGCTGGCCGGCACAGGCACGCTGACCAAGAGCGGCGCAGGCACCATGGTGCAAAATGGGTCCGGTTCGAGTTTCACTGGCAGCACGGTCATCAGCGCCGGCACACTGGCGATTGGCGCAAGCGGGTCGCTTTCCGGTTCGCCGGTCATCAATGTGGGTGGTGGTGCGACCCTTGATGTCACCGCTGGCGGGTTGACGATGAGTGCCAATCAGCAGTTGATTGGCGCTGGCACCATAAACGGCAACGTTACGGATGCTACCGGCAGCACCATAAATGCGGCAGGCTCTTCTACGGTCGGTAATTTGACTCTTAGCAACAATCTCACTTTGGTCAACGGCGGCAATATTGTGGTTGATTTTAATGCCACGACCAACGACGTGCTTTTCGTGAACGGCAACCTTTCGCCCAGCGGCACGACTTATGTCAGTGTCGGCAATGCTCCTCCCGGTGGGTTCGTAAACGGCCAGACGTTTACTTTGATCAAAGTGAACGGCACGCTCGGCGGCTCGGCGGCAAATTTTGCTGTGCCAGCGACACTTCAAACGCGCCAGACTTTCAGTGTCATCTACGACACCGGCAACAAGCTGGTTAAGTTTCAGGTCGCCGGCAACCAGCCGGCCAGTTTGGTCTGGCAAGGTGATTTCGTCAATGGTTCGGCCAATGCTTGGGATATTAATACCACCACGAACTGGCTGAATGGTGGCATCCCTGACTATTATTTTGATTTGGACGCAGTCAGCTTTACGGATGTGGGCACCAACCAATCCGGCACCATCAATCAACCCACGCTGGATGTCACCGTCAATCCGAAATCCGTGACCTTCAATGCCACCAACAATTACACACTCTCTTCACCAACCGGATTGGGCGTCATTGCCGGCACCGGCAGTTTGACCAAGACCAACACCGGGACCGTTTCCATCCAGACCACGAATACTTACAGCGGCGGCACGGTGGTTCAAGCCGGCATTCTGCAAGCCTATTCAGGCGGTGCGTTGGGAACCGGCCCCGTTACCGTGACGAACTCCGGCTCGTTGGATGTTTATGGCAATAACTCGGGTAATTCGGTCTATAATCCAGCGCAAGCCCTTATTGTAAGCGGCGTCGGCGTCGCCACCAATATTGGTGCGATCTTCACAACCCATGGCATGGGCTGCGCGATTGGTTGCACCCCGTTTGGCATCAAGTCGGTGCGGCTCGCCGGCAACGCCACAATGGGGGACGACGGCGCTATCTGGCAAATCGGTCTGGACGGCAGCGCCAACGGACAGTCGGGCGTCGGTTCGATTGATGGCAAAGGTTTCAGTTTGACGAAGGTCGGGAACAACCAGCTCGTTCTGGAAGCCAACAACGTTTCTGCCTTGTCTTCGTTTGTTCTGGCCAACGGCGGCATTCAAATCGCCAACACCTCCGGCGGCAACCCCTTTGGTGCCACGGCCACGTTGGTCATTTCCAACGGCGCTTGGGCGGACTCCTGGGATAATTATGCCAACAGCGGTATTACGCTGGCCAACCCGATCACGATTGGCGCTGGTGGCGGCAGATTGCAAAACACGCATGGCATGTATTACAATCATGCCTGTTACAACACTTTCAGCGGGAGCGTCACTTTAAGCCCCGACACGAATGCGAATAGCGGGCTGACCATCTTAGACACCTCCAGCTACGGCGGCGGACCCAACAACGTGCCGACATGGGGAACCATGACCTTCAGCGGGGTTATTTCCGGCACCAACAACGTGGTTGTTGCCGGGCCGCTTTCGCAATACAGCAGCGCCAATAACCCGGTTAATTTTACAGGGAATAATACCTATAGTGGACTGACGATTGTCAGCAACTATGTGACGTTGAACACCACGACTTACAACCAGAGCGGCGGAGCCTATGTCGTGGTGGATGGCGCGGCGGTGGATGTGATTCCCGCCACGGGCAGACCAACCTTGCCGATGTCCAGTCTGACTTTGGATGTGCAATTAATCGGCGCACCCAATGTTAGTTTCAGCCGATTGACCAGCCTCCCGGCCACCCCGCTGATCTATGCCACCAATCTGACGATCACTTCCAGCTGTGACATCATTCCTCCCAAGTCAGGCTACACCATTGGGCAATTCCCCTTGATCAAATACGATGGTTCCATCGGCGGTGCTGGATTCCCTGGGTTTACCCTTAACACGTTGCCACGCGGCGTGGCGGCGTCGCTGTTTGATAATAGCGCCAACCATACGGTCGATCTGGTGGTTACCTCGGTCGGCATGCTCTGGACAGGAACCAATTCTTCTGATTGGGACATAGGCACGACTGAAAACTGGTATAATCCGCAATATTTGACGCCGGATTATTACTATGAAGGCGACACGGTCGTGTTCAATGACACCGCCACGAATAACGTGGTCATCATTCCGGCCACGGTGAAGCCCACGGGCATCACGGTAACCGGCACGAGCAATTACTTTTTCGGCGGCGTGAGCGGCATCAGCGGCGCGGCGTCCCTATTGAAGACTGGTTCCGGCACGTTGACGATTGCCAACTCGAATAACGTATTCACCGGCGGCACGTTCATCACCGGCGGCACACTCAAGCTCGCCGATCAAAACTATACTTACCCGTATCCGGGCGGCGCATTGAACGACAATGGCGGCAATGTCACTGTCTCCGGCGGTGGCACGCTGGACGTCAACGGGGTTCAGGTTCCCAACTACCAATCCTTCGGCCCGGATGGTTACAACACATTCATCAGCGGCACTGGCGTAACTAATGGCGGCGCGCTGGTCAACAACGGCGGCAATAACGACGGCGCCGGCCCCGGCTATGTCACCCTCACTGGCGATGCCACGGTCGGTGGCACAGGTGACGTGAATATCCGCCACGGCGTCGCACCCAAATTGAGTTCGCAAAGCAGTGCTTACACTCTGACCAAGGTTGGCCCCGGCCAATTCCGCGTCCGCTATCTCACCGAAGTCAGCACCAATTTTGGCAACATCAATATTTTGCAGGGCATTGTCAGCTTTGAATCTTCTACGACCAATGGGTTTGGGGATCCAACGAAGACGATTTTCGTGGGCAATGGCGGTGGTTTTGCCCTGGGCACGGCGTCCAAGCCCTTTAACAAGCAGATGATCTGTAGCAATGGGGCCACAGTTTATGGCTACAATACGACGGGCAACGTGTTCGCCAGCCCGATTGCGCTGGATAGCGGCACCATCACCCTCAACGCGAATTACTTCAACGCACTGACGTTTAGCAATGTGTTGAGTGGCGCTGGTGGAATCAGCGTCACCTACAATTCAACGGTCACTTTTGCCGCTAGCAATACATACAGCGGCAATACCTATGTGGCGGATTGCAACGCCAGTCCCGGCTCGGTTTTACGTTTGGCCGGCAACGGCTCCATCGCGAATTCGCCGAACATTACCTTGCAAGGCGTAACTACCAGCCAAGCATTCGCCGGCGGTTTGGATGCGAGCGTTCGGACCGACGGCACGTTGACGTTGCTCAACAGCCAGACCTTGCGCGGCGACAATGGTTCCTACGTCAAGGGAAATGTGGTTGCCACTTCCGGCACCACAATCACGCCAGGTGGCTTGAACAATGTTCAATCCATGAACTTTAGCAACAACCTTGCATTCCAAGCGGGAAGCACTTATGTGGCTGATGTGGCTTACGACGGGGTTTCGGTTACGTCCAATGACGTTGTAAATGTGACCGGCACCTTGACCTATGGTGGCACCTTGACTGTTAATGCCGTCGGCAGTCCCTTGGTGGCGGGCAACTCATTCAAACTATTCAATGCTACTGGCACGCCGAGCGGCAACTTCGCCGCCACCAATCTACCGGCGTTGGGAAGCGGACTGGGATGGAATTGGAATCCAGCGACCGCCACGTTGAGCGTCGTGGCCACGTCCACGGTCAATACCAACGCGACGACGGCGAATTTTCAAGCCGCACTTACTGGTGGTGGCACGGCGTTGCATTTCACTTGGGCCCCGGATCATCAGGGCTGGGCGCTTTACACCAACTCCGTCGGCTTGAATGCGACGGGCAGTTGGTTCGCCGTCTCGGGATCAACAAGTGTTACCAACGAAACGATAACCATTAATCCGGCGAACCCGAAGGTGTTTTTCCAATTGCGTTATCCGTGATTGAGTTGAGTGCGGCAAACTTGAATGTTGAACGAAAAGCGGGAGCGTCTTTGGGTTGGCGCTCCCGCTTAATTTAAGGTTGAGATGACATGAAAAAACAAAACGCATTTACTTTGATCGAATTGCTCGTGGTCATCGCAATCATCGCCATTCCAGTGTCTGGGCAACCTTCGGCAAATCGGCCTCGGCGCGACCATCTACGCTGGCGATTATCAGGACAAGGTTCCTCCGGCAAACAAAAATCTGGGCGGCACTGGCGGCGTCTTTGTGCAGCTGGCCATCAACGCCGGGATCATCACCAACGTCAACTCTTACTTGAAGGTTCAAAATGGTGGCACGTCACAAAATGTTTGGAGCTGTCCGAACCGGCCGCCTGGTCTGCCGTATTATGACGCCGGTAACGACCAATACATACTGGGCTATGAATACATGGGCGGCATCACCACTTGGTCTTACGCGCCGGCCAATGAGGCTCATAGTCCCGTCAAGCTTTCCAACGCGAAGTCCTACTGGGTGCTGGGAGGAGATCTTAATGTCAAGGTCGTCGGCCAGAGTTGGACGGGCGCCTTGGTGACCCCGGCCAACGGTACAACTTATATTGAATATGGCAATGTTCCGCCGCACCCGGCCAAGAGCAGGCTCCCGACCGGTGGCAATGAGGTGTTTGCGGACGGCTCGGCGAACTGGTGCAAATTTGAAACCATGTGCCATTTTAACAACTTTCCCGGCACGATGGGTTCAACCGATCTGTGGTGGTATCAGGATTCGGCCGATTTCAGCTCGGCATTGCAGGCTCAATTGACCTCGTTGAGGACGCTTCAATGACGGCCAGCATCATTCGCAAGCGTCCGGCTTTCTTGTCAACGAGCGGAATCACAATGACAGGAGCTAACCAAAAAGCATTTCAATGAACAGAATTGACACTAAAGAAATCCGAAGGACGGCATTTACGCTTATTGAATTGTTGGTGGTCATCGCCATCATAGCCATTCTAGCGGCGATGCTATTGCCTGCTCTGGCAGCGGCTAAAGACAAAGCCAAGCGCGCCCGCGATGTCAGCAACCTGCGTCAGGTGGGTATCGCCTGCATCATTTATGCAGGTGACAATAGTGATTTCGTCGTGCCGTGTATCAATGCGTCAACTACGACTTACGGCAACACCACCGGTCTTGACCCGACGAACATTCCAACCTTGAATTCCCTGGGTGTGACAATTGCCTCCAATACTCCCAGTGTCTGGACCTGTCCCAATCGGGCGGAAATGCCGGCGCAGAATACCCAAGCCGGTTTCGGTGGCGTCTGGGCGATTGGCTATACTTACATGGGCGGCATCCGCAACTGGCAAAATGACAAGGGCGCGAATCTCCCCTCCGCCAGTCCGGTGAAACTTGGAAATTCAAAACCCGGCTGGATGCTGGCGTGTGATACCTGCCTGCGCACAGTTGGAAATCCAAACAACGGCTGGGCTGGCTTGCCCTCTGATCCTAACTATTCCGCCACCTACAAACTTCCAGCGCATCCAGACAAATCCGGCCGGCCCTCCGGCAGCACCGAAGTGTTCGTAGATGGTTCAACGCATTTCTACAAGAAACAGGAACTGCGTTATCTTTACACATGGTATCCCGGCGTGCGGGAAATATACTTTATGCAGGACGACCTTGGTGCAATGGAGCAATATCGAAGCACTCTCACGCCGGTGCAATAAACCGGAGATGTGGCCTTGAAAACCTTATTCATCATTATCATAACTCCCATGATTGCGGAGTGTGTACGTTGTTATGGATCTTTGCTATTAAATGCACGGATTGGAAGGCCCGAAAATACGGTCCCCCGTCCGTATTGCGTGAAAGCGACCGGTGGCCGATGATTTTAATGGGCAAAGACAAGGCTGGCGGACGACGTTTGGTCTGCTGGCTTCGGAGCACGGCAAAAAGTTGGATTTGCTTCCGGATCGTGAGGTCCAGTAAAAAATGACGAAACCATGTGCAGCATGAAACTTACTTTGTTCACATTACTCGTTAAAAGATTTGTAGCAACGACGAAAAACAACAGGTTCGTCCCCGAATACAAGCATCTCTGCCTGCTCTTTCTGCTGATGAGCTTGATTTGTCCGGTGCGTGGACTGGGTACCGGATTTTCCGTGAACGGCGGCGCGGCGCAGACAGGCTACGTCATCGGCCAGGGCGTTTGCTGCGGTGGCGACTCGGTAACGGGCAGCGGGACTTTTGTTGGCGCTTATTCCAAAAACAGCGGGAATATTTATTATCCGGAGTTTATCCTTATTAATAGCAACGCGAACATTACCAGCCCCGGCATCCAGCCCTACGTAACCAACACGGGCACCTTCACGGGAACGGACAGCAGCACCTACACAAACTTCACTTATTATCAGAGCCTGTGCTATTTCTCGGCGGGCGGTCTGACAAATTACGGCTGGCTGAATTATTCCAATGTGAATAATTCGCCGGGCCAGTCCACGTTCCTGAAAGAATATGATGGTCAGATTGGCGTCGCGCCCGGGGTGACGGGTAATTTCAACCGGAATTATTACTGGGGCAACGGCGCTTACCTCAACGATGGTAACGTCAACTACTGGGGCGGACCGGTCACAGTCTTGAATGGCGCGACAAACAACAACAATGCCATGATCACCGCCGTGGTCGGCGGCACTAGCCAGGTTAACGTCGCCGGCCTTAACGTATGGGCTTGGTATGGGAACAGCACCAATCCCGCGATCACCGAGGCGAATTACGGAACGATTGCAGGCAGTTACACCGGCAGCTACAACGGCACCGCCGCCGGCAGCTACAACTTCACGGATTACGGCGGCATGAACATCACCAATTTTGCTTCTGGCATCATCACCGCCAAAGCGCCGTATTATGCGGATGGCATCTATGCCTGGTGTCAGTATGGGAATTTAAACCTGGTTCAGAATGGGCTGGTCACCGGCACGGCGACGGGCGGGCAGAACGGCAACACCACGGGCATCGGCGACGCAGTGGGGATTGACCTGTTCACCTACAGCGCCAGCAACACGGCCAGCATCAGCCTGCTTAACACCGGCACTGTTACCGCCAGCGCCACCGCCTATACCAATCTTTTTTCAGTGGCGGTTTTTTGTTGGGCGGAGGGCGGCAGTTTCACCTTCACCAACACCGGCACGCTGACCGCCACGGGCAACTGCTCCGCAACTCCGGTCAATTGCGCTGTGAACACCTTTTACGGAGGCAGCGACCATGCCCCGGTCACGCTGTTTAACTCCGGCACCGTTATTGGTACCGCCGGCTCCGGCATCGGTGGCTGGGCTTATGGCACCGAGAATGACAGCGGAGATCCCATTTCCATTGTCAACAGCGGCACGTTATCCCACAACACCGGCTTGGGCCTGTTCATCTATGGCACCGGTGGCGGCGTGGCCACCGTGACCAACAGCGGCAGCATTTACGGAGGCAACGAGGGGATTGCGGCTGAGCATTACACCGGTCAGTTGATAATTTACGACACTGGGTCGGTCATGGGCGGCACGGCCAACAACAACGCGATGGATCTCGGGGCGACTAACGCCACTGTTACCGTGCATCTCTACGGCCAGCCAAACATTGTCGGCTGGATGAACGGCCTAGGCCGCAGCAATGTTCTGGACTTCCACCTCGTGGGCACGTTACAGAAGGTAAACGGCACGAATCCCACTCAGAGCACCAATCTTGCGGCCTACAATTTTAGCTTAACTGGCGGCCAAAGTATTGTGGTTTCAGGCCAGACCTACAAGTGGTCGGGCTTTCATGTCACTGGCTCTGTAATTCCAGCCCCCATGATTTCGGTTAGCCTCGTCACCAATGGCACGATGGCGCAAATCACTTGGCCCCCGGCTTATACTGGCTGGGCTCTCCAGACCCAAACCAATTCCCTCACTGTTGGCTTGAGCACGAACTGGCAGGATGTTGTAGGCTCAACCGCCACTAACCAGATAAACTTGTCTTTACCACCCTCCAGTCAAGGCGCTTTTTATCGGCTGAAGTTGCGCTAAAGACCACGGTTTTATCAGCAATATCGTATGGAATTTGAAAATCATTGCCAATCATTTCGCTGGGGATGTCCGCCTTCAACGGTCAGCCATTTGGTTCCGGCGTTGGACTTAACTTTGCAAATTGGTGGATTGTCTCAATATAATTACTGATACCGACAAGAATCATTTCGCGACCCGAACGGAATTGAGTTTTGAAGATGGCTTATTAAACCAATTAAGTTTCTGATAAAACACTTGTAACCGGCAGGGATTCTCCACTACACCTGTTTGACCGAATTAAAGAAGTTTAGCAATGAAAACAAATTCAAATATTTGTGGTCGACTGATTCTGACACTTGCTGTCATCTCATCGCAATCTGTGGGCTCGATCTGGGCCACTGAAATTACGAACGCCATTCCGCTTATACACATCCATGCCGACCAGTCAGTTGCGCCGGTGAGCCCGGTGTTCTGCGGGATGATGACCGAGGAAATCAATCATTCCTACGACGGAGGACTTTACGCGGAGTTGATTCAGAATCGTGCTTTCAAGGATAATTCGGAAACTCCAACCCATTGGTCTGCGATTCAGAACGGGGGCGCCATTGCCAGCATCGCGCTCGACAAAACCAATGCTTTGACTGATCAACTCGTGCCTTGCTTACGCTTGGATGTGGCGAAAGCTTCCAAGTCGGACTTGGCCGGTGTTGCCAACGACGGTTTTTGGGGAATCCCGGTAAAACCAAGCACAACCTATCACTCTTCGTTTTACGCCAAGGCTGGACCGGGTTTCAGCGGTTCAATCACGGTCTGCATCCAGAGCCGGGATGGCACCCGGAATTTTGCCCAGGCCAAGGTGAAACATTTAGGTGACGGCTGGCAAAGGTATTCAGTTACGCTGGTCACACCTCATAATCTTGTTTCGACATCGGATGCGCGTTTCGTGCTGGCTGCGGATTCGTCTGGCACCATCTGGTTCAACTTGGTTTCTGTTTTTCCGCCAACATGGAAGAATCGGCCGAATGGCAATCGTCTGGATCTGATGCAAACGCTCGACAATATGAAGCCGAAATTCCTACGGTTTCCCGGTGGTAATTATCTCGAAGGCTCGACTATTGCCACCCGCTTTCCTTGGAAGCAGACGCTCGGCGACCTTTCACAGCGTCCCGGCCATCTGGGTTGTTGGGGGTATCGCTCCACCGACGGCTTGGGCTTGCTTGAATTTCTCGAATGGGCGGAAGATCTGAAAGCCGAGCCCGTGCTGGCGGTTTATGCTGGTTATAGTCTGCCGCCTAAAAATGAAGTAATTCAAGCCGGCCATGATCTTGAAGCTTACGTTGCAGACGCGCTGGATGAAATAGAATATGTCATGGGTGACAAAACTACGAAATGGGGTGCGCGTCGTGCCGCCGACGGACATGCCGCGCCGTTTAAGCTGCACTATGTCGAGATTGGCAACGAAGATTGGTTTGATCCGTCTGATTCCTACGACGCGCGTTTCACGCAATTCTACGACGCCATCAAGGCGAAATACCCGCAACTCCGGTGCATCTCAACCGTCGGCAACGAGCAGCCGGAAAAAAAGCGTGTTCACAGCCGGACCCCCGATTTGCTGGACGAACACTATTACTGGGCGGCGGCTGACTTTGAAAAGCAAGCCCCCAATCGCTTTGACAAGTATGACCGGAAAGGACCTAAAATATTTGTCGGTGAATGGGCCGCTTACGAGGACATCGTGCCGTGGGACGCGAAATCCAAACAACTGCCGCCAACTCCAAATTTCAAAGCGGCGTTGGGCGATGCCGCTTGGTTGACGGCGATGGAGCGTAATTCCGGTATTATCCTGATGCAGTGTTACGCGCCAATGCTTGTGAACGTGAATCCCGGAGGCCGGCAGTGGCGCCCCAATTTGATTGGCTATGATTCCCTGAATGCTTATGGCAGTCCGAGTTATTATGTCCTCCAGATGTTCAACGCCAATTGCGGCGATGCGGTGGTTAAGACTGAATTGGAGATGGCCACGTTAGACAGACGGTTGCCGCTCAATTACTCCGTCACTAGGGACACGGCTCATGGCTTCATCTTTATAAAGCTAGTAAATGCTGCGGATCGGCCGCAGCCGGTGCAGATTGACTTGGATGGTGTGCGGAAGATCAAACCCAGCGGAACTAGCATCGTATTAAAATCCGACCAGTTGGATGATGGCAATTCGATTGGTGACCCCACCAAGATTGTGCCCGTTTCGGAGAAAATCTTCGCGCCGAGCAACAGTTTTACCAGAACCTTGGTTCCCTATTCCGTGACGGTTCTGAGGATTCGTGCTAATATCACACCCGCAGTTAAGTCGGCTGATCAGGCTAGCCTTCTTGAATACCAGCGAGAGCGAAAAACCGCCGAATTGAACCTCGAACATCTGAAGAATCCGGTTTGGATTTCCAACGACAACTTGCGTGACCCATCGGTGATCAAAACAAAAGGTGGCTATCATTTGTTTTATTCACGCTTCTCCAGCCCGACGAGTGGTTGGGGCGATCCGGAAAACTGGCACATTGCGGAAGTGTTCACGAAAGACTTTGCCACTTTTACCAACGATCGCGACGTGTCGCCCGCCGGTTGCGCGTCACCGGGCGATGTGGTGAAATGGCATGGCCGCTGGCTGCTCCCGTATCAAACTTATCCCGGCAAGCCGACGCAACTGGTGCTTGCGGAGTCCACAAATCTTGAAACCTGGACGCAGCCAAGACCGTTTCTTGCTGAAGCGCTGGATTTGCCGTGGAACCAGTTGCACCGCGTGATTGATCCAAGCTTTGTCGTGGATGGCAATACGCTGCATTGTTTTTTTATCGGCTCGGCTAACCACACAAACGCGGCTGGAAAAATTATCCGTGCAAACCTCATGGGCCACGCTATCACGCGTGATCCAAATTTGAAGCAGTGGGAAATCTTGACTCCAAATGCGCCGTTGATTGGTTATTCGGACGAAGCACCCGACGGAGTGGAGAACACGATGATTTTCCGCACGGGCGATCATTGGACGATGATTTACAGCGAAGGCTTGGAAGCGCAGCATCTGGCCTGCGCCACCTCGTCTGATTTGGTGCAATGGAAATTGCAGGGGCCGATTGAGATTCAGCGCCAGTATTGGACGGCCCGGAAATACGGCGCGCCCTACGTTTGGCGGGAGGAAAACCAATGGCTGATGATTCTGATGGGAACTAGTAAAACCGACCGGACCACGTTCGGACTGTTAACCTCGCTCGATGGAACGCGCTGGCAGCTTTTGCCAGGAAAAAAGCACTCCAATTAAAAGTGAAACCTGGATTTGCCATTTTTGCGGTCGTTTTTGCGGCGTCTAGCTTGTATGCGGCTGATAAGAATCTGGCCGCAAATTTGCCAACAACAAACATAGTAGTGAATCCTGCGGCTGGCGGCGGAATTTATGAAGGCATTGGTGCGGTCAGCGCCGGCGCATCGTCGCGGCTGCTGATCGAGTATCCCGACGAACAGCGGCGCGAGATTTTGGATTATTTGTTCAAGCCGGATTTCGGCGCAGGCTTCCAGCATTTGAAAGTGGAAATCGGCGGCGAGGTGAACTCTACGGACGGCATCGAGCTGACCCACATGCGTTCGCGTGACGACGAAAATTACCAGCGCGGTTACGAGTGGTGGCTCATGGAGGAAGCCAAACGCCGCAATCACGACGTCATTCTCGACTGCCTTGCGTGGGGCGCGCCGGGCTGGATTGGCAATGGCAAATATTATTCGCAAGACATGGCAGACTACGTTGTGAAATTTTTGCAAGGCGCGAAAAAAGTTCATCATCTGGACATCGCCTACACCGGCATCTGGAACGAAACCTCGCACGACACAAATTGGATCAAGCTGCTCCGGCGCACGCTCGACGTGGCGGGTTTGCAGAAAGTCGGCATCGTGGCGGCGGACGACTACGACCGCAACGGCTGGAAAATTGTGGACGAAATGAAAACTGATCCGGAACTACGCGCCGCCGTGGCGCGCGTTGGCGTGCATTATCGCGATTCAAAATGTCCAACGTCGGCGCAGAACATCGGTTGCCCGCTCTGGTCGAGCGAGGATGGTCCTTGGCGCGGGGACTGGAACGGCGCGACGCGCCTCGCCCGCACCATCAACCGCAATTACGTCACCGGCAAATTCACAAAGACTGAAATTTGGAGTCCGGTGACTTCCTACTACGATTCGCTGCCGTTGCCCGGCTCCGGCGTGATGCGCGCCAAAGAACCATGGTCGGGTCATTACGAAGTGCAGCCGGCGGTCTGGGCCGTTGCGCACACCACTCAATTCGCTTCACCCGGCTGGCTTTACCTTGATTCAGCGTGCGTGTTGATTGACGGCGGCAGCGTGGTCGCGCTGGAATCGCCTCGCGGAAAAGATTTCAGCTTGGTCATCGAAACGATGGACGCCAAGTCGTCGCAGACACTCGAATTTCAAATCACCAATCTGCCAAATACAATTCTGCATGTCTGGCAGACTTCAAAAGAAAAGCAATTTGAAGAGAATGCGGACATCCATCCGGCGGCAGGAAAATTTTCGCTGACCGTTGAACCAAATTGTATCTATTCGCTCACCACGACCAGCGGCCAGCACAAAGGTAAGACCGCACCGCCGGCAGCGTCAGTGCTGTCGTTGCCTTACGCGGATAATTTTTCGAGTTACAAGCCGGGCGATTCGCCGCGCCTGTTCTCGGATCAATCTGGTGCTTTCGAAATTCAAAAGCGTGCGGATGGATTGGGCAAATGCTTGCGAGAAATTTTGCGGCATGACGGTATTCCGTGGCACAGCCATCTCGATCCGAAACCAGAAACCATTCTGGGCGACCTGAACTGGAAAGATTACACGGTAGCTGTCGATGCGCAGATTCCGACCAATGGCTTTGCGCTGCTGCTGGGACGGGTGACAATCGTGCCGCAAAACAACAAGTTGCCAAATGGTTATGCTTTCAAATTTTCTGGCAGCGGCGACTGGGAGCTGCGCGCCATCCGTACGAGCGTCGGACCGAAGCCTTGGGATTATAAATCCACCGGCGACACCGGTACGCCGCTCGCTCAGGGCCATGCCAAGTTAGGAGCGAACGTTTGGCATCATCTTGAACTTGGCATGATGGGCGACGAAATCTCTGTCCGAAGCGATGGGAAAATCCTCACAACAAAGCTGGACTTGACACATTCGCATGGACAAGTTGGATTAGGCACCGATTGGTCTGGTACGGACTTTGCCAAGTTTTCTGTCCGGCCCGATTTCCTACCACAATAGCCATTTATGATATTGAAACCTCTTTTGACTTTTTTGCTGGCCACAATCGAAAAACCTTCCGCGTTTCTGGCTGTGCAGATGCTCGCGGCACTTGCCGCATTCGCTGCTGATGCCGGAGAAACGCCAATGAATACTCAACCCTATCAGGCCACCTGGAGTTCGCTGGGTCACCGGCAGACGCCGCAGTGGCTGCGCGACGGGAAGTTTGGCATCTACACGCACTGGGGCGTTTATTCCGTGCCGGCACAGGGGCCGAACGGAACGTGGTTCGCCAATCATGCCTACACCAAGCCGGACAGTCCCGAGCGGAAATATTGGCAGGCTACTTACGGACCGCTGGAGAAATTTGGCTACAAGGATTTCATCCCGCAGTTCACCGGCGAGAAGTTCAACGCCGACGAATGGGCGGA
>Ga0209698_10003142_pt1 | contig 18510 bp, 14 predicted proteins | sample LitLauG_LLR_2012_FD_187203 | JGI IMG/M metagenome (GOLD analysis project Ga0209698, IMG submission 187203) | Freshwater sediment microbial communities from Pennsylvania, USA - Little Laurel Run_MetaG_LLR_2012 (SPAdes) (version 2) | ecosystem: Environmental > Aquatic > Freshwater > Creek >...
GAACGACCCGGAATTGTCGAGCAAAGGCTTTTACCCGCTGGGCCGCAAATATCCAGCCACGAGCGTCGGCTGGTACCGGCGGGTGTTCGACCTTCCCGCACAGGACGCGGGCAAACGGATCACGCTCGAGTTCGATGGCGCGTATCGCGAGGCCATGGTGGTGTTCAACGGCTTCTACATCGGGAGGCATAGTGGCGGCTACGACCCTTTCAGTTTTGACGTGGCGGATTTCGCCTATTTCGGCCAGCCCAACGTCCTGCTGGTCCGCGTCGACGCCACCCAGAGCGACGGCTGGTTCTATGAAGGCGCAGGAATTTATCGCCATGTGTGGCTGGTGAAGACCAACCCACTGCACGTGAAACGGTGGGGCACGTTCCTGAAGTCGCAGGTTCGTCCTGGCCAAGCCTCGCTCTCCATACTCACGGAAGTGAGCAACCACGGAGCGGCGGATGGTGACGCGCGCGTTATTTCGATGGTTCTCGACCCCTCGGGACAGGTGGTGGGCAAGAACACCGCTGCATCGGCACCGCTTCCAGTGGGTACCGATCAGAGCTATCGGCAGGAAATCGTCGTGAATCAACCACTTCTCTGGTCGCTTGAAGAAAGACACCTTTACAAACTTGTCACCGAAATCCAGGCGGACGGGCAGGTGGTGGATCGCTATGAGACTCGGTTTGGCATTCGGACCGCGGAATTTGATGCCGAGAGGGGCCTGCTTCTGAATGGCAAACCGGTCAAGCTGAAGGGGACCTGCAACCACCAGGATCATGCCGGTCTGGGCGCCGCTCTGCCCGACGCCGTGCAGTATTATCGCGTCAGCAAGCTGCAGGAAATGGGCTGCAACTCGATTCGCACCTCGCACAATCCGCCCACGCCCGAGTTGTTGGACGCATGCGACCACATGGGCATGCTGGTTTTCGACGAGACCCGCATGATGTCGTCGAATCCGGAAGGTCTAGGCCAGTTTGAAAATCTCGTGCGCCGCGATCGCAATCATCCGAGCGTCCTCATGTATTCCATGGGAAATGAAGAAGGCCAGGCAAACACGGCTCGAGGGACGCTCATCCTCGGCGCCATGAAGGCGGTCGCCAACCGGCACGACGGCTCGCGCCCGGTGTCGATCGCTCCCGCGGGGGCGATCGGAACGGGCGGGTTGGCGGTGGGTGATGTTGCTGGCTATAACTACATGGACCCGCAGGCTGAGGAGTTCCACAAGAAGCATCCTGACAAGCCGGTTATGGGGACGGAAACCGTCAGCGCCGTGGGCACCCGCGGCATCTACATCACCGACCGCGCGAAGGGCTTTGTGAGTTCGTACGATCCCTACACCACCACAGGACGCGCGTCGGCAGAGGGCTGGTGGCGCTTCTGCAACTCCAAGCCGTGGCTGTCGGGTGGATTCATCTGGACAGGTTTTGACTATCGCGGTGAGCCCTCGCCCTATCAGTGGCCGAACATCAGTTCGCAGTATGGAATCATCGACACCTGCGGTTTTCCCAAGGATTCCTTCTATTACTACCAGTCATGGTGGACGACGAAGCCCGTGCTGCACCTGTTTCCCCATTGGACCTGGCCGGGATACGAAGGCAAGGAGATCGCGGTTTGGGTGTACTCGAATCTCGATCGAGTAGAGCTATTCCTGAACGGAAAGAACCTCGGCGCAAAGGACGTTAAGAAGGACTCCCACCTCGCGTGGATCGTGAAGTACGCGGCAGGCTCGTTGGAGGCACGGGGTTGGAAAGACGGGAAGCAAGTAATGACGAGCCGGCGCGACACCACCGGCGCTCCCACGAAACTCGTCATGCATGCGGATCGCGAAACGGTGTCGGCTGACGGCGAAGACGTCGCCATGTTCGCGGTCGAAGTGCAGGATGCGCAGGGGCGCACCGTTCCCATCACTGACAACCAGGTGGCGTTCCGCGTCTCCGGCGCCGGCAACTTGATCGGCGTCGGCAACGGCGACCCCACGGATCACGCGGCGGATAAGGGGACATCGCGAAAGGCGTTCTCCGGCTTCTGCATGGCACTGGTTCAATCCTCGAAAGTGGCAGGAAACATCATGGTCGAGGCGACGTCGCCCGGGCTGACTTCAGCAACCATGACGATGGCCGCCAACCCGATTAAGCTCCGTCCGCAAGTGGCGGTCTGGGAGCGCGAAATTCCGTCAGGCTCTGGTGTTACCGGCCTGTGGCGACCCGTTGCGCCGTCCGGTGGTCCAACCGATGACTTCATTTCCTTCCTCGTCGGCGTCAACGTTGTGTTCACGCTGCGCCAGGATGGCAGCAAGCTGACGGGATCCGTCGAAGGAGCCGCCGGATTTTTCGGAGGTGACGATGTACCCATCCCCATCGTGGAGGGAACAGTGGACAGCGATCGGGTGTCGTTCAAGTCTGGCAGCAGCAGCTTCACTGGGGCGCTCAAGGGGGATCACATCGAATTACAGCGTTCAGTCAATCTGCCGTGGGAAAGGCCGACTCCTCCAAAAGAGGAGCCAGGACGCCCGACAATTGGACCGGCGCCAGACGGTTCTGATCCTTCCTTCGACGCCTCCTGGGAAATGCCGTCGAGCATCCCAGTGGTTCTCCACCGAGTGGAACGGTAGCGGCATGGGAGCAGCTGGTAGCGCAGAAAGTTACCGATTCACCACGCGCGACCGAGAACGATTCGATCGTCAGTCGGTCCAGGTGATCAGCCCGGGCAGAAAAGAACTGATCAAGTCAGGATGCCTGGGCAAGACTCGAATCGCGTAACCGTGCATCCCGGTCTTGGTGGTTGGCTTAAGAACAGCCTGAAACAGGTCGGCACCTGAAACATCTTTTCCGGCGTACCCCATCGGAATCGTCTCCGGATTGGTGATTTCGCCGACGGCGTTGATCGATCCCGACACCACCTCGACGGCCACATCTTCGGGAGCTAGGGCGTTGAGTGCGACGCGCGCGGAGAGTGGGATCTGTTCGCCCAAACGGATCTCAGATACGTCATGCTTCACTGCTTCAACGCGCAGGCCGGGCCATGCTGTCTGCACCCTGGTCAGCCACTCGGCCAGGCGACGGGCTCGGAGAGACTCCTCGGCATTCAGATTCAGGTAGCGGCGGTGCGTGACCAAGTAGTAGGCCTCCGCGTATTGCTTGACCATGCGATGGGTGTTGAATTCGGGGCACAGCTTGGCAATGGAAGCCTTCATGATGCCGATCCACTTCATCGGCATCCCATCGGCACGGCGCTCATAGAACACGGGAGCGATCTGGCGTTCCAGCAGTTCGTACAGGGCTTCGGCCTCAACTTGATCCTGATGGGCGAGATCAGCGTAAGTCTCGCCGTGGCCGATGGCCCAGCCAACATCGGCGCCGTTGTCGCCACGAAATTGCCAGGCTTCGTCCCACCACCCGTCCAGGGTGCTGACGTTGATCACGCCGTTCGCCTGGGCTTTCATTCCACTCGTGCCACTGGCCTCCATCGGACGCAGGGGCGTGTTCAGCCACACATCGCATCCCTGCACCATGTAGCGGGCCATGGCCATGTCGTAGTTTTCCAGGAACACGATTTTCCGGCGGAATTCCGGGCGGCCGGCCAGGTTGATGATGGCCTGAATCAGCTGTTTTCCGCCGGCGTCTTGGGGATGAGCCTTGCCGGCAAAAATAATCTGCACCGGCCGCTTGGGATCGTTTAACAAACGCGCAAGGCGTTCCGGATCGCGAATGAGCAGATTGGCGCGTTTGTAGGAAGCGAAGCGGCGTCCAAATCCGATGGTGAGGGCGTCCGGATTCAGCACTTCGTCGGCCTCATCAAGCGTGGATTGCGGAGCTCCGCGCGCTACCAGTTGAGCCCGGAGCCGCTGGCGGGCATACGCTACCAGCCGTTCTCTTCGCCGTTCGTGGGTCCTCCACAACTCTGCCCCGGGAATCGCTTCGACTCGCTGCCACAGCTTGGGGTCGGCGGGTTCCTCGCGCCACTTGGGGCCGAGATACCGGTCGTACAGTTGATTCATCTCAAAAGAGACCCAACTGCGAAAGTGCACTCCGTTGGTGACGTGTCCGATGGGAACTTCCGCTACCGGAACACCCTTCCAGATCTCGTTCCACATTTGGCGGGTCACATCCCCGTGAAGCCGGCTTACCCCGTTGCTGAAAGACGCCAGACGCAGAGCCAGCACCGTCATACAGAAATCTTCTGATTGATCGTTGGGATTTTTGCGGCCCAGCCCTAGGAAATCGGAGTGGCCGATGCCCAGACGGGGGATCACGCTGGAGAAATAACGATCCATCAACGCGGGTGGAAAATAGTCCTGGCCCGCCGCCACCGGAGTGTGGGAAGTGAACACCAGGCTGGCCGACGCCAGCGTGCGGGCTTCTCGAAAGGACAGACGCTTGCTCTCCATCAGGCGCAGAATCCGTTCCACTCCAAGGAATGCGGAATGCCCCTCGTTCATGTGGTAGACCGTCGGATGCAGGCCCAGAACCTCGAGCGCGCGGTAACCGCCGACGCCCAGCAGGATCTCCTGCCGGATTCGCATCTCCAGATCTCCGCCGTAAAGGTGGTGCGTGATTTGACGGTGTTCCGGCTTGTTCTGCGGAATGTTGGTGTCCAGCAAATAGAGCTTCAGCCGTCCGACATCCACCGACCAGATCTGAGCTGCCACCGGTCCATCCGGAAGCTCCACCTCGACCTTCGCGCCAGGAATCAATTGAATGGGCAAGGTGTGAAAATCGTTGTCTTCGTAAGCCTCCTGTTGCCAGCCCGCCGCGTTGAGGTATTGACGAAAATATCCTTGCTGGTAAGCCAGGCCCACGCCCACCAAAGGCAGACCCAGGTCACTGGCAGCCTTGAGGTGATCACCGGCTAACACGCCAAGTCCTCCCGCGAAGATGGAGAGACATTCTGTCAGCCCAAATTCGGCAGAGAAATAGGCCACCGTCATGGCGTGGTCTCTATGTTCCCGCCCGTACCAGGTTCCTTCCCCCGAGGCGTAGCCATCCAGCTTGTCGGCCACTCCCTTCAAGTGAGCAAGGAAGGAATCGTCACGGGCGGCGGACTCGAGCACGGCCTGGTCCACGCTCCCCAAAAGGAGAACGGGATTGTGTCCAGTCGTCTCCCAAAGATCACGGTCGAGGCGAAGAAACAGCTGCACGGCGCCAGCGTCCCAGGACCAACGCAGGTTGTAAGCAATTCGCAGCAGCGGCTGCAGCGCTTCCGGCAATGCAGGGCAGACTTTAAAGGTTGCAACAGGTTTCATTTATCTCGCCTCAAGCGTGTTTCGACTTTGGGGGCGCCAGAGCTCCGCCCCACCTTACGCCCTCACGGTGCCCGCGCCCTAATACGAACGGCAACTAAGTCCGATGCGCTGGCAAGCACATTGCTGAGAATTAGACCGTTCTCATACGACGACTGGGGAGAACAGCCGGAACTGATAGCCATAAGCAATTTGCGGGCCGCCTAGTGTTCAGGTGCGAAAGCTGCGCACCGGAATGCACGAATTCCCGCGGTTCGTTACGGCAGTAACTACGAGTCATAGATTTTTATGCCGATTAGGACTTGGCCGAACATGGTCCTCGATCGGCGAACGGGGTCCGAGCAGATGGCTCTGCAGCGCGACAACCAGGTGCTGGTGGTCGACGATTCTCCAGTATATCGGCACCTCATCACCGGCCATTTGCGGGAATGGGGGTTCACGGTCACCGTCGCCAACACTGGGCTGGATGGCTGGAAAATACTGCAACATCCGGGTGGCCCCACCCTCGTGCTGCTGGACTGGGTAATGCCGGGCATGGACGGGGTCGAACTCTGCCGCAAGATTCGCGCGGCGGGTTCTGCCGCGACGTATGTTTACATCATTCTATTGACCGCCAAGGACAGTCGCAGCGACCTTCTCCAGGCATTGGAGGCTGGAGCGGACGATTATCTGGCAAAGCCTTTCGATGAGCAGGAACTGAAAGCCCGGCTGCTGGTGGGAAAGCGTATCCTCGGACTGCAGCAGGAGCTGGTGCAGGCCCGGGAGTCTATGCGCTTTCCCTCCCCCCACGAAGGGTTGAGCGGGCTCATGAATCGAACCGAGATCGTCAAGGCCCTGCATACCGAGTTGGACCGTTCTCACCGGGAAAGGAAGCCGCTCACGCTCCTGATGGTCGACATCGATCCCTTCAAGAACGTCGATGACCAAATGGGTCATCTTGCCGAGGACGAAGTTCTGAAAGAGGTAGGGAGGAGACTGCGATCACAGCTGAGATCGTATGACGCAGTAGGCAGGTATGGGGGCGTGCAGTTTCTGGTACTGATGCCGGGATGCGACAGCGTGGCCGCGCTCGTCAGGGCGGATCAGATTCGCTCGGCGGTTTCGTCCACTCCAATCGGGCCTTCCGCGAAAGGGCGGCTCGTTACCTTGAGTGTGGGCGTCGCAGTGGCTGATGGCAGCAAGCGGGCGGATGCGCATTCCGTTCTGCATCAAGCCGATCTCGGGCTCAACAAGGCTAAGCAAGCTGGACGAAATCGCGTTGAGCAGATCGACGAAACAGAAACGACCCCAGTGGCTGGTCCGCCGTATTAGCTGTCAACCGCAATTTGCATGGACTGGAGTCAGGGGAAGTAGGGAGACGGATGATGACAACAATTCTTCTGGTGGATGACAGCCGTTTGTTACGAATCGCGAACCACAAAGCGCTCATTCGCGCCGGGTACGACGTGATCGACGCCGAAGACGGCCAGCGGGGCCTCGAACTGGCTCAGGAAAAACTGCCCGACCTGATTCTATTGGACATGATGTTGCCGAAAGTATCCGGACCTGAAGTGTTGCGCACGCTGAAGAGTGATCCGCGGACGAATTCCATACCCGTGATCGTCTTGAGCGCTCTGTCGCAGAAGAACAAGGAGAAGTTGGCAAACGACGGAGCGGCGGGCTATGTTGAAAAGTCTGATGACTTGTTGCGTAATGACTCTGCGATCCTGGTCAAAGCCATTCAAGAAGTGCTGGCCAGCGCCGCTAAACGAGCGAACTGAACCGACCTGCAAGCGGGACTGAGGAAACCATCTCGCTCCGATTGCGCTTCCAGTTCCATTCCGTTCCAGCATCCTTTACCCCAGTCATTCTGCGCAGCCCTTTAGTTTCGGTTCCGAGCGTTGGTTCGTTTTCGACTGAGAGGCATGAGGATCGGGAAAAATCAGTTCGAGGAGTTCCCGGGCTCCCTGATCGCCATCCCAAGCGCGACCAACCAGGATCAGTATTCCCTGTTCCGTCCCCAGTTTGCTCACTTGTGGACGCAAATAAGGCTTCTTGCTCGCAGCCTCGGCGCCTTCCGGTTCCTGTGTTCCAGGAACGTGGAGGTTACCTGCTTCAGTTTGCTTGAAGATTTTGAACACAACGACACGCCCGGTGAGCGACTATCTTAGATCATTTGCGGTTAAAGTGGAGAATAAATGTTGACCTTGCGGCGTCTAACAGCAGTTATTCAACCAATCCCATCGCCGCGGCGGAGTTACCCCGGGAAGGCTCGGTATCCAGCGTCGACCACAGGTTCGGAGAAAGCTCAGGCTCGCACGTTCAGATTGGAGCCGCTTTCTGAACCGGCGCCATCGGGCTTGGGCGCTTGTTCGTCGGACATTGACTGAACGTTGGTGCGAATGCCAGCGACCGCGTGCTGCGCAGCCGTGAGGTCACCACTGTCAAGCGCTTGGCCTAGCGCCTGCATCCCCTGGTTAATCCGCCCTGCGAGTTCGCCAGTCTGCCCTTCGGCTAGGTGCGCTGAAACTGGGATCACTTTCGCTAACTGCGCGAAGGCCTGCTGCGCGGCCGACAAGTGATTGAACGCAACAGCCTCTCTGATACTCTGCAAATACTGTCGAACAGTGGGCTGAAAGTACGTGAGGCTCGGCTCTGAACTCAACTGAATCCCTGGTGCTGACATAATCCGTACCTCCCGCAAAAGTTTCTGGTTCGATGAAGCCCGTTTTTCTTGCCAACTCGAGCAGGAGGTTCGACTCCTGGACTCTTTGCTATCGGAAGTTGTGCGTGATTAGGTTAGTGGCTCTGAGGATTTTGAGAGTTACAGACGTAATCGACCATTGGTTACCGCCGACGCGTCGGGCAGACCGGCCTGCGCCGCGCTCGCCGGCGATCTATCTGAAACGAGGAATAGGAGATTGGTCGGTGGAACGGGCCGCTTATACCTGTTCTTCTTCTAGATTAGGAGTCCAGGCGAGGTCTCTGCTATCCGTGAAATGCGGGAGCTTCGGATTCTTTTTCTAACGCACTGCGAACGGCACCGGCTAATGTCGCCAGACTGAACGGCTTTTGTAGAAAGATGCAATCGTTGCCCAGGGTTTCCAGGTCAAGGGAACGATCGGCATAGCCGGACATGAAGATGACGGGCATCCGCAGGCCCATATTTCGCACGGTGGCGGCCAATTCCGGGCCATCTCCGCCCGGCATGATCATATCCGTGAGCATCAGGTGGATCGGGTCTTTCGTTTCAGACAAGACGCGCAGCGCTTCTAGGGGATTGGATGCCAGCAGCACGTGATATCCCTTCGCGCGCAGATAGCCGCAGGTTACGTCGCGAATTCCCTTCTCATCCTCAACCACAAGGATCGTTTCCGACCCTCGCACTTCATTCTCGATCGTCACAGGCTTGCTGAGAAGCGGCACGCCGCGCTCGGCTTCAGGCAGGTAGACCTTAAAGGCAGTCCCTCGGCCCACTTCACTGTAGACCCACACCACACCTGCACTCTGCTTCACGATTCCATAGACGGTCGCCAGGCCAAGGCCCGTCCCTTTGCCGCGCTCTTTGGTCGTGAAAAACGGTTCAAACACACGCGCGCGGATGGATGGGTCGATGCCGCAACCAGTGTCGGTGACCGAAAGCATGATGTAGTGACCGGGCGACATGCGGACGTCATGCGAACTGAAGTAAGACTGGTCCAGATGAACCCGATCGGCGGCAATTGTGACCCGTCCACCACGCGGCATGGCGTCGCGGGCGTTCAGCACCAGGTTCATGATCACCTGCTCAATCTGCGCCTGGTCGGCGTGAACCAGGCAGGCCTCGTGAGCGGGCGTCACGGACATTTCGATCGCTTCTCCCAGGAAGCGGGGCAACATCTCGCCCAAGTCGGAAATGAGCACGTTGACATCCAGGACTCTCAAATCCTGGACCTGACTGCGGCTAAAGGCGAGCAGTTGCTTGGTCACGGACGCGGCTTTTGTCCCAGCGTCATTGATTTGACGGGCGTATTGAGTGATCTTCTCCGGGTCAGTGGCAGAATCCAGGATCAGCTGGGAAAAACCATTGATGACCATCAGCAAGTTATTAAAATCATGCGCGACTCCGCCGGCGAGTTGACCGACTGCCTCCATCTTCTGGGCCTGCAGCAGTTGCCGTTCGAGATGTCTTTGTTCCGTAATGTTTTCTACAAAAACTTCATAACCTGTCGTTTCTTCGTTTTCAGAACAAGTCCTTCGGCCGCTCAGCCTGACGGTCAAGGGCACACCGTCTTTGCGCTTGAGCGTGGCTTCGGCACCCACAGTATCTTGCCCGGAACAATACTTCCCGGGCTGGCAGATGGAGTCCTTCGGATTGGAGTAAATCGCTGCGGACGAAACCAGTTGAAGCAGATCGACCTCGGAGTCATAACCGAGCATCTTGACCAGCGCCGGATTGACCATTAACAGATTGCCACCAGAATCAGCCCGATAAATTCCGTAGGGCGCTCCCTCAATAATGGATTGGTGCTGAGCTTCCGTGCGTCGCAGCGCTTCTTCTGCCTTCCTCTTTTGAGTAATGTCAAAGAAGGTCACGACCGCCCCGACTACAACTTCATCACGTACTACGGGATGGGACCAGTATTCGACCGGAAAACTGGTACCGTCGGAGCGCCAGAAGAGATCATCGCCGGAGTGAGCGGGGACGCCCGCGCGGAGGGCTCGGTAAATGTAGCAGTCGGTCTCCGGGTAGTGTCTGCCGTCAGCCCGGCGATGGTGAATCTTGGCATGCATGTCTTTGCCGAGGAGGGCCGGTGCCGAGGAATACCCGAGCATCCGAATCGCGGCGGCGTTGCAGAATGTGCAGGCACCGCTCAAATCCAGTCCAAAAATTGCCTCCGCACTCGAATCGAGCAGCAGTTGCAGCTGTTCACGGTTTTCGCGGAGAGCAGCCTCGGCATTCCGGATGGCCGTGATGTCGTGCGCAAGGACCAGCAGAGCCTCGCGCCCTTGAAACGAGATGGCTTGCGAAATGATCTCGACGTCGATGGTGAGGCCGTTCTTCTTGACGTGCTTCCAAACTTCCCGGCAGGAGGTGTGGCCTTCGCGGTTGAGCGACGACTCTTGCCGTTCGATAAACGGAATCTCTTCCGGGTGGACGTCTCCCACCGTCATGGACAGGAATTCGTCGCGCGAGTAGCCGTAGTGCTCGACCGCGGCATCGTTTACCGCCAGAAAGCTGTAACTTCCGATGTCGCAGACCCACATTGGGTTGGGATTTGCCTGAAACAGCAGTCGGTACTGTTGTTCGGATTCGCGCAGCTCTCTTTCCGCGCGGTCTCGATCGCGGCGGAGGGTCTGCTCGGTAAGGACTCTCCAAAGCACTACGGACAGCCTGTCCAAGTCCTGCTTGAGGACATAGTCGGCGGCTCCCGCCTTGATGCACTCCGAGGCCAGTTGATCTCCCACTCCGTCGGCGATCACGATGAGAGGAATCCGCCGTCTCTTTGTTTCCATCAGGTGAAGCGTGGCCAGCGCGCTCCAGTCAGGCAGGCGAGAGTCGGCGAGCACAACGTCGTAGGCGCGATCATCCAGATGGTCTACGAACTCGAAGGGCGAGCTTACGACGTCGGCGTGGATGTTGAGACCGGTGGCCGTCAACTTATCAAGAAACCGCGAGGAATCTTCCTGGTTGTCCTCCAGAACGAGTATTTGAATCTCGCTGTTGGTTAGCAAGTTTTTCATGTCGGGCGAAACACGTATCTGACGGTGGCCTGGGACAGATTTGTCACTCACAATTCGGACCGATCACGCAATTTTGGGCAAGAATCTCAGATGATGATGTGCTCGGGCCGGATCTCCCGCCCCGACCCCATGAGAATGCTCGCCCTCTCGATTACATTCCGCACTTCGCGGACGTTTCCTGGCCAGGTGTGCTGGCGCAGAACAGCAGCTGCTTCCGGACTCAACGCGACACTGCGCGGGCAAAACTTAGCCAGGAAGGCTTGCGTGAGAGAAACGAGATCATCCATTCTTTCCCGTAGGGGCGGCAGTTCTATCGGGAACACGGAGAGGCGATAGTACAAGTCCTCCCGGAAGACGCGCTCCTGGACGAGCCTCCGCAGGTTCGCATTGGTGGCGGCAATGACGCGAACGTCGACCCGAAAGGTATCCGTACTGCCCAGCCTCTGGACTTCCCCTTGCTCCACGAAACGAAGGAGTTTTGACTGCAGCCCCAAGGGCAGGTCGCCAATCTCATCGAGGAACAAGGTGCCACCCTGCGCAGCGTGGATGCGACCGACGCGTGACTGCACCGCCCCAGTAAAAGCGCCCTTCACAAATCCAAACAGCTCCGCTTCCAGAAGGGCCTCGGGGATGGCGGCGCAGTTGATGATTACGAGTGGCCGCTGCCGACGGGGACTGAGCTGGTGCACCGCATTTGCTATCAGATCCTTGCCGGTCCCACTCTCTCCTGTAATGAGCACGGTTGTTTCCCGTTGGGCCACTAACCGAACCATGGCGCACAGTCGCTGCACCGCCGGCGTCGACCCGACAAACCCGGGCAGGCCGCTATCTATTCCTTGGGTATCCAGCACGAACGAAGAACACGCGCTGTCCATGCTGATGGGCCCGCCGCGCTCAACTTCCCGGATCAGGTTGAAACAGGGTGAACCCGGTGAAGGCGGGGCGAGAATCGGCTGTCCGGTATGAGAATTGACCGGGACGATTTCGACTTCAGGATAGTTCGCCTGCATGATTTCCTGAAACTCTTCGACCTTCAGGTCCGGAAGCGCGGGGTCAAGCAGGACCAGAGAAGCAAACCCCTCATGGATCTTCTCCAACGCAGCCGCTCCGCTGAGCACCTCGCGAACATCCCAATGGCCCGATTGAAGTCGGGACATGAGTTCGCGGCGCAGGTCGGGGTTGGAGCTTACCAGGAGTACACCCGTGGCCGGTGGGACCATGGCGCCTTTAGGAAATGAGGACTGACTCACCACCACGCTAGACATGGGCTACCTCGCCGTTCCCGGACTCGATTTCGCAGCTCAGACTTGGTGATAGCGCCTTCGGTAAACGAAGGAATATTCCGTTAGAAACGAATGCCAGTTCTCCTCCCGTGCTGGCGGCCATGGCCAGCGCCAGTTCTTGCCGGGGCGTCATCTGAGGAGGAACGGCATCTGCGCTCGCTGCGCCCGCCTGAACTCTAGCCTCGGTGGTGAAACGGACAAGAACACCCACCGACACTGCCTCAATGACGACGGCGACTTTATCGCCCCTCTCCAAACTGGGCAAGAGTTCCAACAGGGCCATCTTCAGAGCCGTGGAGACCCGACTGGCCGAAAGCCGGACAAGTTCCGAGCTCGAGTCTTTACTGTCGCCAAGTTTCGACTGCAGGATGAACTCCACTCCAGCGGCTCCGAAGCGGCCCTTCAGGCTCAGCAAGAGCGCTTTCACCATCGGCGACACCGCGAACGTCGTGATGTCGGAAACCTGCCGATGCAATTGAGTGATGGAGCGGAGGTGCTCGAAGCAATCCGTGACTCGTTGCAGCTCCTCCAACGATCGCTGGATGGCATGCTTGTACTCGTCCATCGAGTTGGCATTCACGAGCGCAAGTTCGAGGGTCCCTTGCAGGATAGTGAGGGGCTGAGTCGCCTGGTGTAACCCCAGGGTTATGGGGTCAGAGATTTCCTGATCGACGAACGCCTCGGCCCCGCTGCTTCTGGACTTGGAAAACATTGATATTCCTTCCTAGTTGTCAGCGAGAACGTATCCGACGCCGCGTACCGTACGAATCAGTTTGGCTTGGTCCCCTTTGTCGACTTTGTCTCGAACGTACTTGACATAGACGTCCACCAGGTTGGTCTTGGCATCGTAAGGAGCCTTCCAGACATTTTCCATGATCATCGTCCGACTAACCGGCCGGCGGGCGTTCATCATCAGGTATTCGAGAAGGGCGAACTCTTTTGCGGTCAGGTCGATCTTGGTCCCGGCCCGCTCGACTCGAAATTCCGGCCGATTGAGAATGAGGTCGGCAACCTGGATCACGCCCCCGGCACCCTTTCCGTGGCGTCGCAGAAGCGCACGAACCCTCGCGGTGAGCTCATGGAACGAGAAGGGCTTGATCAGGCAGTCATCGGCGCCGCTATCCAAGGCCGTGACCCGGTCCTCCAGGCGGCTCCGGCCGGTGAGCACCAGAACCGGCAAGTCGGGCATGGTGGGCCGAACCTGTCTGAGCAAGGTCACGCCATCCACTTTCGGGAGGTTCAGGTCGAGAATAAGGAGACTGTAGTGGGTTTTTCCGACTACATCGAGGGCGGCCTGGCCGTCATGGACCAGGTCCACCGTGTACTTGTCGGTCTGGAGCCCACGCTTAAGGAAGTGAGCCAGTGGAATATCGTCTTCAGCAATCAAAACCTGCGTTTGATTGTCGACCGCTACAGAAGGGTTGACCTCGGACGCCGCGTATGTCATTGCTCCCCGATCGCAAGGCAGCTTCTTCGTGTCGAAGCCGCAACATTGGTACCGCAAACATGATATGGAATCGTCTCAATACTTCTAGCTGCATCCTAAAAAGCAAAGGAACGGCAACAACTAACCGGCGCCGAAACAGCCGTGGGGAGGGCCGATTCAAGAAGATACAAAGCAATTAGGAGGCCCTAATGTCGATCTAATGCATCTCTATGAAATGGCTTGATTTGCAAATTCGAGGATCGAGGGTGAACGGAGGGATCTGTTCGCAATTCGTACACTGCGTGTCACGAAGCCGAACAGTGTTGCACGTCGGCCAATCAATTTTGTTAGAAAGAATATAGATTGCGGCCGCGAACCAGAGCGCGGACCTCGACTGAGACTATTTCTTCTCCACCTCGCTGGTCGCCGGCTCGGTAGTAGAGGGGCCGGCAACATTGTCTGGACCATCGTTATTGCTCTCCACGTACTGGACGATCAGGGAAATGCGCCGGTTCGAGGGATCCAGAGCATCTTTTTGATTACGCAGCCGCTGGTCGGCATAGCCTCGGACCTGAGAAACCTGATCCTCCCGCACACCATTCTGTTGCATCAAGCGCCGCGCCGAGTTGGCACGGTCGGCGGAGAGTTCCCAGTTGCCATAGCCCCGGGCGCCCACGTAGGGCTTGGAATCGGTGTGGCCCTCGATAGACAGTCGGTTGGGAAGCTTTCCCAATTCCGCCGCCAGCAGCACCAGCAGTTCCTTACCATCCCGGTTCGGCTGAGCGCTGCCGCTTTCGAAGAATGTTCCCGAGGCAGACTCGAGCAGTTCAATTCGCAGACCTTCTCCGGTAACTGTCATTTGGATCTGGTTCTTCAGTTTGTCAAAATCGTTGAGCTTGCGGACCGCCTTCTGCAGCTGTTCCTTCAGACTGGGCATGTCATCTTTTTTGACAATGAAGTTCTCGCCCGACCCCCGCTGGTCGGTGCCAACTTTCTTTGAGTTGCCGGAAGGATCCTTGAAATATCCTCCTACCGCTTCTTGCAACTGCTTGCTGGAGTTCATCAGCCAGAGCACGATAAACAACGCCATCATGGCCGTCACAAAGTCGGCATAAGCAACCTTCCAGGCGCCTCCGTGGTGGCCCCCGTGGCTGATTTTTTTCTTGATTATGATGGGACGGGTGTTTGCCATGTCGGCGCTCGCCTCTAAGCCGTTCCACCGGCGGCGGCCGCCGCAGCCGGTTGGGCGCTGGCACCACCGCCGCGGCATGCCTTTTCAACTTCCATGAAGGAGGGACGAACATGCCCGGGAATCGCGCGCCGGGCGGCTTCGACGGCCATGATCGGGGCGGTGCCCTTGAGGAAGGTGATCATCACAACCCTGAGGACATACAGGTAAGCGTGTTCCTCTTCGGCGCTTTTCGCCATGTTCGCCGCCATCGGGCCGACGAAACCGTAGCAGAGCAGGATCCCCAGGAACGTTCCCACCAGCGCCGCAGCCACTTTCTTTCCGATCTCTTCCGGAGGCCCCCCTAAAGCTCCCATGGTGATCACAACCCCGAGCACAGCGGCCACGATGCCTAACCCGGGCAGAGAGTCGGCCATGGTGCTCAAGGCGGAAATGGGCTGGCCGGCGTCATGGTGATGGACTTCCATATCAAGATCCAACAACTGATCTAGATCGAAGGGCTCGGCTCCCGTAACCGCCATTCTGAGGGTGTCGCAAACATAGTCGCGCACGTGGTGGTCTTTTAAGAATTTGGGGTATTTGGAGAAGACAGCGCTCTTTGAAGGTTCCTCCACGTCGGACTCGAGCCCCATCAGTCCTTCCTTGCGCGCCTTATTGAAAAGGTCATACATCATCTTGAGGGACTCGATGTAGCGCGCCTTGGTGAATTTGGATCCCGAAAACACTCCGCCCACGCCCGCCGCGATTTTCTTCAGAATGTGAAGCGGGTTGGCGATCAGCACAGTTCCGATGGCGGCACCTCCAATGATAAGCAGTTCGGCGGGTTGGAGCAGAACCTTCACATTGCCGTGCTCCATCAGATATCCGCCCATGATGGCCGCAATCACGATGAGAATGCCAATTATCGAGAACATAACGACTTAGTTCCCCCTCGGTGCCGGAAGAGGCGCTTGTAAAGCAGACGGCTTGGTGGCGGCCGCCGCCCCGTTATGCGCCACAACCACGAGATCGACTCGCCGGTTGGTCTTTCGCCCGTCTTCGGTTTTGTTGCTGGCAACTGGGCGGTACTGGGAATATCCCGCGGCTGAGATTTGCTTCGGATCGAAGCCATACCGCTCTACCAGCAAGGCCACGACTTCGGTTGCCCGCGCCGTGGACAGTTCCCAGTTCGACTTATACCGGGAGTTATGGATGCGCACGTCGTCGGTATGCCCTTCGACTCGAATCTGGAAGCCCTTCGTGTTGAGAATCTTCGCGATCCGTCCCAGCGGAGCCTGCCCGTCCGGCAAGAGCTCGGCATTCCCGCTGGCGAAGAACCCGACTTCGCGCAGACTCACGACCAGTCCTTCCGGAGTCACATGCATTTCGATCTCGTGTCGCTTGATTTGGTCTCCCAGGGCAACTTCCAGTTCGTGCTTCAAGCGATCGACATCGACCCCTTCGCCACCTGGGCCGGACAGATCTCCGTTCAGTATTCCTACCAACTGATGGGGATCGAGATTGGCTTGCAACTGCCCGGGAGGGGCCGCTTCCACCCGGATCACAGATCCCTGGGCGCTGCCGGAGAACACACCCAACTCCTGAAAAGCTCCATGGATGGCGGCGGAGACCTGTACGACCTTCTTGTTGTCCATCTGCGAGGTGGAGTAAAGGACTACAAAGAAAGCGAACAGCAGGGTAATGAAGTCGGCATAAGAGACCAGCCAGCGCTCGTGGCTCGCGTGTGCCCCTTTTTTTCTTCGCCGGCTCATGCCTTTCGCGGCTCCTGCGGGGTCGGGTCGAGCAAATAGCCAAGCAGTTTGGTCTCGAGGATGCGCGGGTTCATGCCTTCAAGAATGGAGATGACTCCCTCGACGGTCATCTCGCGCAGGATCTGCTCCTCGCGTCCTTTGATCTTCAGCTTGCCGGAGGAAGGCAGGAACAGCAGGTTGGCCGAGCCGACGCCATAAATTGTGGCCACAAAGGCGACGGCAATTCCCTTGCCCACCTCGTCGATGTTCGACAGATGTTGCATCACCTGAATCAGCCCGAGAACGGCACCAATGATGCCAATCGTAGGGGCGAAGCCACCGGCCGACTCGAAAACTTGAGCCACCTTCTCCGAGTTCTCCGCCTGGTTGTCGAGTTCCAGTTCCATCATCTTGCGGAGTTCTTCGGGCTCAATGCCATCGACCGCCAGCATGAGGGCCTTTTTCAGAAAAGGATCTTGAATCGTTCCCAAGTCGGCATCGAGGGAGACGATGCCATTCTTTCGCGCCCGGTGGGCGAAAAGCACCAAGGTCTCAACCAATTTCTTGGGATCTTCGCCCTTGTCCAGGAAGACCGAGGCCAGTCCTTTGAAAGCCTGCGCGACCGTGGATAGAGGAAACTGAACCATGACTGCGCCGATGGTTCCGCCCAGCACAATCATCGCGGCCGTGGGCTGAAGGATCTGAGCGATCTTTCCTCCCTCCAGAATCAGACCCGCCAGAATTCCTCCGACCGCGAGGATGATTCCGCCAATCGTGCTCTTATCCACGAGATCGTCCCTCTGGAAGCGGCTTTACACTGCCATCCCTGTGTACCGCACCCCCGGAGGCAACCACGGCACCGGGATCCGCGTTGACCGGCAACAAGCCGGCAATCACGGCCCGGCGGAATTCGATGACCCGCGCGATCACTTCTTCCGCGGACTCGTGGACCAGGATCTTTTCGCCATTGAGCAGCGTAATCACCGTGTCCGGGTTGCTTTCGATAAACTTGATCAGATCAGAGTTCACGGTGATCTGTTGGCTGTTCAATCGCGTAAGTCGAATCACGGCCTACCTCTGTGAAATCGGAAGGGGTAACAGGCCACCCGGTGTCCGGCCCTTAATCGGCACTTCAGCCACTTTTCTGAAGTGGTCGGTCCTTTCCCCCGAACCGAAGTAATACCGCGTCAATTACCGTGCTGCGGCTCAGCGGCTGGCGGTTGCGGCGCGGCGGTTTGGCCGTTTCAAATAGACCGTTACTTGTTGTTTTTCCGCATCCGTCAACTGGCGTTTCCGCAACACGACGCGCATCTGATCAACCGCGCGCGGGTGCCGGACCAGATCCTCGCCCTTCACGTGTTGCTTCTGCAAAGCCTGGCCGATCGGGCTCAGGCCCAGATCGAACTGCACCAGATCGAAACGAGCCTCTGTCCAGCCCATGTACCAGAACCAATCCGTGTAGTAGAGCCAGCTGCGCTCGTTGAATGCCCGGACGTGAGTGGGATCCTGCCATGCTCCCCAGGAGAGGTCGTAGGGCACGCTGATGCGAAACACGCCACCGACCTTGAGCAGGTTCAAACACGAGTGCATCGCGGTCATCAGGCTGGGAATATGTTCGAGCGAGTCGTTGGCGATGATCTCGTCGAACGAGTTATTCTGCAGCACGACCGTTCCGAAACGCCCGGTCTCAAGCGGCTTTCCGATGGGCAGGGGATGGTTGAAGTCGAGCACGGCGTCGGGTTCCCAGTAAGGATCGAAGTCGACGTTGAAATAGTCTTCCCGCCAGCCCTTGCCGCTGCCCAAGTTAAGTTTAGTGGGAACGGCGACCGGGATCGCGTTCGCGACGGCTCCGCCACATTCCTGCAGTGCCTTGTTCAAGATGTCGGTCTCCTTTTGTTGCGAGAACCACTGGAACCCCCGGGTTTCGAGCGCTCGGCGCTCTCCATCAT
>Ga0209698_10003143_pt1 | contig 18509 bp, 7 predicted proteins | sample LitLauG_LLR_2012_FD_187203 | JGI IMG/M metagenome (GOLD analysis project Ga0209698, IMG submission 187203) | Freshwater sediment microbial communities from Pennsylvania, USA - Little Laurel Run_MetaG_LLR_2012 (SPAdes) (version 2) | ecosystem: Environmental > Aquatic > Freshwater > Creek >...
GCACCAACAAATGGTCAGTTGTTGATCGGTTCCACGGGTGCAGCTCCAACGCTTGGAACAATTACTGGTTCCAATAACGTCACAGTTACACTCGGTGCAGGGACAATTGCATTGTCCGGTCCTAAGTTCTACAGTGAATTTACAACAGCTCCAGTAAATGCTCCATCAGCAACGGCTTCTCAGTCAATTGCTCTTGGAACAGGCGCAGTTGCAAGCAAGTATGGTGAAGTTGCAATCTCTGCTGGTCAGTTTACAGCAGGTGGTGATGCACAAACAGGCATTTACACACTACGTAATATTACAACAAATGCAACGCCAGCAATTGCATACTTGGATGGTTCGTCAGCCCGCTTGACATTGCCAACTAACAGTGCATTTTTGTTTGATGCAAATATTGTTGCTCGTCGCACAGATGCAACAGGCACGTTTGGTGCTTGGAACATTAAGGGATTGGTCACACAAGATGCAACAGCAGCAACAACAACCGTACAAGGAACATCACGTACATTTATCGCTGGTTCTGGTTTGAACATCAACTCCGTTTCAGCAACAGCAGATACAACAAACGGTGCTTTGCAGTTTAACATCACCGGCGTTGCAGCAGAAACAATCCGCTGGGTTATTACTTGCAAGACAACAGAAGTCGGTAACGCTTAATAGTGGTTATTAAAAAGTAATAGGGAAACTAGTAAATACATACACTAGTTTCCCTTTTTCTTTATAGGAAGTCCCGATGGATTTTGATGACTCAATAGACACAATTACGCCAGATATTGCCTCGTTGTTACTAACGATTGGTGGAACTGGTGCATTACAAATTCCTTCTGGTTCCACAGCACAACAGCCAACCGGTGCCGTTGCAGGTGCAATGCGTTGGAACACAACTGTTCCACGTATTGAATATTTTAACGGTACTGTATGGTCTTCATTCGGCACGGGCACAGTTACATCTGTTTCTGGATCTGGCGGAACAACAGGTCTTACGCTTTCTGGCGGTCCAATTACAACATCTGGTACGTTGACGCTTGGTGGTACGTTGGCAATTGCTAACGGCGGTACAGGTCAAACAACAGCTGCCGCTGCATTCAACGCATTGAGTCCATTGACTACATTGGGCGATATTATCTACGCAAATGGTACAAACACAGCAACACGCCTTGCAGGCAATACAAGCACAACGACACAAGTTCTCACACAAACAGGAAACGGTACAATTAGTGCTGCTCCAATTTGGTCGAGTGTTGGCGCAGCATCGTACAGCGTCAACGTCGGTCCTTCTGGAACGATTGCTTGGTCACTGGTATCTGGTAACACATATAATGCTGTAATTACACATAACCTTGGAACACAAAACGTTGTTGTTCAGATGGCGGACATTAGCAACAATCAAGTTGTCAACTCCGATCTAATTACGATTAATTCAACAACACAAGTTACTGTCCAAGTTGTTGGCAATACACGTACATTGCGTGTAGTCATTATTGCAAACGGTGCTTCAATCGCTGCTGGTGGTAGTACACCAAGTTCTGTTCTTGTTAATGCTAACGGCGTAGCAGTATCTGGTGGACCATTTACAACGTTGAATTTTACAGGATATTCAACAGCTCCAACGGGTGCAAGTGGTACAGCAACAGTTAATTTGAGTGCAGCAATTCCTGTTCAGTTGAATGGAACCGCTGTAACGGGTAGCCCATTTACAACGATCAATTTTGCTGGTTCAACGTTAACAGCATCATCAGCTGGTGGCATTGTAACAATTACAGACACAGCAGCACCAGTACAAGCAATTCGTACAATGACATATGTTGCAACGAGCTTTGACTCACCTAACAGTGCTGACTGGACAGTCAACGCTCTTGCAGCAACAATTGCTGATGCTACAAACAATGCTATTACGGTTCGTACATTTTCTAATACAGTAGAACAAGGTGTTGGATTCACAATTCCAATCCCTTCAAATGCTACAAATATTATTTTTGCATATCAAGGCCGTCCAGTAACAGCTCCTGGCACAGCTTCAACAGTAGCAATGAAATTGTATACAAGAACGATTGCAAACGTAACAACACCAGCAGCACCAACTGCTTGGTCAGCAGCAACAACATTTACAAGTGATACAGTACCAACAAATGCATTCTATCAAACGTATTCACACACATATACTCTTGCAGCGTTGTCTCTTACAGCAGGAAACGTAGTTCAGTTTGAACTGACAAGAGCAGCATCTGGTGTTGCATCTTTCTTTAACTTGCTGCAATTAACTGTATCGTTTACATAAGGAGAACTGTAATGGCTCTCCAAGAAACGATTGCAGCATCTTCAGGCAACGGATCCTTTTTAGCAGCATATCCTCTTGCAACTACTGGTGTTCCAAATATTCCTATTGACGTTACGGGCGGTTTTTCGATGATGTATTGGATGAATCCTAGCACCATTGCAGCAACGAGTGGTGCAGGCGCAACAGCTTCAAGCATGGTTGGTGTTTACAATGGCTCTGTACAACAAGCAACGACAGCGACAACAACTGGTATGCAAATGGGGATGAATCAAGGCGGTACTGGTGCAACAAATCCAGGAACATTATGCTGCTGGACGTGGGGTGGAACAAATCTTGTCGTATCAAATGGTATTGGAACAACCGGCACTGTTGCAGCAAACTTTGTTGTTACGGGTTCAATTGCTCCAATTGCAGGAACAAGCAATGGTTTGCTAACAGTAACAGCAGTGACATCAGGAACAATTGCCATTGGGCAAGGAATATCTGGTACAAACGTTGCTAACGGAACTCAAATTATTGGTTTTGGTACGGGGTCAGGTGGAACAGGAACATACATTGTTAGCCCAACACAAACCGCTGCAAGTGGAACAGTTAATGGTTTATACATTGCTCCAATCAACACATGGGTTCATTTTGCATATACTTGCACAACGTCGTCTGGTGGAGTTGGAGTAGTTGGAACGCAAACACACAACGTCTACATTAATGGATTGCTAAACAACTCACTATCGAATGCTTTACAGGCAAATGCTGGAGTTCCAACAATGATTTACTTGAATGGATATCCAGTTACATCCGCAACTACAGGACAAGAGTCTAATACAACAGCAATTGACGATGTATATTTGTTCAATCGTACGTTGTCTGCTCAAGAAGTGCAAACGCTCTATACGACATTCGGTCAACGTGATGGAATAGCATATGGTTTAGTTGCTCGTTATAATTTCAACGAACTTCCACCAGGAAATATAGCGACCGCTCCAAGAGATTTTAGTGGCAATGGAAATAATATGACATTGTATACAGCCGGAACGGGTTTTACTTCTCCTGCATACATTACAGATTATTCTGATGAAGATACTAGACCACCGCAAGGATAAATAAAGGATAAGAGGAAACAAATATGTCAACAGTAGTCTTAGGATCACAAATATTTGAAATTGTCCCAACCGTTCAAGCAACAGGCTCGAGTGGTGGTGATCAACTGACGGTTTCAGCAGGCAATACGATTCCAGCCGTATCCGGTGGTGCAGGTGCTCCATCAGGAACACCAACGTATGGGACAGGCACGTTGTATGTTGATACAACAAATGCAAACTTGTATGTAAACACAACCGGTTCTACGTGGGTATCAATCAATCCAACATCTTATGTTTCTTCAGCAGTTGCAGGAACAGGTATTACAGTTTCAAGTGGAACTGGTGCAGTTACGATTACAAATGCTGGTGTAACATCGTTAACGAGCTCTACAACAAACATTACATTGTCTGGCTCGACCGGTGCTGTTACAATTTCACAATCACAAATTCAAGCATCAATTACAGCAGCAGCATCAATCACAAGCACAGAAACACTGATAACAAGATTGTTAATTGGAACAACAGTTGCTGCTGGTGATACGTATTTGATTCAAGGTTTTGGAACATACACAAATACAAGTGGAACAGCTCGTACAGGAACATTCAACGTGCGTTGTGGAACTGCAGGAACAACTGCTGATACATCGTTAGGTACAATAGGTCCAATGACCGGTACAGGCACTGCAACAAATATTCCTTTTGCGTTTGAATTTCTTGTTACGTTTTGGACTGTTGGTACGACAGGTACAGCAATGGTCAATGGCTCTGTCAATACAAATGGAACATCTGGTATCATTGCCGTCGCAACATTTATTTCAGGAAATATAACAGCAGGAACAATCAATACAACAACAAACAACTATCTTGACATTACGTATGTTACAAGCAATGCTTCTGCAACTGCTACATTTAGAAACGTATCAATTAGTAAGGTGAGATAACATGAATCTTGTACCACAGATTTCTTCTTTTACGCCAGGTACCATTGATGCTAATAGTACTTCATTTACGCTAACCGTTACAGGAGCAAACTTTGCTGCATCGTCTGTAATTTACTGGAACGGTACACCGTTAACGTCTATTGTTGTTAGTCCAACGCAAATTACAGCAACGGTGTTGCCGACTAATGTTCCAACCGGAGGAAATTATACTATTCAAGTATTCACACCACAGTCGGCACCAGAAGAATATGATGGTGGATTATCAAATCCTTTAATTTTTACTGCAAATATGACTCTTGCTGAAGCACAGACAAAAGTATGTTTGCAAATTGATGATTTCCTGACTTCATACAACAACGGATATTTTACATTTATGGGACACCAGTGGGATTGCAACACAACATCAAAAACTAACATCGTTGGTACGTGCGTGTTGGCATTAGCAAATGGTGGAAATCTACCTGCCGGCGCTGTCTGGCGCGACTATGCAAATGTTAATGTTCCTGTAACAGGTCAGTTTATGATTGGAATTGGTGTGCAAATGTTTACATTTTTGAGTGGAAACTACAATATTTCGTGGATACATAAACAAAATGTTCGTGCACTGACAACAGTTGACGCTGTTCTTGCATACGACTATGACGGCGATACAGCTTCACCAGCTTGGCTAGATCCAAACGTCCAGCATTAACATAGCGTTTCATAAATACGGGATAGCACTTTATCCCAAGGAAACGCATAAATGTATATCCCCTTTCAACAAGGCATTGTAACAGCAACTCTAACGGGTGGCGCTGGTAGTCCTAGCTTTTTCCTACAACGTTCAGGAACGAACGTTACTCTTAACATAGCTGGTGGTCCTGTTACAATTATTGCAACTTACGGTTCAATAGATTATCTTTTGACGGAATATAATGGCTATGTCAACGGTCCAACAACATCATCAGTATTACAATGGACAGGGTTAACGATTGGTGCAAACAATTATCTATATTGGGACATTAGCACAACAACAGGTATTCGCACTTTTGGAATAACTCTTGTAACACCAGTTGTTAGTGCAGCAGCTCCAGTATCGCCTGTAACAGATCAGCACTGGTTTAATACGACTAATACAACGATGTATGTGTATCAGGGAACATCGTGGGTTCCAAAAATTCGCGTTTTTGCAGCATTAGTTACTGATGCAACAATGATTGGAATGGCGCCGGGTGGTGCATTTATTGGATCACAAGTAGGATTGCTCACTCCTGTTAATGCTGGCTATATTATTTTTAGCGATGCAGGAAAAGCAATACAGAAAACAAATCAAACGTTCTTTACAACAGAAGATAATTTATTTGTCCAGGGATCAAATGTCAACACAATCACATTCGATACAGCAGTTGCAACAGTAACAGCAACAGAAAATATTGCACCATATCAAGTCGTCAAATTTTCAGACTTTGGAGTAGTCCAACACGCAACGTACACAGACATTGGTCAAACGGCATTGGCTATTACTACACAAGGAATACTTGCCAATCAGTCCGGAACCGTTGTATATGAAGGAACAATTCGCAACCAAGCTTGGAATTGGACTGGTGCAGGCGTTGGCTCTAATGTTTGGATTGACAGTACAGGAAACCTAACAGCAACAGATCCACATCTCGTTGATCCTGTTACATATCCAGAAGGTCTCCCACCAATTGGTAGGATTGTTGATATTAATGCAATTACATTCCTGCCAGTTGCATCTTCATTGGTTATAACATCAGCAAGCGGTGGAGTCGTTTCGTTTAATAGTCGTTCTGGTACAGTATCGTTGCTACCAAGTGATGTTACAAGTGCATTGGGATTTACACCTTACAGCGCGACAAATCCATCACATTTTATTTCTGCTAATCAAGCAATCACATTAAATGGAGATGTATTAGGAACTGGTACAACAACAATTGCAACAACATTAGCACCATCGGGTGTCACAGCAGGAACATATCCAAACGCAACAGTTACCGTTGATGCAAAAGGACGTGTAACAACAATCACTGGCAATCCATCAGCAGGTACGGTAACAAACGTTAGTGCAAGTACAGCAACAACGGGACTAACGTTAAATGTTGCAAATCCAACGACAACGCCAGTGTTGACATTTAGTGCAGGCGCAACTGGATTGCTACCATCTTTTGGTGGTACAGGAACTATTGTAGTTCCTACAGCAGGGCAGATTCTTTATTCGTCAGCTGGCACAACATATGCACCAACTACGTTAACGGCAGGATCTGGTATCAGCATTACACCAGGAGCAGGAACATTAACAATTGCCGCAACCGGTGGTACAGTTACAAGCGTAAGCACGTCGACAACAATGTCTGGCTTGACACTAGCAACAACAACGCCATCAACAACGCCATCAATAACATTAAGTGGTACTCTTGGATATGCAAATGGTGGAACAGGTTTATCATCAATTGCACCAGCAGATTATATTCTTGGTACATCACATACAGTTCCAGACGTTCTCGAATACAAACAAATTATTGGAGGTACAAATGTTACAATCACTCCTGGCAGTGGCAGCATTACAATATCTACAACAGCTGGAGCAGTTGCAGGAACAAATACTCAAGTACAATTCAACAATGCTGGTGCTTTCGGTGCAAGCAATCGTTTCACTTGGAATGATGCAACGTCACGATTAGCACTAGGTGACACGTTTAATGGTGGAGATATTACTACTGCCCAACCAAACATTTCGTTGTATCTATACAACAATGATACACAATATTCACAAATTCAAATAGGTTCTACAGCAGGTATTTTATTCAGTTCAGCTGGAGAAGCAACTTGGACATTTCAACTTGAACCAATTGGTGGTTGGAATATTAATGGAAATGTAGGAAACACTGGTGATGTATTAACAAGCCAAGGTTCAGCACCACCTATCTGGCAACAACCACTTAGTGCTCCACAAGCGCCTAACACATTCTTTGCAGGTCCAAGTGGCGGAATACAATCTGTTACACCATCGTGGCGTCCTATTGCTCTCACGGACTTGCCAGTATTACCATTGCCATATGACATTACATTATCCTCACTTGGTACACCACCAAGTGGTAGCACAGTGTTTGCTGGATTTGTTTCACCAAGAACAGTTACATTATCAGCTGGATTAGCAGGATCATATGCATTAACAGCTGTGGCAAGTCCAACGGCAGCAGCTACCATAAACATTAGAAAGAACGGAACAGTTGTTGGCACGATATTGATCCCAATGGGAGGAACGTCAGGAACATTTACATTTGCTAGTACTGTAACATTGAACCCAGGAGATGTTCTCGATTTGCAAACAGGTCTTACGTTCCCAGCTGATATTGGTAATATATTTGTTACGCTGGTAGGTACAGCACAAGTAACAGTATAATGAGGTGCTATCGTGCCTATTATTAATGTTAATGCAAGTTATTCAGTTCGCGTAGGAGCGTTGATTGTCCTTGTTCCCTCACAGCAAGTGCAAATTTGCAGTAATACTGTTACATTAACAGCAACAATTTTTGGTAATATTTCTGGTCATACGTTTTTGTGGCAACAAACCGGCGGAACACCCGTAACGTGGCTAACTGTTCCACAAACAGTCCCTGTCGTTATGTTCCATCAAACAGATACATCAACAAAAACATTTTCTTTCACAGTTGATGGAACACACGTTTATAATACAGTTGTGTACGGTGCTCCAACGGATACGCAAATTGGTACTGGTTTTCAAATGACAGTTGGTAGTCCACTTGAATCATTTAACTGGCAACCAAATTCTCAATACAATCCATTTGCAATAACAGCGCAGCTTCCATATAACATTAATTATTCGCCACAAGTTCAACTAGTAACAAATTTTGGTATTGTTCAACAAACGCCAACGTCTTTAACAATGACGTGGACTGGCTCAAATACTTTAACAGGACTTGTTAGCAATGATTTGTTTATTAATACATCTGGAATGTTTGTACTACATTCAACGTTACCTGTAACGTCTAATACAATTAATACACGTTTTACAGTAAGCAACCTTCCATTAAATTCAACGACAACGTATAGAATTCGCTCCAACTATCAACTTGGAGCAACGTCAAGTTCAGCGACGACTAATTCATTTTTTCCTAACGTCCCTAGTGGTCCAGCGGTATCAGATGCAGGTAATATTGGAGTGGGTTTTGGATATGCACAACTTACAAAATATCATTTTACGAATTATCAAATTGTTGCTAGTCCAATATTACCTGATACATCACAAACAGGTGTGGGGTTTGGTTATATGACAGCAACACCACATTTTACAAATTATTCTCAAGTAATACAATCGCCAGGATCTGATACATCGCAAAGTGGTGCTGGTTTTGGATATACGAGATATTATAACTATCACGTTGCCGGCGGCGCTGTGAACATTGGCGGATAGTAGCATAAATACAAAACAATTCAAAAGGACGTTGATATGAAATTAATTGGTGAAGTTGAGTGGATCCTAACTGATAAAGATACTGGCGAAGAAGTTGATCGTGGAATCAAACGCAACGTCATTACCGATAGTGGACTTCAGGCACTGCTTCAATCCGGTGGATTCCGTTCGCTAGCACAATATTCAACGTGCGTTGGTGGCTATCCTTTAGCACAAGATCGTCAAACATATTATCCACCCGGTGATATTATTGCAACAAAAGACACAACAGGAACAATTATTGCAAATGCGTGGTACGATGCAGTAGGGCTAACACCAGGATATTTTGAACAACATACACAATTCAGTCCACCAGCTAATACGCAAACAATTTATTTCATTGGCATGATAGCTGGTACAACATACGTTGTTGGTGGATATCCACCAGGAATCAACGGTGGAGCTAGCAATCCATATTCTGGTGGGCAACAAATGATTGCATATGTTTCATTTACACCACCTTGCACACAAACAAATAGTCAATATTTGACTGTTTATTATCGAATTCTGTTTCCAGCAACACAAAATGCAACAACGTCAGGAACAATCAGTGGACTTACATCGCAGCAATACAGAATGTTTTCTAAAGGAGTTGCAGGACAACTTCCGCAAAGTAATATGCTTGATCGTGCTGCAGTTCTAATGTTGCAGGCACCATCACCAGCCGCTCTTGCAGCACAAAATCTTGGTGGACTCCCCAACAGCGTGGCGTCGTCAATTGGATATGGAAACGTATTTGGTGCTTCGTGTGGAGTAGGATACAGCCAAGGATCTAAAGTAACAACATCAGCAAATTTTGGTTTAAATGATCACGTTGGTGAATTGTTAGGAACGTTGATTGGTGCAACAAACGTAAATGGCGTTTCTGGTTTTATGGTTCCTGTATCAGGAGTTATTAATAAAGCTGTTCCAATCCAAAACGTTCACAATCACAATGCTATTAATACTGTTCCGTTCCTTGATGTTACAAACTTAGCAACAGGAACAGGATCAGTAACACCATCTGGCACATGGACCAATCCACTTCTTCCAGAGCTTCATTACATTAGCGTTGTTAGTGGTGGAACGGCATCAACGGCAACATACACATATAAAAAGCGTTACACGTCAGGATTTATTGGAAACACATATCAAGATAATCCTGCAGCAATTCCTGGTCTATTTGTTGATAACTCTCCTATCAACACTGTAACAGGGCAAGACTTACTATATCCTATTGAAAAGCAATTTGGACAGCCAATTAATACAATGCTTAGTTCTGCAGCTACGACAGGTAGCATTCTTAACATTGGTAGCATTACATTTACTGGTGCTATTCCATTTGATGCGCAAACAATTTTGATGCCTCACGCGGATCGTGTTATTAAGTATGCTATTCCAACCGGTGCGTTTACATTATATAACAATGATAACTATCCTTCGTTTACACCAACGTCAATCTCGCAAATTTGTATTGATGGTTCTAAAAATATCTATGTTGCTTGTCAGGCAACTGGTCTGTGGCAAATTACGCCTACAAATGTGATTACGCATATCACCACTGGTGCACCAGCAGCAGGCTGCTTTGGCGTTGCATATAGTCCAACGGCTGGTGGCGTTCTTGCAATGTTTGGTACAGTAGGTGGTGGTGTAGGTGGATTGTCTCTTGTTGTAGGAACAACAATTACATCAACGTATACCGTTGGTACTACGCCAGGCTTAACAGATAATAACTGGTATACGACTAGCTATCTCGTAGCAGATCCAAATGCAGCGTGGGTTCTTATCGTTCGTCGTTGGGATGCACCAGTCCAACAAACAACAACTGGTGTTTGGTTTAACACATCAACGCTTGCAACAGCAAATTTGAATTTGCCAGGTGAAACGGGATATAGCAACTGTCGCACCAATAAGTCACTGATTCGTGTGTCGCCTAACACATCATTCTGGGTTGCGCAGTATGGTATTGCTACTGCAGCAGGCGCTCCTGTTTGGTACAAGTTAATTCCTGGACAGCCAAGCACAGTCACAAAAATGGACTTTGGTGCTAACGATTTTACTTGCGAAATGTGGTTGTATCCTTCTGCATATCCTGCTCAGCAAGCTGTCCTTTTAAAGAGTAGCTATACTGGTTATAGTAGCTTTGAAATGGATTTATTGCCAGCTGGCCAAATTGGTGTATGGGCAAGTTCAACTGGTTCTTCATGGGACGTTCTCAATGGTGCAACGTCAACAAGTACCGTTCCTTTAAATACTTGGACACACGTTGCGATTGTTCGTAGTGGAACAAATGTTAATATCTATATTAATGGCGTTGCTTCAGGAACGTTTGCAGTTGGAACATCAACTCTATATCCTACAGGTGCTAATGGCGGATTACCAATCGTTGGTGGCGCTACAACTGGTTATGGATATAATGGATTTATGTATGATGTTCGTGTTGTAAAAGGAACAGCTGTATATACAGCTGCATTTACACCACCGTCAGCACCACTAACAGCAATTGCTGGTACAACGCTGTTGATTGATGGAACTTCTGTTACAACAGAACAAGGAACAGGATATTCATTATATGCAACGGAAGTCAATAGTGGCGTTGGTGGCGTAACAGCACTACCACCGTTTGTATCAACAACTCAGCACGTATCTTGGGCTACAAGCTCAATTGAATTTACTAATGCTAGTGGATATGGCGGATGGGGCACAAGTTTATTGCAACTTGAAGCTGGTTCAGCCTTTTTAGTACAAGGTGGAACCGCCGTTTCTCAATATGCAGGATGTTCTCCAGTATTTGAATATGATATTGCAACGAGTAAAGACGTTCTTATTATTGGCGGAAGTTATCAAAACGTTGGATATGGTACACGTCCTTCAATTGCAACTATCACAGATTCCAATGTTATTAGTGCAAATCAAGTTGGAAGTTATATTGCACCGTATCCTGCTAACAGCGGTCAATCATATGGTGGCGGTGGTTATGCATACTTAACACCACAACCAATCAATAGTAATATCAATGGTAGTGGAACCAACGATATGTTTGCTTTTGTTAAGATGGACAAAGGAGCATATGTTGCTATTAACACCACAAATAATGCTGGCGCAGGAAGTCATCAAATTTATGCATACTATACACCATTTGTATTTGATGGTACGTTGAGTGGTGGCCCTCTTGGAAGCGTTTATGGATTCCGCGATTACAGTTGGAACGGATCAAGTTGGGTAGAAGTTGCTCCAGGAACACAAGTTGCAAAAACAACAACAACAACACCATCAGCACTTCCAAATGGATGGTCTGTTACGTTTGCATCCGGTGCCGTTGAGCCATCATTCGTTGCTAATGAATACTATACGTTTGGAACATATGAAGGTATTCTCAAAGATAATGCAACAACGTTGCAAATGAGCCAATATACATGGTTCAAAAAGCCAATTTACTTAACAGCACTAGAAGCAAATACAATCCCAACAAACACATCAGCACCAGGAATTATTAATTCAATCGTACACCAAAGCGCTGGTGGTGGTGCAACAGTTAATGGAAGCAATCAAATAGTTCTTCCATACGCCAATGGTGTGTTTGCTGAAACCCAACAATTGTTCCGTGGTGATTTTGATATTACGTTTAGCAACTTTACAACACAGCAGGGCGACTATGCATTTGGTGTTGGCGTTGGTGATTATCTTCGCTACGGTTTCTTATATACGCGCGGTCAATGGTTTGCATTATCCAACAATAATTATGAAGCTGGTGTATCAGTTCCTATTTTTACAGGAACGCCAACATCTGCTGAAATTATTAGAACACCGTCTGCTGTCACGCTGCTAATGAATGGAACAACAGTTGCAACATACAGTGGTAATTTTGAAAATGAAGTATGGGCATACATTGCAAAAGTTCAATATTATACAGTTGGTGTAACAACAGGAACAATGACGCAACTAGGAACAATTACAGGTGGCTCAGGATATAATAATGGAACGTATTATTATGTTCCATTATACAGCCAAACTGGTACAGGATCTGGTGCGACTGCAAATATCTACATAAACGGTAATACTATTCAAACAGTAACACTTGGTAACTTTGGATCTGGATATACTGTAGGTGATGTATTAACGGCAGGATATTATACGCCAGGGACAACAACGCTAACAGCGTCCAATGCATTAATTGGCAATGCAGGTTCAGGATTTACAGTAACGGTTGGTTCAGCGTTTACAACAGTTCCAACGTCGCTTATTATGCCAACGGCAACAATTGTAAGTGCAACAACAAGTAATTGTTTGAGAATGGGCAATGCAATTAGTGCCAATGGAGCATTTGATCCATTGAATGCAGGAACAGATCCAGATGCAGCATTATTATATCAATTTACGATTAATGGCTCGCCAGCAGCGGCAGTTCACTCTGACAGCTCATATAGTTTACCTGGCGTTGGTGAAGTTACTGTGTCTAGCGCTGGTTATTTGAGCTTTAATTCAGCTAACGCCGGTCAAACTATATCTGCTAGTGGAATGATGTACCTGCAAAACTTTAATTAATATTCCTCGTAATTTATAATAGACTATGAATTCGGGACGAATTCATAAATATATTCACAGGTAAGAATAATTAGCTTTCCCGTCTAAACGAGGATTAAAGTAATGCAAATTCAATTCACACAAGGCATTGTTACAGCCAGTACTGCTATCAACTTTGTGCAGACTAATGGCTCGCCAACACCATCCGTATCTTTAGTGATTAGTGGCAATACGCCAGTGCAAGTTTGCTTTACACAAGGCGAACTAAATTATATCTTAACAGAGCGCAACACTGTCACAAATGCATGGGGCCCATTTTCTTCAGCCACATCAAACATTTTCTGGTTGTACTGGGATATCAATATTGTTTCTGGCGTTCGCACGTTTGGTGCAACGACACTAACGCCAATCTATGCATCTGTAGCACCAGCAAGTCCAGCAACAAATCAACACTGGTATAATGTTACAAATCGCACAATGTTCTACTGGACAGGTACTACGTGGCAGATGTGTTTACGTGTATTTGCTGGCAAGTTGTCTATTGGTGGTAATACAATCTATACGCCAGTATATCCAAATACATCAAATACAGTTTCTTCATTCTTTGGAACACAAGTTCCTCCAATTTATGCGGCTCCGTTTAATCAACCAGTAAATGCTGGTGAAATTATGTATGACGAATTGTCAGGCCAGCCATTTCGTCGCGGCGATGGAACATTCCTAACGTCAGAAAATGAACTTGCAACACAAGACGCATCTGGAGCAACGGTCAAAGTTGCTTCTATTATTTTACAAGCAAAGTCACTTGCTAACTTAGCAGCATACACAATCGTCGTGTGGAGTGATTTTGGACAAATTACGTATGGTTCCAACGTTGGTATTGGTGCTATTCCGTTTGGTATTATTCAACAACCGGTTCTTACTGGCGATATTTGCCAAATTTACACACAAGGATTGATCTCTAATCCACTATGGAATTGGACGCAAGTCAATCAATTGTTGTATTGCAATGCAACCGGTCAGCTAACAACAACAGGTATGATTGGACAAGCACCTTGTGCAGTTGTCATTGATCCGCATACAATTTCTATTGGTTCTACAAGTGGTATTGTTGGTGAGCTTGGTTCAGTTTCTTCTGTTGGTGTTGCATCTATTGGTACAAATGCAAGTGCATTGACAATTTCTGGCTCACCAGTAACATCAAATGGTATAATTTCTATTACTCCAAACGTATTCACACCAACGACACCTGGTATTGTTCCAGCATCCAGTGGAAGTTCATTGTTGTTTTTACGTGCTGATGGATCATGGGCAACGCCAGCAGGCGGCGGCTCTGTCACATCGGTAGCAGCAGTTGGATCAACGGGCTTAGTTGTTACAGGCTCTCCTATTACAAACAGTGGTACATTGACATTCACGTTAAGTTCAGATTTACAGGCAATTGCTGGTCTTTCTACAGTTGGACCATTGCAGCGCATTGGTGCAGGTTCATATGTTGCAGCACCGTTGACGCCAGCGCAAGTTGGTCTTGGTAACGTAACAAATACAGCACAAGTTCCTCTATCAATAGTTAATGCACTTGGTGATTTGATTATTGGCACAGGTCTACATACAGTAACAAACTTGCCAGTTGGTACAGCAGGACAAGTATTGACAGTTACTGGTGGTGTGCCATCGTGGCAAACGCCAGCAGCTGGTGGTGTTTCAAGTTTTAATACGCGTACAGGTGCAGTCACATTAGTAGCAACGGATATTACAAATGCTCTTCTTTATACGCCAGTCAATCCAGCTGCAGCAGCTCTAATTAATACGCCAACGGCACCAACCGCGCCAGTAAGCACAAATACAACACAAATTGCAACAACAGCATTCGTTATTGGTCAAGCAGGAACAGCACTTCCATTGATGGATGGTGTCGTTTCCGTTGGTACATCACTTCTTTATGCGCGTCAAGATCACCGTCATCCAGCAGATACAACAAAGTTGAACTTGTCTGGTGGTACAATGACAGGCAACTTGATAATGTCTGGTGGTACAACAGTAACGGGTGTTCCAACGCCAGTCAATACGACAGACGCAGTTAACAAAGCATACGTTGATGCAGCTGTTGCTTCCTTAAGCGTTCACGAAGCTGCTGATGCATTTGCGGATGCAACAAGTATGGCCGTAACAGGTAGTTTCTACAATGGTGGAACACCAGATGCAAACGGTGGGAATGGTGTCGGTGCGACACTTACAGACTCAACAACAGGTTCCGTGTTAGTTGTTGATGGACGTGTCATTGGTATTGGTGAGCGTGTGTTGGTTAATGGCTTTGGGACGACTCTTCCAGCAGCAATCCAAAATGGTATCTACACATTGACGACAGTTGGTGTTGCAGGAACAACAAAGTGGATTTTGACACGTTCGACGGACTATAACGACAGCAGTATTAATCAAGTTGTTCCAGGCTCATTCGTCTTTATTTCTGAAGGTACGAAATATGGCGGTTCAGGTTGGGTTCAGGCAGCTCTTGGTACAAGCACAGTTGCAGGTGCAGCTCCTGATGCTATTAAGATCGGCACAGACGCAATCTTCTTTACACAATTCTCAAGTGCTGGTACATATGGTGCTGGTACAGGTTTGACATTGACAGGAACAACATTTAGCATCACACCAGTTGGAACAGCAAGTACATATGGTGATGCAACTCACGTTCCAGTATTCACAACAAATGCGTCTGGCCAAATTACAGGTGTTGTAAACACACCAATAGCATTTAGTGCAGGCCCACAAGGCACAACAGGAGCACAAGGTCCTGCAGGCACAAATGGTTCTCAAGGTACTACAGGTGCTCAAGGAACAACCGGTAGCCAAGGTACAGCAGGAACAATTGGCGTAAATGGAGCACAAGGTATCCAAGGTATTACAGGAACAGGAACACAGGGCGTTCAAGGTGTTCAAGGAACGCTTGGTGTACAAGGTGCTGCAGGTAGTTCTGTTCACATTGTTGGTTCAGTTGCAACAGCAACATCATTGCCAGGATATCCAAATGCTTATGGTGGAGCAATTGGCGATGGTTATATTACAACAGACACGGGACACCTTTGGGTTTGGACAGGAACATCTTGGAGCGACGTTGGTAACGTAACAGGACCACAAGGCGCTCAAGGTTCTACAGGTGCAACTGGTGCTCAAGGCGTTCAAGGTATTCTTGGTTCTACGGGTGCTCAAGGTTTTGCTGGCTCAACAGGTTCTACCGGTTCACAAGGAACACAAGGTACTGCCGGATCTACTGGATCTACTGGTTCGCAAGGAACACAAGGTACTGCCGGTTCTACGGGCGCTCAAGGCTCTACCGGTACATCAGGATTGCAAGGCGTTCAAGGTACGGCAGGCAACCAAGGTACAACTGGCTCTACTGGCGTACAAGGTGCTGATGGTGCTACTGGTGCTCAGGGTACTGCTGGTTCTACTGGTTCACAAGGAACACAAGGAACTACCGGTTCTACTGGATCTACCGGTTCACAAGGAACACAAGGAACAACTGGTTCTACAGGCTCACAAGGAACACAAGGAACAACTGGTAATACTGGTTCACAAGGCGTACAAGGTACTACAGGAACAGGTACACAGGGAATACAAGGTACGACTGGTGCTAACGGTACTTCTGTTCACATTGTTGGTTCAGTCGCAACAGCAACGTCTATTCCTGGTTATCCAACTGGTCCATACGGTGGTGCTATTGGTGATGGTTATATTACAACAGATACAGGACACCTTTGGGTTTGGACAGGCACTGCTTGGACAGACGTAGGCAATGTCACAGGACCACAAGGAACAACAGGTAGCCAAGGAACACAAGGAACAACTGGTTCTACAGGCTCACAAGGAACACAAGGAACAACTGGTTCTACAGGCTCACAAGGAACACAAGGAACAACTGGTTCTACAGGCTCACAAGGAACACAAGGCTCACAAGGTACGACTGGTAATACTGGTTCACAAGGTGTACAAGGTTCTATTGGCAGTCAAGGAACAACTGGATCCACTGGTGTACAAGGTTCTACTGGTTCTACAGGTAGCCAAGGTGCTACAGGTTCTACCGGCGTTCAAGGAGCAATAGGTACTACTGGATCACAGGGTATACAAGGTACGACTGGTAATACTGGTGGTACTGGTACACAAGGTGCAACTGGTGCTCAAGGAACACAAGGTACGACTGGTAATACCGGTTCACAGGGCGTACAAGGAACAACTGGTTCCCAGGGAGCTCAAGGTGCATCAGGCCTAAATGGTTCCTCTTCAAGTTTGTTTAACTATCGTGTCGATTCGTCAATCACCAGTGGTCAACCACCATCTGGTGATGTCGTATGGAACAACGGAACACAAATTAGTGCAACACAATTGAGTATAAGTGCTACCACCTCCGATAATATTGACATTGATATTTTCCTAGGCGTACTAGCAGTTGGACAATTATTGATCATTCAAGATACAAACAATAGCAACAACTTCCAACGTTGGACAATAACAGGAACACCAACAAATATCAATCCTGGTACGGCAAATAGTTATTGGAATGTCCCTGTATCTTTTGTTAGCTCTGGTGGAACTGGTACAACGAACCTTCCAAATAATCAAGCTATATTCTTGGCTATCATTCGAGGTGTTACAGGTGCACAAGGCGCTACAGGTAGTCAAGGAACACAAGGTGTACAAGGCACAAGTGGTACGAATGGATCACAAGGCACAACAGGTAGCCAAGGTACAACTGGTTCTACAGGTGCTCAAGGTACATCAGGCACAAATGGATCACAAGGCGTTCAAGGTACATCAGGTACCAATGGTACACAGGGCACGACTGGAGCACAAGGTTCTACGGGAACAACTGGTACACAGGGCGCTCAAGGTACTGCAGGAACAAACGGAACACAAGGTGCTACGGGAACAGCTGGTACACAAGGTGTTCAAGGTACGACTGGTACGGGAACACAAGGTGTTCAAGGTACGACTGGTACGGGAACACAAGGTACGACTGGTTCACAGGGTGTTCAAGGTACTGCTGGATCATCTGGATCGTTTGGTGTTCAGTCAGCTACAACAGTACTTGCTGGTCCAGTGTCTGGTGCAGCTGCAGCTCCAACGTTCCGTCAGTTAGTATCTACTGATCTAGCGCCTGCAACGCAAAGTGGAAGCACAAACTCATCGACAACAATTGGTACTGGCATTGAAACAGTCATTTGGCAGTACGC
>Ga0209698_10003144_pt1 | contig 18509 bp, 6 predicted proteins | sample LitLauG_LLR_2012_FD_187203 | JGI IMG/M metagenome (GOLD analysis project Ga0209698, IMG submission 187203) | Freshwater sediment microbial communities from Pennsylvania, USA - Little Laurel Run_MetaG_LLR_2012 (SPAdes) (version 2) | ecosystem: Environmental > Aquatic > Freshwater > Creek >...
AACCGTCATCTGCAGCGACACGTGGATTAACGATTCCGGCACATGGAAAACGGCTTCGACCCACTGCTCGCTGGTAAAGGGCCAATAGCGACCGCCACAGCCCCAAGGCTGGCCGCGAGGTCAGCCTTTTCTTTCGTAGTCGCTAAATGCGCGTCCTTAATCTGTAATTGACGAAACATCGCCATTTCACTCATTGAGGGTCAATGAGCGTAATCGCCTGCTAGCGTCAGTTGACAATTGGTGTGCAGGTCGGGCGTGGTTAGAAGATCGCCACGCCGCTATTGCAGCTTCGCGTATTCCGCCCTGGCTTCTTTCAGGATGGGGATGTCTGGGTCGGCGTCCTTCCAGAGGGTGAGGAAATCCTGATAGGCGGCCTTCGCCTTTGCGCTGTCGCCGGAAACGACATACGCACGGGCGAGTTGGACACGGGCGAGCGCCCCCAGTTGGAGGTTCTGCACGATACCGGGGTGATCGAGGTACTTCTGAAATTCCGCCGCCGCCGCCGGGCCGTTCTTCTGGGCGAGGTAAGCCACGCCACGAATATACGGCGGGTACATTGAGATTCCCGGAGGTGGCCCGCCAAGTTCGTAGGGCAGCGAAGGTTCGAGGGCGACCGTCGCCTTGTCAGGCGTCTGTTGTGCCAGGTCGATCGAGGCCTCAATCACCGGAAACCAGTACACCTTGAGGAATGTATTCGTAGGCTCGGACTTCTGTAGCGCATCAAACAGGGTTCGCGATTGGGAGGCATCGCCGATGCGTGCCAGCGCCAAAGCCGTCACCACTTTTACGTCGCGCCCAGGAGCAAGCGCCAACGCGCGGACCACAATTTGCCGGGCTACCGCTGTATTGCCGAGTTCTGCTTCGCGGAGGCCCTGAATTGCGAGCCAAAGAGCGCCTGTTTCCTTGGCATCGGAACGCACCGCCGAGTCCGTGGCCCTCCGGGAGAGATCACGCGCCTTTTCGAGGCGCCCGTAGTAAGACTGAGTATCGGCGTGAGTGTTGAGCAACTGATCTTCTTCGCCGGGACGGCCCGCAGCCCACTGGACCTGACGATCCATTCCGGTGGCATCCCGGGCCAGAAACGCCAGGGAATATATATCCGACCGGATGACGAGTCCATCAAAGTTTTTCTGTTGCGCTTCCTGGATCGTCTGCTGGGCATCCTTGATGCGATTGACATTGATGTATAGGCCTGCCAGGTTCCCATAACCAACGATGTTCGGCTCAAGCTGCTGCTGTGCTTCGGTTTCCGCAATTGCTTTTTCGTATTGGCCGAGAGCGGAGTAGATGAAGCCGAGATTCCCGCGAGGAACCATGTCTCGCGGGAAGCTCTTCGCCCAAAGCTCGTAGGCTTCGGTGGCCTTCTCCACTTCACCCGTGACGTATTGAAAGTAGAAAGCGGAGATTCGGTACCGCTCGCGCTCGCTCACCCGGTCGCGCAATTCGTATGCTCTCTTGGCGTTATCGGCCGCGAGATTTGCACGTCCAAGATTGGCATACTCAACCGCGACGCCGCAGTAGGCCATGGCGAAAGTAGGGTCGAGCTCGATTGCTCGCTTCATGAACGGTATGGCTTCCGCGTCGCCCTTGGTGCGGCCGGTGGTGATGCCCATGCTGTATGCCTTGAGGGCTTCGAGCGACGGCGTCGTGGCCTCCACCGGCACATCGAACCTCTGCACCGAGGCCAGCGATTCACCCAGTCTGGCGCGCAGGCTGGTCGCGGCCTTACCCAGTACCTTCAGCACGTCCTGCTTGTCAGCCGCCTCTTCCTGTTCTTTGGCCAGCGTGTCCCCGCTGCTGCAACCAACAGCGTCCACGCCAAGTACGTATTGCCCGCCAAGGTTCGAAACCGAACCCCGCACGATTGCCTTGCTGCCTGTCCGCACACAGAGTTCTCTGGCCACTTCCTGAGTGATCCGGCTGTCGGCGGGGCGTCCCATCAGGCGCAGGGTTTCGCCTACCTTGCGGTCAGAAAGAATGTTGATGAACGGCGACTGTCCCAGCTGAACTGCCAGCGCTTGCTTCAGCGCATCGTCGAATACAGGGTCGCCCGTCTTGTTATCGAAGTCTGCTAGGACGATGGTGTCTTTTTCGGTCAGCGGGGCAATCATGGTTCCTGAACCAGTCGAACGTGAGCGCCAGTAGACGCCGCCAGCAACCAGGGCGACGATAACCGCAGCCGGAATCAAAATCTTCCAGAGACGCCGGCCCGACGGCGCCGGAATTTCGGCTGGCTTCACCACACTCGACGACGAATGCGGAGCAGCCGCAGCGATGCCGGACGACGGCTGCACAGGCGGAGCGGCTGGAGTGCTGGTCTCGCGGGCGCCAGGCATCGTTCCCGAAGTCACATGCGCCACCCGGCCGCTCGTCGTGTCCCGTTTGAGTCGCATCAGTTCGGAGCGTATTTCGGCCGCGCTTTGGTAGCGCAAGTCACGCTCTTTTTCCAGAGCGCGGCTGATAATATCTTCCAGCTTTGGCGGCAGGCCGGGGTTCAGCCGAATGACCGAAACTGGATCGCGTTCCAGAATCTCGTTGAAGATGACAGCGGAGCTTTCGCCGCGGAAGGGCAGTTGCCCGGTCGCCATCTCGTACAGCACTGCGCCAAACGAAAACAGATCACTGCGCGCGTCCAGTTCCTTCGCCCGCGCCTGTTCCGGCGACATGTAAGCCACCGTACCCAGCGTGGAACCGGGACTGGTCAGGTGTTCCATGTTCTCGGTACGGGTCACCTCGCTAGGTCTGGCGACGCCTGCAATGACCTTGGCAAGACCGAAATCAAGGACCTTGGCGTGGCCGCGCTCGGTGACAAAAATATTCGCCGGCTTGATGTCGCGATGAACGATGCCCTTTGCATGCGCGGCGTCGAGCGCATCGGAGATTTCGATGGCCAGTGTGAGAATCTCGTCTATTTCCAGCGGACGGCCGGCGATGCGATGCTTCAGCGTCATGCCATCGAGAAATTCCATGGCAATGAAGGCTTCGCCGTGCTGGTCGTCAATTTCGTAGATCGTGCAGATATTGGGATGATTCAGCGCGGAGGACGCCTTGGCTTCGCGCTGAAAGCGGCTAAGGGCCTGCGGGTCTTTAGCGACGTCATCGGGCAGGAACTTGAGGGCAACAAAGCGGTCAAGCTTCACATCCTCGGCTTTGTAGACAACCCCCATGCCGCCGCCACCGAGCTTCTCCAGGATGCGGTAGTGCGAAATGGTTTCGCCAATCATGGAATCGCGCTATGGTAGGCGGATGCGACGGGCAAGTCAATGAGAGCTACGGAGATGGCGGCTCAAAGGAATCTCTCCATTCCATGCAATATAAAAAGGCACCCACTTTGCAGTAGGTTGAGATTGTTCGCATCGCCAACCTAGCGAAAGCGAGCACCTCTGTGAATCAGGAAAAGTATATCGGCATGGACGTGCACCAAGCCACCATCTCGGTCGCCGCGATGGATGCTGGTGGCAAGCTGATTATGGAATTGCTGGAGACAAAAGCGGCCACGATTGTCGAGTTCATCCGAGGATTGCTCGGAACTCTGTCGCTGACCTTCGAGGAAGGCAAGTCGGCTGCCTGGTTACACGATCTTCTGAAACCCCACGTGAGCCAGCTGGTGGCGTTGCAGTTTTGCCTCGCACTGAGCGGTACTCCCCGCTATCGTGGGTCTGGACTGCAAAACCACTGTAGGATGGGGGGTTGGCAGAGCCTCAAAAGGATGAGTGGCGTAATATCGCCATTGCACTCATTGCCTAGGCCTCCCCTCGATCTGCGGTCAAGTACAACAGTTAATTCTTGCCGCGATTTGAAGCGTGATTCGAGGGATTAGTACGATAGACGCGCTTGTCATCAGCTCGGAAATCGGGAGCCCCGCCACGTAGTTGACGTAAAATCGCCATTTCACTCATTGAGGGCTCTGGCGGTCTCCGTCCAGGTCAATGAGTGTAATCGCCTGATAACAACAGTCAAGCAAAGAATGGGCAGGGCGACGACCCGAGCGGCATTTCTGGCCAGGGTACGATTTCATTTTTGCTGTGTTGCCGTCTTCTCTGCCCTTTGTACCGGCAACCCGCTGTGCTGCTGCAAGCAACGGCTACGGTGCGACCACAATGCTTATTGTGTTCATTTTACGACCTGCTTTACCTGTCCCGAGCTGCCAGCGTAGTTGCCCTTGCTCAAGTAATTGGTATGGATAGTGTGAGTGCCGGCCGTCAGAGCACTAGTTGTGAGTTGCGCAGTTCCACCCGACAGCGCCACCGTTGCCAAGAGCGTCGTGCCGTCTTTGAAGACCACGTTGCCGGTAGGCGTGCCCACACTGGCAGTAACGGTTGCGGTAAACGTGACTGGACTGCCCTGCGTGCTGGGAGAGCCCGAGGAGACGACGAGGGTAGTGGTTGCTTCCTTAGCTACCGTTTGCGTCAAGCTGGAGGAACTCGCCGCATACTTCGGTGAGCCGCCGTATTGTGCAGTGATCGCGAGCGATCCTGCATTCAGCACCGACGTGCTGAGCGCCGCGCTGCCATTTACCAGCTTGACCGTTCCTAGTGTGGCTTTCCCGTTCTTGAAAGAGACACTCCCGAGGGGCGTGCCCGTTCCGGAGGTGATTGTGGCAGTGAACGTCACCGACTGACCATAGCTCGATGGATTCAACGACGACATCACAGACGTAGTCGTCGCGAGCAAAGTGGAGACAAAGCTCGCTGTGACCGCTTGCGGCGAGCTCATGGTCACCGTAGTCGAAGCGCTGCTGGGGTTGGCTACGCTTCCGCTCCAACTGGAAAAGGCGTACTTGGCGTTCGGCGTCGCGGTCAGGTTCACGACTGTGCCCGCGGCGTAATAATTGCCCGTTGCTGGCGTGACCGATCCGCCTACAGCAGGACTGGCCGCTGTTGTCAGCAAGTACGAAGTGTTGAAGCTGGCGGCGTAGGTAGTCGTGCCCGATGTGGCCGTGACCGTATGGCTCAACGCGCCGCCGTCGGACCAGCCCGCGAACGTGGTTTGCACGCCGGAGCTAGGTGTTTGTGGTGAGACGGTTGCGATCGTGTGCTGGGCCCCGATCGTCCAGGTGAAGCTCTGAGCGCTGCTGTAGTTAGTGCCATCTACGGAGAACGCCAGTCCGGCGGGGCTCGTGGCGACCATCACGTTGACCGTGACCGGCGTTGCGGTCCCCTGGAGAGAGATGCTCTGCATCGCGGAGCTGCCGTTGAGCGCGTTATCGGTAAGAGTCGCTGTACTGGCAAGGTTGCCAGCGCTCTGCGGAATGAAGCTGATGCTCAAATTGCAGCTCGCCCCCGGTGCGAGAGCGGAACTGCCGTTGCAATCCGGAATCGTGCCCGGGCCCGGCACTTGCACGAAGTTTGGTCCGGAGACGACCAGTCCTGAGAGATTGAGCGGCTGGTTTCCCATGTTCTGAATGGCGACCGATTGCGGGCTGTCACTGCTGGTGCTGCCGACCGGAGTGGTGGCGAAGCTGAAGGATGGCGGAACCGAGCGGTTCACTTCCACAACTTGGTTGTTGGTGAAGTCCGCGATGAAGACGTTGCCTGAGGCATCCACTGCCACGCCGATTGGCTCTGCTAAGCCAGTGCCCAATAGAGTCTGGCAGGCGGCGCTGGTACAGCCCACCGGCACTTGCCCGGTGTTAGTACTGTCCGCAATGAAAACATCGCCCGCTGCATCAACCGCCACGCCGTACGGTCCAAACACCCAACTGCCTACGGTGGTTTGGGCGCCACCGCCAGCCGGAATCTGAGTCACCCCATCACTCTCATAGTCCGCAACGAAGACATCGCCTGCTCCATCCACCGCTACACCGGACGGATTACTCCCGCTGTAGATCGCTGACTGGGTGCCCCCACCCGCTGGCAGCTCGTAGACAAAACCAACAGGTTGACAACCACGGCTGCGGCATGGCAAATCTGCCGCAATGAAAACATCTCCGGCGCCATCCGCCGCTACTCCGAGGGGCGCGTTCAGTCCGCTGCTTACGATGGTCTGGCAGGCGCTGGTGGTGCAGCCGGCCGGAACCTTCACCACTTCCCCGGTGTTCCCCCTATCCGCAACGAGAATATCCCCCGCCCCATCCACCGCGACGCTTTGCGGGCTTAAGAATCCGCTTCCCACCGTGGTTTGGGCGCCACCACCTGACGGAACCTCCACCACGCGGTTGTTACCTTCATCCGCGATGAAGACATCGCCCGCTGCATCCACCGCCGCACTGTATGGATGATTCAGCCCGCTACCCACCGTGCTCTGGTTGCCCGCGCCAAATGCGATCGCTGGCCCCTGGCCGATGCCCGAGATCAGACTGCTGGCGAACAGATTTCCGGAAGAGTCAGTTAGTTGCACCGCGCCCATGCGGAGTCCCGGCGCGAGCGGGGCAAATGTCACCTGCACCGTGCAGGAACTCGGACTGCCCGAGCAGGTCGTGTTGGCCAGAGTGAAATCCAGATTTGGCGCGCCCTGGGTCACCACCTTCACCGGGTTGGCGCCGAAGGTGGGGCCGGAAGGAAGGTTGTACTGCAGCGTGATGGTGTAACTGCATGGCGCGGGAGTCGTTTGCCCTGCGGGGCAGACGTTTGCCGTCGGCACCTGCGTCAGCTCGTAGGCCCCGATGTCGCAGGCCTGGCCTTGCGGGCGGGTGGTGCCGCGCTGATCGGTCGCGACCGGGTTTCCAGACGCATCGGTGCAGGCGCTGAGCGGGATCGCGTCGACGGCCGGACTGGTCGGGAGCAGCGCGATGGTCTGCGTGGGGCCGCCATTGTTCTGCAAGCCATTGGGATCAAGTCCGGCGGGAGTGTTATTTAGGTCGCCGGTCGCGGTGAGAAAGCTGCTGCAAGTGTTGTCGTCGGAGAGGTTGTAGCCATCGGAGGTCGGGCTGCCGTAGTTCAGGCAGTTGCCACCAGTGTTGCCCGACAGGATGGTGCTCTTGATCGTCAGCGGTGTGCTACTGAAACCGTTACTGTAGGGGTTAAGGATGCCGCCACCTCCGCCGGCAGCGGAGTTCCCCGACAGTGTACTGTTAGTCACCGTCAATACGTCATCATTGTAGATCGCACCGCCATCGCTAGTGGCGGAGTTGCCCGACAGGGCGCTGTTGCTGACGGTCAGTGTGCCGCGGTTATAGATCCCCGCACCTTCGTTCGCGGAATTGCCTGACAGGGTGCTGTTGCTTACCGTCAACGCGCCTTGGTTATAGATGCCGCCACCTTCGTTCGCGAAATTGCCCGACACAGTGCTGTTATTCACGGTCAGCGTGCCATAGTTCAGAACGGCACCACCTTCGCTGTAACCCCCAGGGGAGTTGCCCGACAAGGTGCTGTCATTCACAGTCAGCGTGGCATTGCCGTTGACAAAGATGCCTCCGCAACCGCTAGTCGAGTAACCGTTCTCAATCGTTACCCCAGAAATCGTTGCTGTCATCTGGGAACCGGAACCCACAAAAAACACCTCAGCAACGTTGTTGCCGCTAATGACCAGGTTGGCGGCGCCCGGGCCGCTAATGGTCAAGTCCTTCAGGATCAAGAGTTCCCCAGAAACGAGCGTGATGGTCCCAGTCACGTTGAACACGATGGTGTCGCCCGGAGCCGCGGCTGCGATGACCGCTCGCAGCGTTCCCGCAGAGCCGTCATCGGCCAGGCTGGTCACAGTGTCGGTCGCAGCAAAGGCTGGCAGGGTCGTTCCAAGGAGGAGCAAGATCACTACCAGAGCGAAGCGTGCGGACTGAGTCATTGGCCAGACTTCCCAATTTTGAACGATAGGGTGGGGAAGGTACGAGCGACTTTGTGAACCCGCCATGTTCGCAAACGGCAAAAAAGTAGCAAAGTTTTTTGCGGGAGTCAATATGCAGGATTTTGCGGTAGTGGGCATCGGATTGGCATTGGCTAACCCGCCGAAAGCCTCCACCGATTTTTTCGACAATGCGGTGGTGCGAGATAGCCTGTCGAGCCGGTACTGCAAAATCGCATTTCACTCATCGACGGGCGGCCATTTCGCTCATCTGAATCGCTCCACCTCACCATGGGCTAACCCAAAAGTTTCGACTCTACCGTCATGGGAAGTAGTTAAATGCCTTGGTGGACACCGCATTTGCCGTAGTTGTCTTTTCCGCAATCGTTGCGTTTTTGTTGGTGCTCATCGTCCCAATGATCACAGCGCCCACCCGAAAAAAGTTGGCGGCTGCGCGGCGGGCACGAAGGGTCAAAGTGCCGACGGCGAAGAAAGCGGCTTAAGGACACTCCATTCCGTTTCCGGAGACGCCGCAAGCCAGACTCGTGAGTTGGCGAAAAATCGCCATTACGCTCATTGACCCTGGCGCCCCTCGCCAGGGTCGCGCCGCGGCTACGAATACGCTATCGATGAGTTCATCGCTTGGTACTGTTCTGAGCCCCGTCTGGCGTTCAACCGCATCGTCGTCGTTCGCTACCGCATGCATCTGGAAGGGAGAGGTCTTACGGCGAATACTATCGACCAACAACTCGCTGCGGTACGAGGATTGGCCCACGAAGCTGCGGATTCTGGCTTGCTCAGCCCGGAACTGGCTGCCGGCATCGGCCGAGCGAGGAGTCAAACAGCTCGGGTTTCGCTCCGGCAACTGATTGAGTGCCGAGCAACGCTCAGAAGTACTCAGCCATGACAATGCTGTTCGGAAGGGTCATTGCCGCCCCCCATATTGGAGGACAATGCCGCTCGAACGGGTTGGCCACAAGGTCTAAGGAAGGGCGCAATAGCACGCAGTGATTTCAATACAGCGGCGTCGTAAATGTTGATCGAACTGAAACGGTTCCATCATTTTCCAGTACGGCAGGCAACGGAGGAGATCGATCGGCTCGCTCATCTCGGATCACGATCTCCAACCGAAGTTTCAACGTCGCACTCTCAGCAGGCGTCAGCAACTGCCCAGAATGTTGCAATGACGCCACAGCACGCCGAAACTCGGTGCGCCGCTCTTCCACAGTCGCGAGTAATCGTTGTCTGTAGTCGGCTTCGTCTTTCCAAACGATAGTTATCTGCGGGTACGGATCCATGCTCATTCGTGGGAAAGAAGACTCCATCAACCTAGTCAGATACTGTGCCCGATATCGATCACGGTCGCCGTCGTCGCAAGAACCACGTGCATCTGGCGGGTTATCGTAGTTGCCCGGCTCTACGCGCCAATAGTAAACCGTTGTGTCGCCATCAATGAGAAGTGTCGCCGTCAGCCCCGTCATGCGCTCGGGAAACTGTGTGAGAAGATACAGACCAACCGACGGCCAACGTGCCTTGGGGGCTCTGAGTGAGAAACCACATTCACTCCCGCCGCCCGCGCCTCCGCCACCATGACCGGGATCAAATATGGACACCGTGATGTGTTGCGTAAACCTGCTCAGCAGAAACGAGGCGAATCCTGGTGGTCGGGTCTTGACTAACACGTTTCCGGCTGCCAGCCAATTCCAGTTTGCCCTCGCGTTTTGAAAGATGTTGAGCAGCGCTGACTGAGCATCGGTCTGCGAACGAACGAGTAGTATCAGTGACTGGGCGGAAAACTCCGGGTAGAGCTTGCGAGCTTGTTGAACCGGCACAGCGGCACCCAACCCAATAAGTGCATCAAGTACGACGAGCAACGCGTCGTGACGGTCTCTTTCTCCTGTCTGAGACCGAGCTTCATCGGTGGGCTGATATTCTCCGACTTTCTCGATAAGTAGTGGGATAAGGGCCGTCTGATGGTCCTGCCTCGCCAACCACGCACCCCACGCAACTCGGAGCGGATCCTCAGAACGTAGCCACTCAGTTGCCCAATCTGCCCGCCGCTCTGCATCGGCACGGAGCACAAGCACCGGATCGCTGTCTGGTGGTTGCTGCGCGGTCAGAGGTGCGCCAAGACCAACAAAGACGCATGCCGCTTTGACCAGCAGTGCATGCCTGCGCTGGCTCATCCTTCAGAGTCTATCAGGGTACGGTAACGTTCTTCTTGTCACGAGATCATAGAGGATTCCCCAACGCAGATTCAATACTGTCGATCTCCCGAGTCCTCATACAGCGCCAAGTCAGGCAAGCCTACGCAGTACGCCGGATGGCACGGATGTTCACAGCTAGCTATTTTCAGATCTAGGTAGGGTGGAGATGCGGCACAGGTTTTTGCCGTTTCCCTGTCTAGGACTCTTCCGAAGCAGAACGGCGTCAGGGCGAGTCACGCGTCGTGCCCTCCGGTATCGCTCTGCAGTCCCATTACGGAGCGCGTGCTTGTTGTCTTCTCAGGTAAAGATACTGTGAGTTCATCGATGCGAATACAGTCCAGATGGTATTGGCAGGAACAACCTCGGTAACTATGCTGAACGCATTGAAACTGGGGGTAATGAGCAGGCGCGTGGCTATCGCGGGTCGATCCGGCGCTTGCTCATTCGAACCTGCGGCCATGTCATGCGACGAGGTGAGGCGCTCGATCCGGACAAAGATTAGACACGATTGGAAGCCGCCGTTCTTGTCAGTTCGAGCGAACGGGCTCCGTTCTGCCAGGTTCCTGACTGTCGGTAAGGGCATGTCGTATAGGACGAAATTCGCTGCCGGTTCTGAAGGCCCAGGAAACACAGCCATCTGTCGAGTGAGTTCTGCGGCGCGTTTGCGACTTAGGCTGCTCTTGATTCCCCTACGGCGGAACTACAGGGAATCGTTAATTCAAGAAGGGTTCCCGGATCGGCATTCGCGAGACGGAGCTCTCCGCCCAACTCCCGGGCACGCTCTTTCATACCTCCGATACCAACTCCGACGCTCGCTGGGCGCACATCCAACACCCCCTCGCCGATTCCCTTACCATCATCCCGCACGGTAATGACAAACACTTCGTCTCTTTGTGACAACGTGACACTCACCTTTTTCGCACCTGAATGCCGGTATACGTTGGTGAGCGCCTCTTGAACAATTCGAAAGACTGCCGTCTCGACCGCGCGTGAGAGGCGTGGAAACGAAAGGGGGGTGACCTGCAGAACCGTCTCCATACCGCTCCTCTTCCCGAGCCCCTCCAAGTACCAAGATAGGGCCGATTGCAGCCCCACTTCATCGAGCAGCGGGGGATGGAGCAGATGAGACAGGGTGCGTACATTCTGAAGTGCCCGATCCACGATAGAGCTAGCCTCAAGCCACGCTAGCTCGTCCCCGTGACTTGCCTTCTCGATGCACATCTTGTCCAACACCATTTTGGCCGCAACGAGTTCCTGTCCCAAGCCATCATGAAGATCGCGCGCGATGCGCCGCCTTTCATCGTCCTGCATTGTCATAATCCGAACCGACAGGCGACGCAACTGGTCAGTTCTTCGATCGACGGTCTTTTCCAGTTCCATAGCGTGATCACGAATGGACTGTTCCAGTAGTTTGCTATCGTGAATGTCAGAACAGGTCCCGTACCACTTTCCTATTGTGCCGTTAAGGCGAATGGGCACCGCGCGAGCCCGAAACCAGCGATAAGACCCGTCTTTAGACCGCAGGCGGTACTCTGCTTCGTAGTTTGTCCCCGACTCAACACAGCGCATCCAGTCCCGCATGGCTTTTTCGTCGTCTTCGGGATGGACATAGTCCAACCACCCGAAGCCCTCGGCGGTACCTGGGGCGGCGCCAGTAAAGTCATAAAAGCGATCGCTGATGTAATCTCTCGAGCCATCGGCTTTACGACTGAAGATAATGTCGGGAGCTGTGTGGATAATGGCATCGAGCTCCTGGTTCCTACCCATGAGTTCAGAGTTCAGGTTTTGCAGCAACTCCGCTTTTTTGGCTATTTCCGCCGTTCGATCTAGCACACGCTGCTCCAGATCGCGATTGAGCGCTTCTAGCTGCCGGGTTTTTCGGTAAAGGTCGGCGAACACCCTTAGTTTGGCGCGCAGCAGTTCGGGAACCACCGGAACGGAGATGTAGTCGACGGCACCGTGCTCGTATCCCTTCAGCTGATCCAGGTCGGTCAGATGTACCGCCGACACAAAAATGATCGCAATGCTCTGAAAACGTGGATGCTGCCGGATCATTGCCGCGAGTTGAAATCCATCAAGCTCTGGCATGCTAACGTCCATCAGCACTACGGCAACATCCTTCTCTAGGAGAAGCCCGAGCGCCTCCTTCGCAGACTTGGCTTTGATCAGGTTCTCGCCGAGTGCGCCGAGCATGACCTCATAGCTGAGCAGCTTGGCAGGCTGATCATCCACCATGAGAATGTTCACTGGCTCACTGTTGGGCATCGTGCCTCCCTGCTCGTTCCAAATCTCGCCGGTTACCGCCTATCTGTGCAGCCACATCCGCAGCGAGGACAGAAGCTGCTCGGTATTCACGGGCTTAGCCAAATATTCCGATGCCCCAGCCTCGAGACACTTTTCGCGGTCCCCCTTCATTGCTTTTGCGGTCAAAGCAATAATGGGCAAACGTCGCAGCGAAACATTCTGGCGGATCACCCGCATCGTTTCGTAGCCATCCATCTCCGGCATCATGATGTCCATCAGTACGATCGAGACATCCGGTGTTGAATCGAGTTTCGTGATCGCCTCTCGGCCGGTTCCAGCGGTAATTACGTCCATGCCGCGACGTTCGAGCACACTGCTTAGAGCAAAGATGTTGCGCACGTCGTCGTCCACCACCAGCACCTTCTTGCCAACCAGCGCATCATCGGAGTGATGCAGGCGGTCGAGCATTCTCTGTTTTTCCTGGGGGAGATCCGCAACCACGCGATGAAGGAACAAAGCAGTTTCATCCAGTAAGCGCTCGGGAGACTCGACTCCTTTCACGACTACGCTGCGGGCCAGGGAATGCAGGCGGGCATCTTCTTCGGGAGAAAGTTCTTTCCCAGTGAATACCACGACCGGCAAATCGCGGAGGCATGAGGTATCGCTGAATCGCTCAAGCACATCGAACCCGGAGATATCCGGCAGACGGAGATCAAGCACGACGCAGTCAAATGTCTGCTCGTTAACGGCTTTGACCGCCTGCTCGCCGCTCGACACCACTAAGACATCGATGTCGTCCGAGCCAAGCAGCTCCGTAATGCTGAGTTGCTCGGCAGGATTGTCTTCGACTACGAGTAGCCGCCTACGCCGGGGTGCGGCGTACTCCTTGATGCGGTTCAACGCTGTTTCGAGACCCTCGGGCGTGGTTGGCTTAGTGACAAATGCAAATGCACCGCGGGCGAGACCATGGCGGCGGTCTTCATCGAGCGTCAACATCTGCACCGGAATGTGGCGAGTCGCGGGGTCTTGTTTCAAGTGGTTCAACACTGTCCAGCCCAGCATGTCGGGCAGAAAAACATCCAGCGACACCGCGGTTGGGCGGTACTCGCGCGCTAGTGCGAGCGCTTCGGCGCCACGAAGAGCGACTAGGACCTTGAATCCCTTGTCTCGGGAAAGGTCCCGCAACACACGGGCGTAGTGCGGATCGTCTTCCACGATAAGCAGAATCGCATCGTCGGGCTGCAGATTATTACGGTCGTCGGAGATCTTCTCTGCTGGATGTTCCGTGATGCCTTCGACCGACAATTGCACCGGCGAAAGAAACGTTGGAGACCGCCTGTCTTCCGCTGCGGCACTGGAAGGACCCACGTAAGTCTGCGGCAAATATAGCGTGAACGTGCTTCCCCGACCCACAGCACTGCGTAACTGAATTTCGCCGCCTAGCAGGCCGGCCAACTCACGACTGATTGCCAGCCCCAGACCCGTGCCTCCATACTTGCGGCTGGTGCCTGCGTCTGCCTGCTGAAAGGCTTCGAAGATGATCCGCTGTTTCTCCGGCGGTATGCCGATACCCGAGTCAGCAACCTCAAAGGCTACAACCGATGCGGCCTTGCCAAGAATGGGATGATCCTCACTCCAACCGCCTTTGGCAGCGAACACCGATAAGCGAACATGGCCCTGCTCCGTGAACTTGAACGCATTGGACAGGAGATTCTTGAGGACCTGTTGTAACCGCTTGGAGTCAGTGATTACCGCGCGGGCAAGAAGCGGATCGGTCTGCACCTCGAACGTGAGATGTCTGTTCTCGGCTTCATGACGAAACGGGCGCTGTACCGTGTCCAGAAGGCTCGCGAAGAAGACTTCCTCGGCCTCAACCGAGACCGTACCCGATTCGATCTTCGACAAGTCAAGGATGTCGGCTATCAGGTTCAGTAAATCCGTTCCAGCTCCATGAATCGTACGGGAGAACTCGACCTGCTTTGGTGTCAGGTTGCCGTCCGGATTATCTGTGAGTTGCTGACCCAGCACCAAAATGCTGTTCAGGGGCGTGCGCAACTCATGCGACATGTTAGCCAGGAATTCGGACTTGTATTTCGAAGTCAGGGCCAGCTCTTTGGCTTTCTCCTCCAGAGCGCGCCGGGCTTGCTCGATTTCCTGGTTCTTGCGTTCGACCTCGACATTTTGTTCCGCGAGTTGCTGGGCCTTCTGCGCGAGTTGCTCGTTGGTTTGTTGTAATTCCTTTTGCTGCATCTGGAGTTCTGTGGCCAGTTGTTGTGACTGCTTCAATAGGCCTTCCGTCTGCATGGTCGCTTCGATACTGTTAAGTACGATACCAATGCTGGCGGTTAGTTGTTCCAAGAATGCAAGGTGGGAAGTCGTAAAGTTGCCCAACGAGGCCAACTCGATGACCGCCTTGACACGATCTTCAAACAACACTGGCAAGACTATGACGTTCCGTGGAACCGCCTCAAACAAGCCCGATCGAATCGGGATCGTGTTCGGCGGCAGATCGGAGATTAACATCCGTCGTTTTTCTGCGGCGCATTGGCCCACCAGGCCCTCGCCAATCTTCAAACGGCGCAGATGTCCGTCCTCGCCCTCGGCAGCAAAGGCTGAGAGCAGTACCATCTCCGCAGACTCTTCCGTACCCATCTGGTAGATCACCCCTTGCTGGGCATTCACCAGCGGAGACAACTCGGACAGGAGCATGCGACCCACGGTCGCCAGATCACGTTGGCCCTGCAACATGCCGGTGAAGCGAGCGAGATTGGTTTTGAGCCAGTCTTGCTCCGTATTGCGATCTGTGGTTAGGCGGAGATTGTCAATCATGGTGTTGATGTTGTCTTTCAATTCCGCAACCTCGCCGCTGGCCTCCACTTGAATCGATCGAGTGAGATCTCCCTTAGTGACCGCAGTCGCAACCTCAGCAATCGCGCGGACCTGGTTCGTCAAGTTGTCGGCCAGCAGATTGACGTTACCGGTGAGATCTTTCCACGTGCCCGCCGCACCGGGAACATTCGCCTGTCCGCCAAGACGCCCTTCAACGCCGACTTCGCGAGCGACGGTCGTGACCTGGTCGGCGAACGTAGCTAACGTGCCAGTCATATTGTTAATTGTTTCTGCCAGAGCCGCGACTTCACCCTTTGCCTGCACTGTCAGCTTTTGAGTGAGTTCGCCGTTAGCGACAGCTGTCACGACTTTCACAATGCCGCGTACCTGTTCCGTCAGGTTGGCAGCCATCACGTTCACGTTGTCGGTGAGGTCTTTCCATGTTCCTGCGACTCCTGACACCTGTGCTTGCCCGCCGAGTTTGCCTTCCGTACCAACTTCGCGGGCCACGCGAGTGACTTCGGCAGCAAATGCGTTGAGCTGATCGACCATTGTATTGATGGTGTTTTTCAGCTCGAGAATCTCACCCTTCACATCGACTGTGATTTTGCGCGACAAGTCACCACGCGCCACGGCTGTGGTGACCTCGGCTATGTTCCGGACCTGGCCGGTAAGATTTCCGGCCATCGCATTCACGGAGTCGGTAAGGTCTTTCCATGTGCCAGCCACACCTGACACGTTCGCCTGACCGCCCAAACGGCCTTCGCTACCAACTTCGCGGGCCACCCTGGTCACTTCGGCGGCGAACGACCGCAACTGTTCGACCATTGTGTTCAAGGTTTCTTTGAGCTGCAGGATCTCGCCGCGCACGTCCACCGTGATCTTTTTCGAAAGATCCCCATTAGCAATAGCGGTTGCAACCTCGGCGATATTTCGCACCTGGCCGGTAAGGTTGCTCGCCATAAAGTTGACGTTGTCCGTGAGATCTTTCCACGTTCCAGCGACGCCTGGCACCTGCGCCTGTCCCCCCAGCTTTCCGTCAGTACCGACTTCACGCGCTACACGCGTCACCTCTCCCGCGAACGCGTTGAGCTGGTCCACCATGGTATTGATAGTGTTCTTGAGCTCCAGAATTTCGCCTTTTACGTCGACCGTGATTTTGCGGGACAAGTCGCCGCGAGCCACCGCCGTAGTCACTTCCGCAATGTTTCGAACCTGACCAGTGAGGTTGCCGGCCATGGAGTTGACTGAGTCCGTTAGGTCCTTCCACGTTCCAGCGACGCCTGGCACATTGGCTTGCCCACCCAGGCGGCCTTCGGTTCCGACTTCGCGGGCCACTCGCGTTACTTCCCCGGCAAACGCGTTGAGCTGATCGACCATCGTATTGATGGTTTCTTTGAGCAGTAGGATTTCGCCGCTCACGTTCACGGTAATTTTCTTCGAAAGGTCACCACTGGCGATGGCAGTTGCTACCTCGGCGATATTGCGCACCTGCCCAGTCAGATTGCTGGCCATGGAGTTCACGGAATCGGTGAGATCTTTCCATGTTCCGGCGACGCCTCCCACTTGCGCCTGCCCTCCGAGCTTGCCGTCTGTTCCCACTTCGCGAGCGACGCGCGTGACTTCCGAGGCGAATGCGCGAAGCTGATCGACCATTGTGTTGAGCGTGTCTTTCAGTTCGAGAATTTCGCCCTTCACATCAACCGTGATCTTGCGGGACAGATCACCCCGGGCCACGGCGGTTGCCACTTCGGCAATGTTTCGTACCTGACCGGTCAGGTTGCTAGCCATGAAATTGACATTGTCGGTGAGATCTTTCCAGGTTCCAGCGACACCCGGCACCTGCGCCTGGCCGCCTAGCTTGCCTTCCGTACCCACTTCACGGGCCACGCGCGTCACTTCGCCAGCGAAGCCATTGAGCTGATCCACCATGGTGTTGATGGTGTTCTTGAGCTCGAGAATCTCTCCCTTCACGTCGACCGTGATCTTGCGTGACAAATCGCCGCGAGCCACGGCGGTCGTCACCTCAGCGATGTTGCGGACCTGGCCCGTTAGGTTTCCGCCCATTGAATTGACGGAGTCCGTGAGATCTTTCCAGGTTCCGGCGACGCCCGGCACGTTGGCCTGCCCTCCCAGACGACCCTCGGTTCCAACTTCTCGCGCCACGCGCGTTACCTCACCGGCGAAGCGATTGAGCTGATCCACCATTGTGTTAAGTGTTTCCTTGAGCTGCAGAATCTCGCCGCGTACATCGACAGTGATCTTCCGCGAGAGATCGCCGTTTGCGATTGCGGTGGCCACCTCCGCGATATTGCGTACCTGGCCGGTGAGGTTGCTGGCCATGAAGTTTACGTTGTCTGTCAGATCTTTCCATGTGCCGCCGACGCCGGGAACCTGCGCCTGTCCGCCCAACTTGCCCTCTGTGCCTACTTCGCGTGCCACACGCGTCACTTCACCGGCGAAGGCGTTGAGCTGATCCACCATTGTGTTAATCGTGTCCTTGAGTTCCAGGATCTCTCCCTTCACGTCTACCGTGATTTTGCGGGACAGATCGCCGCGAGCTACCGCCGTAGTCACCTCGGCGATGTTTCGAACTTGAGCTGTCAGGTTGCCGGCCATGGCGTTAACCGAATCAGTAAGATCCTTCCAAGTGCCCGCCACACCCACCACGACGGCCTGTCCGCCGAGTTTACCGTCCGTACCCACTTCGCGGGCTACGCGTGTAACCTCGGACGCAAACGAGCGCAACTGGTCCACCATCGTGTTGATCGCTTCTTTCAACTGAAGAATTTCGCCGCGCACATCTACGGTAATTTTCCTGGAAAGATCGCCGCTTGCAACTGCGGTTGCGACTTCAGCAATGTTACGAACCTGGCCCGTAAGGTTGCTTGCCATTGAGTTGACAGAGTCCGTCAGATCCTTCCAGGTGCCGGCAACGCCGGGCACCTGCGCCTGTCCACCGAGCTTGCCATCCGTGCCGACCTCGCGAGCCACACGCGTTACCTCGGCAGTGAAAATGCCGAGCTGCTGAATCATGGTGTTGACGATGTTGGCCGACCTCAGAAATTCGCCTTCGAGCGGGCGACCATCCACGTCTAGGCGCACCGTCTGCGTCAGATTACCTTGGGCGACCGCTGCAATGGCGCGAGTAACCTCAGCAGTTGGTCGCAGTAAATCTTCGACCAGGGTGTTTACCGAGACTTCGATGTTGCCCCACGCCCCTCTCGCTTGATGGAAGCGTGTGCGCTCGCGCGTCCTTCCTTCTTTCCCGACCACTTGCCCGACTCGCTTCAACTCCTGAGCCATCTGTTGGTTAGCACCAACGATCGCATTGAATGTGTCTGCGATTTTTCCTTCGAGTCCAGTCCAGGAGCCGGGCAACCTTACTGAGAAATCGCCGTCCCGCATTGTTTGAAGGCCAGCCAAAATGACGGCTAGGCTAGCGGAAGGCGGTTCAGCTACCAGAACAGGGCTTCCGTTGTTCTTCTCGACGGTGTCTGACACTTCATT
>Ga0209698_10003146_pt1 | contig 18501 bp, 12 predicted proteins | sample LitLauG_LLR_2012_FD_187203 | JGI IMG/M metagenome (GOLD analysis project Ga0209698, IMG submission 187203) | Freshwater sediment microbial communities from Pennsylvania, USA - Little Laurel Run_MetaG_LLR_2012 (SPAdes) (version 2) | ecosystem: Environmental > Aquatic > Freshwater > Creek >...
GTCCTGTGGGGCGCGGCTGCCGAAGGCCCCGGCGGTTATGTCAGTTCCGGCGTGCTCGATGGCATGATTCTGTGTCCAGCCAACGGCGCCGACCCGTTCAAGAAGTTCAATGGAAGCGACGGTGCGTTTGACGCGTCGCAAGTCGCCGTCTATCAAGACAACATGCAGTCGTTCAGCACCACCGAACCGGCGATCGACCTGACCGCGACCTCGTTCCTGATGTGGTCCTGGAGATTGGCTCAGCAGCCCTGACGCAACTCAAAGTGCTGCCGGTATCGAAGGACAGTGCAATGCTTGAACTTTAACAGCGGAATGACGGCAATCCGAAAGTAATCCCCGTGAAGAGTGCTCGATCCTGCCGGAAAATGACGTTCAAAACCCGGCAGGGTTCGCGTGCATCTTTCTGAGGAATCAGGCCAATGAGTGCATCAAAGCGGTGTCCCACGGTGTCACTTCTCCGGCTCTGAGTTACGGTGATCGCCGCCGTCCCCATCCTGAATTCGCAACACTGTCCTTCGATGCTGCGCTTCGTCGTGCTCCAGGCGGGTTGCGATCTGCAGTTGACTGTCCGCTTCTTCCTTACGTCCTACGCGAACAAACGTCAGGCCGAGATAGTAATGAGCTTCGCGCAACGAGTCGTCCATGGCGAGCGCGCGTTGCAGCAGATCGATCGCGTCAGAGTAACGCTTCTGTTCGAAAGCCACTCTCCCCAGGGCTGACAGAGCTGGGGCATGTTTCGAGTCACGGGTCAGTACCAGGCGGAAATTGGTAGCCGCCTCGTCGAGGTCTTTCACATTGAGTTCGATAAGCCCGAGACGGAAGTAAGATTCCGTCTGCTCCGGAGCCAGCATGATCGACCGCTCAAATTGCTCTCGTGCCTCCTGCGTACTCTCTAGAGCTGCGAGAGTCATCCCCAGAGCACAATGACCGGATGCATCGTCGGGGCGTGCTTCGACGTAACGGGCGAACTGCCGGCGCGCGTCCTCGAATTTCCATTCCCCAAGAAACGCGCGTCCCAGGCTATAAAGAGCCACTGGATCGTTCTGCCGCAGCTTCAATGTTTGTTGGAAAGCTGCGATCGCGTCCTGCCACAGCGACAGTTGCAGCGCCATCGCTCCGAATTCGAACTGAACATCAGGATTGTCGGGCGCATAGTTGCGGGCCTCCCGCAGCAAGGCCAGGGACCTTTCCGAATCACCCGCTGCCGCGGCAGTCTTGCTCTGGTCCCATAAAATTTGGATCAGCGCGTCCGAGGCATCCGTGCGGGCAGAATCTATGCGCAACGCTTCGCGCAATTGAGGGACCGCGTCGTCTGCACGACCTTTCTGGAGATACAGCAGTCCAAGGTGCGCATGGGCAGGGGCGAAGTCCGCCTTTTTCTGAACAGCACGGCCGAAAAGCTGTTCAGCCTCCACGTCGCGATGTTGGAGGACTCGGACGACCCCTAACAAATCGAGGGCGCGATAATCGTCAGGGACTGTCCGCAGGACGGTCTGCAGATCGGTTTCAGCCCGAGTGAGTTTCCCCGCAGTCATGGCCTGAGCCGCGTCCTGCAGCAAGGACATCGTCGAACTCTGCGTGGGAACCTGAGCTACAGGCATCAGGCTCGAAAGCAGGAGCACACCGCCGCAGAGGAATTTGTTTCGCACCCTGAAATGCTGCCTTTGACCTATTTTAACGGTTCGGTGATCGTGACGATGCGATCCGGTTTCTGATCACGCAATATCTGGCGAATGCCGCTCGGCCAACGGATTTCGATCTCTCGGATGGTATCAGCAGCACCCAACCCGAAGTGCAATCGCTTGTCGCTGGAGGATTGGTAGCTGCTGCAAGTAGTCACTGTGGCAAATTGATCGCCGGCAGTGGTGCTGACTCTTACCTGCGCTCCAATCGCATCGCGGTTGCTCTTCACCCCCACCAGATTGAGGATAATCCAGTGGCTCGGCGTGTCTGTTTGATTCAGCAGCACCCATGCGGGGCCATCGTTTGATGTGATGACCGCATCCAGTTTCCCGTCGTTGTTAATATCCCCGACCGCCAACCCCCGCGCCGACCAATCCTGATGGAACACATCGCCGGAAGCTGCTGAAACGTCCACGAACTTCTTTCCCTGTTCATTGCGCAACAAAAGAGGTGGCTCGCGGTAACGCACATTCGGATCAATCATTTCGATGGTGTCGATCACGTGCGACTGGACGATAAGCAGATCCTTCCAGCCGTCGTTGTCATAATCGAGAAAGCGCACACCCCAGCCAGAGTGCCGAAGCGAAATCGCACTGAGGCCCGTGACCGTTGTTGAGTAGTCAAAGGTGCCGTCTTTCAGGTTGGTGTAGAGCGCGTATCGCTGATTGGCTAGATCGGTGATGATGATGTCGGGCCATCCATCGTTGTTGTAGTCCTCAAAATCGACGCCCATGCCGGCGAAGGTGTTGCCGTTGCTGTCGAGTCCGGCTCCGGAAGGCAACCCAACTTCTTCAAAAGTTCCGTTGCCGCGGTTGTGAAACAGGTATTCCGGCATGGAATCATTGGCGAGCAGGATATCCATGAAGCCGTCGTGATCATAGTCCGCGATCGCGAGGCCGAGCCCTTTTCCCGGTTTGTCGATTCCGGTCTGGTGCGAGACCTCAGTGAACTTCCCGCCGCCGTCATTGTGAAACAAAAGTACCGATTCCGGCTTGAACAGATCGGGATGGCAATAAGAACGGTAGCCATCTTTTCCGGGCTTCCCGCAGAGGACATCGTCAAAGTCCCACTGCATGTAGCGCGCAACCACGAGGTCCAGACGCCCGTCGTTGTCGTAGTCAACCCAGGCGGCGCTCGTCATCCATCCTGAACCAGCAACACCGGCCGCAGCGGTCACGTCCGTGAAGGTGCCATCCCCGTTGTTGTGGTAGAGCGTGCCGTGGCCGTATCCGGCTACATAGAGGTCTTCGAATCCGTCGTTGTCGTAATCACCGACCGCAACGCCGGTCGAGTAGCCAAATCCCGTTAGGCCGGCGCGTTCCGTGACATCTTCGAAGGTTCCATCCGATTTCTGGTGATAGAGCCGATTCCAGTACTTTGGGCTATCCTTCTTCGGAATCGAGCCTGTTGGTGTCGGATCGTCGAGCCGCGCACCATTGGCGAAAAAGATGTCGAGGCGGCCGTCGTTGTCGTAATCGAACAGAGCTACGCCTGAGCCCATCGTCTCCAGAAGATATTTCCTGCTGGTGGGGGAAGCCTGCTGGCGGAAGTGAATTCCAAGTTTTTCCGTGACATCGACGAAACGCCCCGGCGTGGGTGAGTTTGGGGAAGCGGCGAAAGAAAGCCAAGTCCCGAAAATCAAGTTCGCGAGAATCAAGGCAATTCCCGAGAGCATTGCGCGGGAGGAAAACTTGGCAAAGCTTTTCATGAGGAGCGATCAATAGCAGCAATTCGACAGTTTAGCGCCTAAGGCAACATCCACCCGAGGCATCGTCAAAAGGCCCCTCCGGGAAATCATTATTGATAAAAGAGCGGATTGCGTCCTCAAGCCGATAGAGGCTTAACCCTCGTAAAAGAACAAATTTTAGATCGTTTGGAGCGAAAAAGAAACAAAAACATTGACTCTTGCGCAGGAACCGCATTACGATTCCCGGTGACAAAGTTTGCACACCTGTTAAGTCCGAGTGAACTTAACCGACGCCGAGGGGGAATTGCCATGACGCAAAACGCGCAGCTATCAGGAGTGACGTGCTTCAGAAAGTTCTTTCGTGCGATCGCATTGCTGGCGGTCGTTGTTTTCGGCGCGCTGCCGATGCTTGCCCAATTCGATACCGGCACGATCACCGGCACGGCGACGGATGCCTCCGGAGCCGTTGTCGTACATGCGGCGATCACAGTGACGAACGTGGGCACGGGCATTGAAAAGAGCTTTGTCACTGATCAGAATGGTAATTTCGTGGCTTCCTCATTGCCGTTCGGAAGGTATGTGGTTGCAATCCGCGCAAGCGGGTTCGCGGAAAACAAGAGTCAACCCGTGGTGCTCAACGTCGGTGCGACGGTGCAAGTGAATCTGACACTGGCGGTGGCGGCGTCGCAGGAGAGCGTCCAGGTCAACGGAACGGCTACGACGGTTGACACCTCATCGAGCACGTCTGGTACAACGCTTGACACGAATCAGGTCGCCAATTTGCCAATCAACGGACGCGATGTAAGTGAATTCCTCGAAATCTCCCCAGGATCGGTGGGCTCCACGGGATTCTTCCAGGGCAGCGTCAACGGGATGGAGAACATTTTTACTGGCCTGAATATCACCGTCGACGGCCAGAGCGCGATGCGCGGTGACATCAATGGGTTCCTGGATACAGAAGGCCAGGAAACTGCGCGCATCACGCGAGCCAGCGTGGATAGCATCCAGGAAATTGATTACGCCAATAGCGGCTACACGGCGGAAACCGGCCATTCGCTTGGCCCGCAGATGAACATCATCACGAAATCGGGCGAGAACACCTTCCACGGCAGCCTGTTTGAATATTTCCGCAACGATGCTCTCGACGCGTTGGATTACTTTGAGACGTCGAAGCAGCCTTTGAGGCTCAACCAGTTTGGCGGCAATCTAAGCGGACCCATCATCGGCAACAAGGTCTTCTTCTTCGTGAACTATGAAGGCGATCGCACACACGTAACCATCCAAAGGCCTCTGAACCATACCCTGAGCGCGTACGCTCGATCACGAATGGCGGCTACTCCGGCGATGGCGCCCGTTTTGGCCCAGTTCCATCCTTTGTCAGCCGCCTGTAGCGGGATTCCGGCGCCAGCTGCGTGCGTGGGCAACCTAAACTTCCCAGATAACACTGATCCGGCGCATCCGAACCAGTCAGACATGGTCTACGATCCCGCCGCTCTGCCCAACATTCTTCGTGAGGACACGGGCTCCGTCCGAATCGACTACAACGTTTCGCAGAAGGACCGGGTTTTCTTCCGTTACAACATCAACGATTCGAACACTCTTTATACTTACGGCCTTAACCAGGGACAGGTGTCCCCGCAGAGGTTGAGAACACAATTGGCGAAGTTTGATGAAACCCACACCTTCGGTCCGACGTTGCTCAATGAGTTCAGCGTCGCCATTAACCGTTTTTATTCCGACACGAACTCGAATACTCCCACGCCGCTGGCCGGCTTTGCGGGTTTCTTCACCGACCTGGGCTCGCTGCCCGGACCGAATACTTTCAATCAGGTAACCCCATTTGCTGACCTCGAAATTTTTGACAATGTAAGCAAGAGCATCGGGCGGCACACGCTCAAGTTCGGTACGCAAATTCGCATCAACCGGAATAACGAGTGGCTGCGGCCGCAACAAAGCTACGATTACGCCAACGTCAGCGACCTGGTAAACAATAATGTTTTCGTTCTGCAAAAAATCGGATTCCCAGGATTCGTTGGAAATCGGAATTCCAACTGGGATTTCTATGTTCAGGACGACTGGAAGGTGACCAAGAATCTTACTCTCAACCTCGGTCTGCGATACGACTACAACACGATGTGGGCGACCGGTCCGAATCAGGGACAGAATTTCGATATCGCCAGCCAGGCGTTTCTCCCGTCCACCCAGGCTACATACTCCGTGCCGAAGGGTGACTGGGCGCCGCGGGTGGGTTTCGCATGGGACCTGAATGGCAAGGGAAAGACCGTTATTCACGGATACGGCGGGCTTTTCTATAACCCGATGCACTTCAACTTTGCCACGACGACCAACGTACCCGCACTCGCGAGCTACAGCGACAACTTCTTTCAGGCGTCAATTAACTACCCGTCTCCCAATCCTCCGCTCATTGCGGGAACGCAAAACGTAAACGCGTTTCCGCAACACCCCAAAGACCCGGTTGCCGCGAACTGGCTATTCGACATTCAGCAGGAAGTAGCGCGCAACACCACTCTTACCTTGAGCTACGTCGCCAACAATGTGCACCACATGCAGTCTGGCGTTGACTTCGCTGCCTTGAACGCGAACCCCGCGAACGTCTTTACCCAACAGGGTCGAAAGTATTCGGGGTTTGCGAACGAAAATGTTCTCGCCGACGGACTCGGTTCCAACTACAACTCCCTGCAAGTGAAGCTGATCCGCAGGGTGGGAAAGCTGGACTTGCAGGCGAACTATGCGTGGTCCCACGAAATCGACGACATGCTCAACGTTTTCAGCCCGGGCTTTGAGAACCCGTTCACTCCCAAATTCGATCACGGGAGTGGAGATTGGGACGTACGGCACAACCTCACTGGCAGCGCGCTCTACAGCTTGCCCGGTCTGAAGGGTTCAAACTCTTTCGTTCAGAAAGCACTGGGCGGGTGGCAAACTTCCGGCATTCTTCAGACTCGGTCAGGACTTCCGACGAATATTACGGTGGTCAGCGGATTCTTTGGTAATCCGTTGCGGCCGGACTTCGTGTCTGGTCAGCCCTTTTGGGTTCCGAACCACAGTTGGCCAGGTTCGAGCTACAACATCAATGCCTTTGCCATCGAACCGACCTATGACGGAACTCCGGGTGCCACCATCGGAACTGTCGGACGCAACTCTCTACGGGGTCCAGCCTATTTTCAGTTCGACCTCTCCGGGATGAAGAACTTCGCGATCACCGAAAGGGTGACGATGCAGTTCCGGGCCGACATATTCAACCTCTTTAACCATCCGAATTTCACTAACCCCGACGGAGGGATCTGTTCGTCAGTCACGGAGCTTTTTGGGCCCCCGCCGACTTGTGCCCCCAACGCAAATTTCGGCCGCGTTGGCGGCACCATCGCCGATGCGGATGGAACACAGATCGGGGGCGGCACTGCGCGGCAAGCCCAATTCTCACTCAGGTTCACCTTCTAATCACTCAACCGCCGATTACCAGGGCAGCGACAATCGACTGTCGCTGCCTTACCTTCAAGATCAGCCCGCGCTCGAGGGTAAATGTCGAGGCCTTACATCTCGAATTACGATAAGTATCCCCTGATCCGCGTGTCTGACTCGCGGAATGGCTGTGAGACGGGGTGGGAGGCGATCGGTCGGTGCCTAAAAGGGAGCGTCCGCCCTGGGCGTTTCGTGATTTGTGTGGAGTGCTATCCCGGCTGTTTTGAAAGGGAAATTGAAAAGCAACTAGTGAGCGCGCTGAAACCTCAGACTGTGCTGCGCGCTGAAGAATGTTACTTGCCCGAGAGCACCATTCAATCCCTCTGCGCGCACGATCTGGGGGATGATCCGGTGTTTGCCTTCATGGGCAAGTACGAACTCTCAGAACTCCTGGATGAGCGCGAGCTTGTGAAACAAAGAAGCCGCTTGCAGCAGGCATTGGGCCTTACGCTCATCATCGGCACCGGCGCCACCCTTCTGGCCGAGCACTGGGACTTGCTCGTCTATTGCGACATGGCGAGGTGGGAGATTCAGATGCGCCAGCGAGCCGGCGAAGTTACGAACCTTGGTCTCCGCAATTGCACGGAACGTCCGCAAGCAAAGTATAAACGGGCCTACTTTGTAGACTGGCGTGTCGCCGACCGCTTGAAAAAAGACTTGACGCCAAGAATCGATTTTCTGCTGGATACAAATCAGCGCAACCGGCCCAAGATGATCACAGGGGCGCAACATCTGGAGGGACTAAAAAGCGCGGCGCACAAGCCGTTTCGCGTGGTGCCCTTCTTCGATCCCGGACCATGGGGCGGACAGTGGATGAAAGAAGTGTGCGACTTGCCGCGGGAGGCCGAAAACTACGCGTGGTGTTTTGATTGCGTACCGGAAGAAAACAGTCTTTTGCTTGGCTTCGGCGACGTGAACGTCGAGATCCCATCCATTAACCTGGTATTTCAATATCCTCATGAGTTACTCGGCGACGCAGTCCATGCGCGTTTTGGAACCGAGTTTCCGATCCGCTTCGATTTTCTCGACACGATGGAGGGCGGGAATCTTTCCTTTCAGGTACACCCACTGACCGAGTACATTCAACAGCAGTTTGGAATCCACTATACGCAGGATGAGAGTTACTACCTGCTGGACGCGGGGGAGGGAGCGTGCGTATACCTGGGCCTGAAAGAGAACATCGACATTAAGCAGATGATAGCTGACTTGCTGCAAGCTCAGGAGGGCACAATTCAATTTGACGCCGACAAGTACGTCAACCGGTTTCCAGCCAGGAAGCACGACCACTTTCTGATTCCTGCCGGAACTCCGCACTGCTCGGGCAGGAACAGCATGGTACTTGAAATCAGCGCGACCCCGTATATCTTCACCTTCAAAATGTGGGACTGGGGACGGCTCGGCCTTGACGGCACTCCACGACCCATCCATCTCCAGCATGGGTTTCGAAACATCCAGTGGGACCGGACAACACCTTGGGTCGAGAAGAATCTGATCAATGTGATTGATCCCGTCGCCAAAGGCGAAGGCTGGCAGGAAGAGCGCACCGGGCTTCACCAACGTGAATTTATCGAGACACGGCGGCACTGGTTCACCGCCCCGGTCCACCACTCGACAAACGGGGGAGTGAATGTCCTTAACCTCTGCGAAGGGCAAGAGGCCGTGGTTGAGAGCCCGACCGAGCAGTTTTTCCCGTTCGTTGTCCACTACGCGGAAACTTTTATTGTTCCTGCTGCTGTGGGTGATTATGTGATTCGCCCACATGGCCCTTCCGAGGGGCAACAATGCGCCACGATCAAAGCCTATGTCCGCACGAACCCGTAACAAGAGTTTTTATTCTTATCCGATGGCTAACGCTTCATGAAATCAGCGCTTCGTTACTTCCGCATGCTTCTTCTGTGTGCGGTGTGTTCATTCCCGGCTTTTTCTCAAGAGAAAACTGCAGTACTTTCCGACACTGCACGCTGGGCTTCCACTGTTGCTGAGCAATACTGGATTCAACCTGACATTACTTATGGAGTGGCGAACAATTACACGCTCAAGCTCGACGTGTGGCAGCGAAAGGATGCAAAAACAGCCGTTCCGACTTTGATCTATTATCACGGCGGTGGATGGATCTTCGGCGATCGCACTGGGGCCACACTTCTCTTTCTGCCGTATCTGGAGATGGGCTGGAATGTCATCAACGTTGAATACCGCATGGCTAACGTTTCGCTCGCGCCAGCAGCCGTCGAGGACTGCCGTTGCGCTCTGCGTTGGGCGGTGAGGAATGCTAAGCAGTACAACATCGACACCGATCGAATCGTCTTGACCGGTCACTCCGCGGGCGGACATCTATCTTTAATCACCGGGATGCTGCCCGAAGGCACAGGGCTCGATAACAACTGCGACGGTACCGAAAAACTCAGAGTTGCCGCAATCATCAACTGGTATGGCATCAGCGACGTATCCGATCTGGTGCAGGGCCGTGATCGGAAAAACTACGCGGTGATGTGGATGGGAAGTCAGCCCGATCCACTTGTGATTGCAACGCGAGTCTCGCCCCTTACCTATGTTCGAGCCGGACTGCCCCCGGTCCTGAGTATTCATGGAGACGCAGATCCGGTCGTGCCCTACGATCAGTCGACGCGGCTGCATCAAGCCCTTTCCGCGGCGGGCGTGCCGAACGAATTAGTGACGATCAAAGGCGGCGGCCACGGGCAGTTTACGAATGCAGAACTGGAAGATGCCTATCAGAAGATCCGCGCTTTCCTGCACTCTCGTGGTTTGCTGCAGTAGGTCTAACGGCGTCGCTTCGCGCGTGGAATCTTGATTTCCTCATCGCTATCCCCTCGCACGACGAGGGCGTCCTCTGTTTGATGGACATCTTTGATCCGTGTCCATTGGGGAGGTACTGGATGGAGGAATAAATCATACTGCGCCTGAAGGCACGACTTTGCGGGGATGGAACTAAGCACGGGCGTGTCGAACAAACGCCGCATTTCGCGAGCGTGCGCAAGCCCCAGGGGCATTGGGCTGGTGCCGAACTCTACGCCACGAACTCTTGTTCTTTTGTTCCACGGAGCATACCCGCGAGCGCGGTTTTCTTCCCACAGCACAATCCAGGGAAACATCTCGGAATCAAAACAGTATCCTGCGATCAGTTGGTGTCGCCGGTTGTGGACGGCGACAAAAGCATTCTTATGATCAGAGTCGGCGAGCAGTGCGGCAACAAAGCCGGTCCCATCGCGCACAAATGGTTGTGAAAGATTGACCGACCCACCATCGAGGGATGGCGCATACGGCCACTGGTATTCGACGTCGCTTGCAAGAAGTTCGCGCCCTTCATATCCTGCCGGCCAGGTCACTCCACGCGTACCGGATACAAACAGAGTAGCTTCGCCGTTTGCGAGGAACGGCTCACCGAAGGCTGCGTGCTGCACCCACTGAAAGTCGATTGCGTCGCCGCTGAGGTTGGTGACGATCTCTTTGATACAAGCGGTGAAGGCATCGCGCGGCAGGAAGATTTCACGCCGAAAGTGCAGACGGTAAACAGGAAGGGTAACTTCCATCACCAGTGTTACTGAATCATCATCTGCAACCGCGGAGACAACTTTCCACTCCGAGTTGGCCGCTTCGCCGTGCAGGGGCAGACCTTGCCTGGCCTCTTCCGATGACGGCATGCCGAAGTAACCGAGCGCCAGGGCGTGTCCAGTGTAGCCGCAGAGAAACCGCCCTACGGGGCCATCCCCGTAGAGTGCGGTGTCCCGGCGCAAAGAAAATGTTTGAGGCTCGATCGTAGGCCAAGGTGACTCCCAAAGAGCATTGATCGGAGAACCGCAGAGACGAAAATCCGCAACGTGCCCGCCCCCGAGCAGCGTCGTAAGTTCGACCTTGGCATTCGATAAACGGTACGCCCGGCGATCGTTCCACGGAACGGCAACCACGGCGCAGCGCGACATTCAGATACTTAGACCCCCATCAATAGGGAATGCCACACCGGTCACAAATTCCGCAGATGGTGAGACCAGATAAAGTGCGGCTTGGGCGATTTCCTCGGCAGTTCCGAATCGTCCCAACGGCTGGCGGGCGATGAAGTTTTTCCGGGCTTCGGCCGGATCAGGAAACGCGGCAAGGCGCCGAGCAAGCGACGGCGTTTCGACCGTACCGGGGCACAGGCAGTTCACTCGTATATTGTCGCGGACGTAATCGAGGGCCATTGATTTAGTAGTCCGACCACGGCAGCTTTCGTGGCGGTGTAACACGCACGATCCGCCACGGCGCGCAAAGCAAACAACGCGGCAGATGCAGCACCGATTCCTGCGGCCGCTCCGGTGATGATCGCCGTCTTATTCTGAAGATTCATTTGTGAGTTGCTGCCCCCGTACCGCCTTCCTGGAAGCCCATTCCACCAGCAGGCACAAGCATGCCGCCATCTACGAGTAACGCCGCGCCAGTGATGAAGGATGCCATTGGAGATGCGAGATAGACGATGGCATCAGCCACCTCTTCCGGCTTTCCCACGCGACCCACTGGATGCATGCGATTACAGGTGTCTATCACCTTGTCGGGATCGTCTGATAATCCAGCGGCCCAGCGGAGCATCGGAGTGTCGATCGCGCCGGGACACACGCAATTCACTCGAACGCCTTTCTGGGCATAATCGAGCGACATAGCCCGAGTGAGTCCCAGCAAGCCATGTTTTGAGGCAACGTAGGCGATCGAGTTACTAAGTGCCGTCATGCTCTGCACTGAGCCAACAATCACGACGGCGCCGCCGCGCCCAATCATGTGTGGAACGGCATACTTCGCAACCAGGAAACATCCCTTGAGGTTAGTGCCCATCAACCTGTCCCACTCTTCTTCGCTGGTTGTTACCGCATCCCCGTAAAGCTGGATGCCGGCGTTGCTAACCAGTATGTCGATTGCTCCGTGCTTCTTGACTACGGCGTCAACGGCTTGCGACACTTCTTTGCCGACACTTATGTTGCACGGAAAGAACTCGCAGACATGCCCGTTCTTCGCGATCGCGGCAGCACCTTTCGGCCCGGCATCGCGGTCTATGTCGAGGATGGCAACCGATGCTCCGAGGCCGGCAAGTTTTCGCGCCGCGGCTTCCCCAATCCCCATGGCGCCGCCGGTCACGATAGCGACTTTGCCTGTGAAATCAAGGTTCATTTGGCGCTACCTTGTCTGACCCGCGGTGTGGTGTGAAGTCTAAGAGTGAGTGTCTGAAACGGTTTGATCAGGACGCTGAGATCTTCGCCTTGAATCTTGATTTCGGCTTGGTTGTCTTCAAGCAAATTGCACAGCCAGGCCCGCTCGAACGTGAGAAACGGGCTCTGTATCCTGATGTTTGATGCCTCACCCGCTGTATCCTGTAAGCGAAGAATCGTTCCATCGCCATCTTCCGCGCGTTTCCACGTCAGCAGGGTTACTCCGGGATTCCCGACCTCTAGTAAGCTGGCTCCGTGATTTGGCAACAAAGAGGAATCCTGCGTACCCGACACATCATCCCGTTCGAGGGGGGTCAGTGCTTCCAATCCGAAGCGTGTCAGCGACGGAGCGTCAAACTGCGCGTTGCTGGTGATGGCGTAGCGAAAAGTAAAATCGCCGCCTTGCCATGCCGGAAAGTTAGTACCCCAATAGTTGTTCATGAGCCAGGAGAAAATCGTGCTGCTCTTTGGCGTGAACTCTGCGGACCATTCGCCCCGAACAATGCCTCCAAAAGCAACCAGAGGAGCGTCGAGCGGAACGACGGTCGCAGCCACTTGCGGATTGTATACAGAAGCCCAGGTTGTGGGCAGGTACCATTCGCGGCTGCCTCCAGCAAGCTCATCTTTCGCTGGATTTACCCACGCCACCTGAGAGCCATATGTGAACGCCGGCGTGGTCACGGCGAAAGGAAACGCTACATAGGCGGACTCCCTTGTGAGCACGCGGTTCTTGTGTAAGTGATAAGTAATCAAAATACGTTTTGTAGAGTCCGGCAGCAGGATTTCCGTCTGAATCGATGGGGTATTCGGCGCGGATGAACTAAGAATTGCGACGATTCCAATCGGGGTCTTCGTCGCAGATATCAGCCTTCCCGAAGTCGCCGCATGAACCGTCAACTCCGGAGGTTTCAGTCCGGCTCCAAACCGATAGAGCGAGTTTTCTGGATAGCTGTCTCCACCGGTAACGTAGAGATACTGGCCAAGTCTGTAGGGGTTTGACGAATCGACGAGTTCACGTTTCAGTTGTTTGTCAAACAAGCTGGCGATCGCTCCGGAGGACGGATCCACCCTAACTCGATAGAACTCGTTTTCGAGGACGTTTCCTTGAATGTTCAGCGAGGCAGTTCGCTCTTTCGCAGTCGGCTTAATAGTGTACAGTTTGTATCCCACTGCAGGCACGGCGGCAGCCAGAAAGCGCACGCGAACACTGCCCGGGCCGAATCCCGGCAGTGAGATTCCTTTGCCTTTGCGGAGTATTTCCACGGGGGCCTCAGCGCCGGTTGACGAGTCGATCAGCGTGGTGCCGTCTGGCAAGTCAGTCTCCACTATGCCGGAGCGTGTCCAGTTCAACGAGTTGAAAACAGCAATGGAATTGTCCTTGGTTTTTACCAGCGCTTCAAGCTGGGCCCACCCGCGCTGAATCGATTCGTTGACATCATCGCGTGCCCGCGCTGCGCGAGATCCTTTGAGCGCGATTTGGTCCTCACTCTGGTGATGCTCCGGCTGGGTTGTCGCGCTAACGTACGTCCACGTGTGCTCGTCATAGAGAAGTTCGTTACGCCAGGCATCGTCGAGCATGGCCTTGTCGGGACGCACTCGCGTGTCGATCGAGGAGACAGCAGCACCCATGATCTCGGCCGTTCCGATGCGATGTTGGTTTTCCCGGTGAATGGAAGTATGGGCAGCATCGGAGCCGTATCCATCCTCCCAATAAGGACCGAAGTCGCCTCTAACAACGGGAAAATCACCCTTCCACTCCTGCTCGATTCGTTGCATCGCGGAGTGCACAGTAGAGAACTCAAACTTGGGCCAGGCATATTCATGGGTGAAACTTGTGACGATTTCACTCTGTTCCTTGGCGAGCGGCGTGTTCTCAAGCTGAGTGCCGAAGATGATCGCTGTACTGGCCGTATAGTCCGGACGCGTATATGCCTGCAGAAAAACTGGCAACGAATCGCGGATCGACTCCAGTCGCCACGGGCCGCCAAATAGTGTGTGGGCTTGCAGATAGGCTCGCGAGTACCACATGAGCACGCGGCCGCCATCGGGGCCTTCCCAGTAGAAGGGAGACTTCTCGTTCCAGCGCCCAAGCAGCATCACCGGAGCCCGCCAACTGTTGCTGGCCGCTACGAAATATTTGATGCCCGCGTCATGCAGAACCGAAGCATAGCCCCACGTGTAAGCCGGGACATCCACGATTTGCGCCGCATCGGACGTCGGCATTGGCAATTTGTATTCGCGTGCGAGATTGTGCTGGCCATAGAAAGAGCGAGCCAGAGCTTCCCACGATGCGTTCCCGGTATGCTGATTGGCAAACTCCGGCGGAATAACGATACTTCCGTCGCGAGCGTGTTCAAAAAACTGTTCCCGCGCCGCCGGGCTGCGTCCGTTCAGATATTGATCGGCAACCCAGCTCCCGTCGAGCGTCCAACGAAAATCCGGCGTTTCCTTGATCAAGCCCATTGCCTGGTCGATAGATTGGGAGTGAAGCTCCGCGACTTTCGCGGGGTAATCCGTGAAACCGACATCAAGATGCTCGTGCGGTATAAGTGCAACGGTCCACTTTTTCGCCGGCTCGACCGTTGCGGATGCGGAGAGTTTCCCGATGCGCACCATGGCTTCGGCGGCGCCGGCCCATTCAGACACTTCAAACACGATCCGTGCCTCGCCGAATTCGTTGGTGGTCGAGAATGGCGTACTGAAGGAATGTCCGGCGACCCGAAGTTCTACTGAGTCGCCGCCAGGAAATCTGGATGCCCCAATGAAAACGTCCACCACCTCCACCATTCCCGCTTTAGTTTCGCGATAAAAGATTGTTGGCTCAATCTGAGCGGTAAAGGCATTTACGTTGTATTGCTCCGCATCATTCTGAATCAACTCGAGCGCGTCGTAGATCAGGCCGGTATGTCCTGGCGCAATAGCGCCGAGAGAATTTTGTGCCGTGGCCGGATCGTCCAGGGCGGTGAGAACGAACGCGTTCTCTCCTTTCCGAAACCAGGCAGCGGGAATCGAAATTGTTTTTTCGTCGACGGAGGTCTGGGGAACAAATGTCCCTTCCCAATCGCCAGCGCGAAAATCGAGCTTGGGATGGAAGTAGAAAAAACCAGAGTGCCCATTTACTTCGAGCTTTAAGAACGAGAGACGCGGCGTCTCATACAGGATAGCGAGTTTCAGCCGGTAAACGCCGAGCGGAACATCGTTCAGCACAAATTTCACTGTGAACGGGTGCAGACGCCCACCGGCTATCCCGTTAGCCGGTCCAGGCTGAAAACGATACCAATCCTTATCCCGGCTCTGGCCGACCACGAACACGGGATCGCTCTTGGGATCGGAATAGTTGATGTCTTGACTCTTAAATTCGCCCGAGGATCCGTCGAAGGTCCCGATTTTCCAGAGCGTTTTTTCGGTGGCGTGCGCAGCCGCAATCAGGATAACCGACGTGAAGAGAGCGGTCATGGCAGCCTTGTGTATCTGTTTTGTTGTTACCATTTCGGTTGCGTGATCACAGTGGCCCGTCGGCGCGGATCGTCCGTCCAGGCTCCCATCTCATGTCCTCTGGAAAGTTCGTGGTAGCGGGCGAGTTTGTCGCGGTCGAGTTCCACACCGAGGCCTGGACCAGTTGGCACCGCCATCGCGCCGTTCTTATATTGCATCTTGCCACCAACAATGATGTCGTCAGTCAGGTGGTGATAATGCGAGTCCGGGGCGAGCGTCAGATTCGGAAGGCAGGCGGCGAGGTGAAGCATGGCAGCTTGCGAGATGCCGAACTCTGCGCCACTGTGCATACCAGCGTCTACACCCATCGCTTCGCAAATCTGGCCTGCGAGTTTAGCGCGATGAATGCCTCCATACCAGTGCGGGTCAAGCAGAACCACATCGAGCACATCCGCCATGATCGCGGGCGCAAGGTCCTCAAACGCGAACACCGACATATTCGAAGCCAAAGTGACCCACGGCGCCTTTGCGTTTACCCGCTTCATGGCGCGCATCCCCCAAACGGGATCTTCAAGGTACTCCATATTGAAGTCGTGCAAACGTCGGGCAACATCGATGGCCGTGGTCACCGTCCAGACCGCATTCGGGTCGAGCCGGATGCGATGTTTCGGGAATGCCTCGCGCAGCGCGATGAATGTATCGACTTCTTCATCGGGAGGAAGAACGCCGTTCTTGTACTTCAACGTCTTAAAGCCATACTTGCTGACGACTTCTTTCGCAAAGTCGATCATTTGTTTGATGTTTGATATTTCGCCAATGCCGTCGTCATTCGCATAGCGATAAAAAAGATAGGCGGCGAACGGAACCTCGTTCCGAATGCGACCTCCCAGCAGGTCGGATACCGGCCGGTTCAACGCCTTTCCTTGAATATCCAGAATTGCAAATTCAAGTCCGGCAAACCCAAGGACAAAACCAAAAAGCTTTTCTGAACTCGGCGCCGCCACCTTCCAGCGAATACGTTCGAGGTTCATGGGATCTTCACCGATCAGCAGCGGTTTCAAATCCGCGAGCTGACCGGCGCGGCTGGCGCCGCTGTAGCACTCGCCAAGGCCCGTGATGCCCTCGTCGGTTTCCACCTCTATGACAATGCGAGAAAATCCGGGATGGGATCCAACTGAATATCGCAAGGGCGCTTCAATCGGGATGAAGGCATGAGTCCAGCGAATGTCGGTAATCTTCATTGCGTCTCCGGTCCGCTAGCGCTGGTTCGCAAGCGGCTGTCCGCGAATGCCAACCCGCGCCCGGCAAATATGCCAGCGGCTCAGGTTGGCAAAATACATCTCGTCAAGATTTGGGCCGCCGAAGGCTGCATTCGTGGGGCTGGCAAGCATCGTCCCTTCCGGGTCCCAAGCAAACAGCGAAACCTTCTCATCCGGCGTCACACGGTACACATTGTGCGAGGCGTAACAAGTCACGTACAGGTTGCCCTCGGCGTCGAGCGCCGCGCCGTCCGGCACATTACTTAACCCGGCAGCATAAACACGCGCCTTTCCGATCGCTCCCGTATCCAGAAGTGGCACCGCGAGCACATTGTTTCTTGTGCTCTGCACGACGAACAGCGTACGCTCGTCAGCGCTCAGCGCAAGCCCATTCGGAAACGACAGGCGGTCAAGCAGTTGTTCGATCTTGCCGTTCGGTCTTAAGACAAAGAGAAAGCCGTCATCTTTCTTGAACTCGCCGGAATCGCTGAAGTAAAGGTTACCCTCGCGATCGAACACGGAAAAATTCGGAGTACGAAGGCGATATCGTCCGGCTCTTTCCCAGGAACGAGTCGTTTTGCCGGACCGGTTCAGCTGTATCAATGCGCCCAGTTTGAAGTTGCAAACGAACAGCTCTTGGCGCCGGGAGAACGTAAGTCCGAGATTGAAGCCTCCGAGTGTGGCTACTGTTCGGACCTTCCCTTTCCGACTGATTTTGTAGACCTGGCCGAGTTCGCCGCCTGCCCAAAGGTTCCCATCAGAGTCAAATGCCAGTCCTTCGGGATGGTCGAGCCCTGCCGCAAAGATTTCGAATTTCTGCAATGAAATTTCGGGCTGCATACTGAGCAGTATCGAGGAAAATCCCGGTTCCACTTGTTTGTCCGACATTTGAACATATATAGTGATTTTGGTCTTGGGTCAAGCATTGGAGGCATCAGGATTGAAATGACACTCGATAGCCAGGCCGCGGCAAATTTTCAGGACAAATTCAAGACGGAAGCAAATGGCGTCATACCGCGATATCGCAATCACTGCTGACCGGCTTGAGCCGATTCATCGCGAGACCGTCATGAGCATGGTCGCGCGCAGGATCGAGCAACTCGTGCGCAGCGGCGATCTGAAGGCGGGAGACCGATTGCCTGCGGAGCCCGATCTCGCGCAGATGCTGGGTGTCAGCCGCGGCTCGCTCCGTGAAGCGCTGAAAGGTCTGATGTATCTCGGTCTCATCAAATCCCGAGCGGGAGACGGGACCTATATTCAGTCTTCTTTGAGCCGAGTGCTCAATCAGCACTTTCAGTGGATGATCCTGCTCGATGAAGTGAAGCACCTCGAAATCTACGAACTGCGGAAAATCATCGAACCCAATGCAGCCGCTCTGGCCGCCAAGCGCGCCACCCGAGCCGACATTGAATGCCTGGAAGCGGCACTGGATGGACTGGGGGAAGGCCGCGGGAATCCAGAGTTGTTTCACGCGTTTGACATTCAGTTTCACGATGCGTTCGCCCAGGCGTCGGGCAACGCCGCGATACAAACTACGATGCGCATGCTGTATCACGCAACATCCGAGGCTCGAAAGGCCGTGTTGCCATTTATCGATGACTGGGATCGGCATTGGCGGCGGCATGAACGCGTTTTCGTTTGTATTCGCGATCACAAGCCAGCGCTCGCCCGCAAAGCGGTTCTGGACGATCTGCATTACGCCGAGACTTTGCTTCGCGAACATGCCGTCTCGTTGAGCAAAGGCGGGTTGGGCAGCGACGGC
>Ga0209698_10003147_pt1 | contig 18500 bp, 14 predicted proteins | sample LitLauG_LLR_2012_FD_187203 | JGI IMG/M metagenome (GOLD analysis project Ga0209698, IMG submission 187203) | Freshwater sediment microbial communities from Pennsylvania, USA - Little Laurel Run_MetaG_LLR_2012 (SPAdes) (version 2) | ecosystem: Environmental > Aquatic > Freshwater > Creek >...
GGACATGCGAGTCCTGATCGAGCAGATCGCTAAAGCTCTGGTCGATGATCCGGCGCAGGTCTCGGTCAATCAGGTTGAAGAGGGTGCGGAGTCCGTACTCGAGCTCACGGTTGGCCCCAACGATCTGGGCCGAGTGATCGGCAAGCAGGGACGCACCGCCCGCGCCATGCGCAATCTGCTGGGCGCGGCTGGTTTGAAGTTCAACAAGCGTTTCACGCTGGAGATTCTGGAATAGCCGACGAGTTCATTACGCTGGCGCGCGTGCTCAAGGCCCAGGGGCGCCGGGGCGAAGTTGCAAGCGAGCTGCACAGCGACGTCCCAGACCGGTTTCAGCAGGGTATGCAGCTGTGGGCACTGCCCCGGGATGGACCCAGGCGAGAATTGAAGATTGAGGAACTGTGGCCTCACAAAGGCTATCTGGTCCTGAAGTTTGAAGGCATAGGCTCGATTTCCGACGCGGAGACGCTGGTCGGATGCGAGTTGCAGGTTCCGGCCCGCGAGCGCTCTAAACTCGAGCCGGGCTGGGCTTACGTCAGCGATCTTGTAGGATGCGCGGTGTTCCACGGCGAGCACGAGATTGGTCAAGTCCGGGACGTACAGTTTGGAGCGGGCGAAGCGCCACTGCTTATCGTCAAGGCGGGATCGAACGAGTACGAGATCCCTTACGCGGAAGCGTACTTGAAGAGCACGGAGCTTGAGCACAAGAAGATCTACATGATCTTGCCGGAAGGCATGCTCGAGCTGAACGCTCCCTTGACGGCGGAAGAAAAAGAGCAGCAAAAGGTCAGTAATAAGAAGGTGTCATGCTGAGCGTAGCAACTGCTTCGCTGTGCGAAGCGGTTGCGTAGTCGAAGGACCCCTACTCTCTAACAATGTGCCGGGTATAGGGATGCTTCGACTCTCTCGCCGCGCGAGCGCGGCTTGGTCGCTCAGCATGACAGGGGTTTGGGTTCGCGATGAAGATCGACATCTTAACGATCTTTCCCGATTTTTTTCGCGGACCGCTGGATTACGGCATTGTTCGCCGGGCCCGGGAAGCTGGTCTGGCGGCGATCGAAGTCCACGACTTGCGGGCTTTTGCGCACGACCGGCACCGCACTGTGGATGATCGCCCTTTCGGCGGCGGCGAAGGCATGGTACTCAAGCCGGAACCGATCTTTGAGTGTATTGAGGGACTGAATATCCAGAGCCATACGGAGCGTCTTGCGCCCGGTGCGAAGCAAAGCGTGGTGCTGCTGTCGGCACAGGGCCGACGTTTCGATCAGGGCGTAGCGGAAGAACTCGCGACACTGGAACGGATCGTCCTGATCTGCGGGCGCTACGAAGGCGTGGATGAACGCGTGGGAAAGCACCTTGCCGACCGCGAGCTGTCGATTGGAGACTACGTGTTGAGCGGCGGCGAGTTGGGCGCGGCAGTGATTCTGGATACAGTCACGCGGCTCATTCCCGGCGCAGTGGGTAACGAGGCCTCGACGCGGCAGGAGTCGTTTACTGTAACTGCGGCGGTAGAAGCTGGTGGCGCCAACTCCACGTGCGCATCGGGCGGATTTCTGGACTATCCGCACTACACTCGGCCGGCTGACTTTCGCGGATTGCAAGTGCCTGAGGTTTTGGTTTCGGGCAATCATGAAGAAATACGCCGCTGGCGCCGGCGCACGGCTTTAGAAAAAACGCTGCGCAACCGGCCCGATCTGTTAAAGGGCGCTGCGCTCGGCGACGAAGATAAAAAATTGCTCGCCCGCATCACGGACGAGCAAGCTTGAACAAATTCCAAGATTTCTGTCACTGGGGGACACAATCGTGACTAACCTGATCATCGAAAAACTTCTGGCCAAGACCAAGCGCACCGACATTCCTGAATTCGCGCCGGGCGACACCATCCGCGTGCATGTAAAGATTAAGGAAGGCGATAAGGAACGCCTGCAGGCATTTGAGGGCGTGGTGATTGCGCGCAGCCGGGGGCCGCAAGCCAGCTTTACGGTGCGCAAGATCAGCTTCGGCCACGGCGTTGAGCGCATCTTCCCGCTCCATTCCAAGGTGGTGGACAAAGTGGAACTGCTTCGTTCCTCCAAAGTTCGCCGCGCCAAGCTGTATTACCTGCGCAGTCTCAAAGGCAAGGCGGCTCGCCTGAAGGATGTCGACCGAGAGCAGGTTGTGGCAGAAGTCGCGGTGAAGTAGTGGCGGACCTTTGGAACTTTGTGGGCCGAGAGCCGCGGCTATTTGTAGATCTCGAACTGCAACGTATCTTCGAGGTGCTTCTCAGCTAACTTGCGGATCAGAAACTGCAGGATCTGGCGCTCGCCTTTACGGATCTCGCGGAATTCGATTCCGAGTCCAACGTGCGGTTCCGCATGCCTGACTAGACCCTTCAGCGTCAAATTTTGGTCATCGACATGAAGCGTCACTTTCAACTCGGTGCCGGCAGGCACTACCTCCTTGGTCAGGACCAGGCAGCCAATCTCTGACATATTCTTCAGGACTACGCTGCCCTTGAAACTCTGGGCGCCCTGTTCAACCAGCTCCGCCGTTCCTTCCAGACTGAAACGCTCCCGGCGGCGGCGGCGCTCGTGGGCGGCGAAGGTACGAGGCCGTTTCGAGTCTCCATCCCGCAGGACTGGTTCATAGGTCTCTACCATGTCGCGCAGTTCCGCTTCCCACAATATCCGATCAGACTCCACACACTGCAGGCCGATTTGACCCTGCAACTGTGAATTCGGTTCTCCGACCCACACCACGCGGCAAAACGCCTTGTTCTTGCCCCGCTCGACGGCGATGACTTCTCCGGCTTCCTTCACGCAACGCAGGCCTGTGACCCGGGCGCCGTGCTCAGAGATATCGTAAGTGCAGGCAATTTCGAGACAGGGCTTTTGGGTGTCATCCCAATACGTGACTCGAATGGGAAGGGCAACGTGCAGGCGCTTGTTCTGCCGCTCCGGTGATGGTTTGGAATGCTCTTCTCTCAAGTGGGCCCGCCGCGCAAGCAGTTCTCTGCACTGAAGCTAGCAACCGGCAGCGGCACGGTCAAAGTACGGGGGTAATGACAAGTAATGTTACCTTTGGGTCACTGAAACCATGGCAGTTGCCGAAGGATCACTGTTTCCTGAGGGTCGAACCATGTGCGACATCGGCCAATGCACGCACGCTATTTATGAAATCGGGCTGGTTTTGATCGATGTTCCCTAGAATGTGTACTTGAGCGCAAACTCGATCTGACGATTATCTGTGGAGGTGTTGGTGATGCTTGCCCCTCCAGGCACATCCACAGGGACTGATGATCCGCCCCCGGGCAAACCGAAGTTGGGATGATTGAGCAAGTTGAAGATTTCTGCACGAAACTCAACCTGTTGAGACTCTCGAATCTTGAAGTTCTTCTGCAATACAAAATCGAAATCAACCAAGTCAGGCCCTCGGAGATTCCCAATTCGAGAGTCTCCGAAACTGTGCGCAGACTGCTGCCCAGGAGCAAGCGCGGGCGCAGCAAAGGCCGCCTGGTTGTACCAGCAGTCCAGAGTCTGGTGGCCGGGATTGGTGCAACCGAAGTCCGTCCCTTGAGAGGCGGTGTTGAACGAGAAATCGTACGGTTTCGCGATCTGATCAGGGCGGTAGCTGAGACTTCCAGTGTTACTCAGATCGGAGGACATGACCGCTGTCACCGCCTCGCCACTTTGCGCTGTCGTAATTCCTGCCACTTGCCATCCGCCGAAAAACGCATCGGCAATGCCGATCATTTCACCCATGAATCGACGCCCGTGCCCGATGGGCAGTTCGTACAGGTAACTAATGGTGAAACGATGCCGCAAATCCGGAACGACCGGCCCGTGCTCAAGGTCAGCTCGATACGAGTTCTGGATGAATCCTCCGGTGTTCCCGTCCGCATTCCCCAGGTTTTTGGCGAACGTGTACGCGGCCAGGAAATTGAAACCGTTTGCGAAGCGCTTGTTCAGTGAGGCCTGGAACGAGTTATAGAACATCTCCAGTTGCGGGTAATCGAGCGGCAGAACTGCCGTCATATTCGGCTGCTGGTTGAAGTACCTTCGGCCAAAGTTCGGAGAGCAGTTGTTCGGATCGGGTCCGCAGAAATTGGTATCGAGAATTTGCAGCGGCTGGTTCAGATCACTCATCTCGTGGTTCCACAGGTGATTGGCTCGGGTGCCGACGTACCCGATCTGCGCCAAAAAATTGTTTCCGAACTGGTGCTGCACGCCAAGATTCCACTCCATAATGCGTGGGATTATGCGCTTTGGTCCTGTGGTCTTCACCGGTCCCGAGATGTTTATGGCATCTCCCACGGGCAGCGCACTCGGGAAACCAGTCGAGATCAGCTGTGACGCCGAGGGTATCGCTCCCGGGTTGAAGGTACTCGCGAGGAACGTGAGTTGCGGGGGGTTCAAACCGAGATCATCGAAAATGTTGGCCTCGGCCGAATAGAAGACGCCGAACGCGCTCCGGACCACAGTGTTCCGCTGCACCGACCATGCGAACCCGATTCGAGGCGCCCAGTCCTTCTTGTCGAATTGCACACCCGCGTGCGACACCGGATTCTGTCCATACGATGTGACGACGATGCCACGATTCAGATCGAAATTGCCCACCCGCCCATTGGCCGGCGAAGTAATGTCGTAACGAAGCCCAAGGTTAATAGTCAGATTGGGGCGAATCCGGAAATCGTCCTGCACGAATCCGCCCAGGTCCCAGTACCGGGTCGGGTAAAGGCCTGCGAGGAAGTCCTGCTCGTTGGCGTCCGCGATTCCAAGCAACAGATCGGCCAGCCCGTTTCCGCCGTTCGCGGTGGACAGATCGTTTGTGTACACCCCACCGAAGCCGAAGAATCCTCGCGGAGCTGTGACTTGATAGAAGTTTCGTTGCTGACGCCGAAAGTCGATGCCAAACTTCAGCGAGTGCCGGCCTCGAATCCAGGTAAGCGTATCCGCGACTTGAAAGATGTTCTCAAAGACATGCTCCGGCAGAAACATTGAGTCGCCCAACGAGGTAAACCCGGCGATATCGATATTGGTCAGCCCGCTCGAGTTGGGATCAGTACTGCGATTCGCATTCGGAATCCCGAGTACATCGGAACCAATTGATTTGCCGAAGTTGAAAGGCAATGCGTTGACGGCATAGCGGAAATATCCGCCGTGAAGATCGTTCAGCAGTTGCGGTGAAAACATATGCGTGTAGCCTAACCCCAGGTGCTGGGCGCGAGAATTGCTGGCGCTGGGACAGCAATCGGAACCGCCAAACAACGGGCCGAGCGGGCCGGGCCGCTGGCTGCGCACGTCGCCGAAACTGTACGACGCGAACATCTGATCTTGATCACGGAAGCGATGGTCGAGCCGCACATCAAATGAATCCTGATTGTTCACGTGATTCTGATTGGCGAGATAGTTGTTGGTAAGGCCGGGCAGGTTCGCGTGAGGATAAAAATTGGCCACGTTCTGCCCGATAGCATTGATGGAGCCCGCGGGGATTATGTTCGTGCCGCTGATGGGATTGCGCAGCGACACCACTCCGCCGTCAGCGCACGTGTAATGGTGCGTGCTGAACGGGTCGAATATCGTGCCGGTGTCAAAGGTGTCAGCTGGAGACGGCGTCGCGCACGGCGAAAACGTGTCTCCCGTCAGGCGATCGGAAAAATCTCCAGTCTGCTCTGCCGCTGTGGGAACGGTCGAGATAAACGGGTTGCTCTCGCGCAGGCGCGAGCCCTCGTAGTCCCCAAAAATGAAGGTGCGGTTCTTCCTGATCGGCCCACCCAGGAGAGCTCCAAACTGATTGCGCTTGAAAGGCTGCTGGCCCTGGTTGAAATAGTTCACCGCATCCAATTTGTCGTTGCGAATGAACTCATACGCCCCGCCGTGCATTTGATTCGTCCCGGATTTAAGGACGACATTGACCGCCGCACCCCCACGGCCGAATTCAGCGCTCATGGAATTCTCTTCGGTGCGAAACTCCTGGATGGCGTCAGGCGGTGGTAGCACGATAACTCCGCCCAGGCCGAATTCGTTATTGTCTACCCCGTTCAGCAGGAAGTTATTGTTGGAGACTCGAAGTCCGTTCACCGACACCGCTTCGTTCGCCCGCTCGTTTTCAAAAACCCCGCCACTGACGTTGGTCCCTGTCTGCCCGCCGTTTGCGCCGGGGCCAAGATACGCCAGCTGGATAAAGTTTCTTCCATTCAGGGGTAGCTCTGAAATCCGTCTTTCCGTCTCGATGGTTCCCAGGGAGGATGCTTCCGTCTGCAGAAGAGGAGGAGTCGTCGTTACCTGGACCGATTCCATGATGGATCCTACGAGCAAAGCAATGTCCACCCGCGCCGTCTGGTTTACACCTACATCCACATTGGGTTGGACCGCCTTTTGGAAACCTGGCTTTTCGACCGTGATCGAATACGTTCCGATGCGCAGAAGGTCGGCAGCATATTGACCTTGTTCGTCTGTGGTCACGCTGATCGACTGGTCGGCGGCTAGATTCGTGACCGTAACCTGCGCGCCGGGCACGCGAGCTCCAGCGGGATCGGCCACCAGTCCCACAATGCTGCCACGGTCCACCTGCGCAAGCAGGCGGTCAGGGTTTGTCAGCAACCAACAGAAGAGAAGCAGGACGAAAGACAGGGACCACCGAAAGCTGGCACGCATAGGGCCTCCCGATTCCGTTACCCAGGCAACGACGACAACGGCATGGTGGCCCACTGTTACATCACCGCATCAGGCCTGTCAAGACTTCCGCGAGTATGACCCGCAGGCACAATTTCTTAGATTTGAGATATCGCGTCTTGACAAACCGGTTCGACGAATCCTCGTCTTTGAGCTATCGTATTGCCGCTAGGATTCCACTGCCCCATCGGAGAACTGAATGCGGACCTTGCTCGGCCTTTTCTCTATTCTTCTGCTCACTCTGTTCCTTACGCTTGCTTCAGCCCGGGCTCAGGAAACACACCTCGAAGACCTGCACAATAAGACCATCCTGGTTTTTACGCCACATCCTGACGATGACGTCTTCGGTGCGGGGGGCACGATCGCGCTGCTCAATCGCAACCACAACAACGTTCTGATCGTGGTCTATACCAACGACGACAAGGGTTCTTATGATCCGGACATGAGTTCCCAACGTCTGGCCGGCATTCGGCGAGCCGAGCAGGAAGTGTCGGAGGGATTGCTGGGCACTGCCAAAGAAAACATCATGTGGATGGGTTACGATGACGGCATGCTGGAGTACGCTCCGCAACCCAAGCTCACCGAAGAAGCCACTGCCATCATCCGTAGAGTCCGCCCAGATGTGTTGCTCAGCGTAGATCCCGGCGAGTGGTACGAGCGTTGGCACAAAACCGATCATCGTATGGCCGCTTTTAATACGATTGATGCGGTGCGGGCCGCCGAATTCTGGCTGTATTTCCCCAATCAGCGTTTACAGCAGGGCCTGCAACCCTACAAAGTTCCGGAAATGTACTTCTTCTATCCTGCGCCGCAGGAAGCAAACTATTTTGTCAACATCGAGAGTGTGGCTGAGCTCAAGTTCGAAGCCGCGGCCAAGCAAGTCAGCCAGTTCGAGCCTGCGGTCAACAAGTATCGTCCGGACTGGACGCCCGATAATCTGAAGAAGGCGAAAGACGAAATGCGCAAAGAACAACCTAAGAAGGACGGACACTATGTCGAGGCTTTTCGGCGCGCGACGGAATTTAACCAGTACTGATGAGGCTTCTTTACTAAAGGAGACGGAACATGTCGGAGCTGGCACTGCTCGGCGGCAAGAAATCCAAAAGCAAGCCTTTCCCAGAGTGGCCGCAGTTCGATGACACCGAACGGCGGGGCCTGAACGAAGTTCTCGAGAGCCGTGTCTGGTGGCGTACTCCCGGCACCAAGACGTTGGAGTTTGAAGGCACGTTCGCACACTTTCACGGCGCTCGCCATGGAATCGCGGTCACCAACGGTACGGCAGCGCTCGAAGTAGCCATGGCGGCTCTCGGTCTTCAACCCGGGGACGAAGTGATCGTGCCTGATTTTACCTTCGTGGCCACCGCCGGTGCGGTCCTGTTTGCGAACGCGCTTCCGGTGCTGGTGGATGTCCGTCCCGACACCTACTGTCTCGATCCCGAACTCGCTGAAGCTGCCATCACCCCCCACACCAAGGCAATCATCGCGGTGCACATGGGCGGTCACCCCGCCGATCTTGACGCGTTGAAAGACCTCGCAGCTAGGAAAGGGATTACGCTCATCGAGGATTGCGCTCACGCGCACGCTAGTGAATGGCGGGGAAAGCGGGTCGGCACGTTCGGCCTCAGCGGAACGTTTAGTTTTCAATCCAGCAAGTTGATGACCGCCGGTGAAGGCGGCATCGTTATCTCCAACGACGACGGATTTGAGCGCCAGGCGCGCTCCGTCCACGACTGCGGTCGCCTGCCGGGAGAATGGTTCTATAGCCATTTCAGCTATGGTTCGAACTATCGTCTCAGCGAATGGCAGGGAGTCATCCTGACGGCGCAGTTGGGGCGTCTGGATGAACAAACCCGGCGTCGTCATCAAAACGCCCGACTGCTGGATCGCGAGCTAAGCCAGATACCCGGCATCACTCCCCAAAAACTCGACGAACGCTGCACTCGCAATGGTCAGTACGCTTACATCTTTCACGTCGACAGCAAGCAATTCGCAGGCATCTCGACCGAGAGCTTCATTGCGGCCATCAATGCTGAAGGCATCCCCAACCAGGCCAGCTATCCTCCTCTGCACGATCTGCATATGTTCCGCAACGGAGAATATCGCAAACGTCTCAGCGGGCCGCAGGCCAAGGCAGACCATGCCTTCTTACGGCAGTCGTTTCCACGCACGCATCGCGCCGCCTGGGAGACCGTGTGGATACCCCAACCCGCATTGTTGGGAGACGAAACCGACATGCATGAAATCGTTGCTGCGATTCGGAAAATCCAGAAAAACGCCAACGAACTCGCAGCCCACGACGCGCATGCCACGCCGGTGCCAGCCAGGGGTTGAGTGCAAAACGACCAATGCTGGACAGGATCAGTTATCGGGGCTGGAAGAACGCATACAGAATCTCAAATGGCACGGTCGAGCTTGTGGTTCTGGCCGATGTAGGTCCGCGGGTTATCTCGTACAGTTTTGTGGGCGGCGACAATATCTTTCACGAAGTGCCTGTGCAGGCCGGTCAGACTAGCGGGACGGACTTCCGGCTTTATGGTGGCCACCGGCTTTGGGTTTGGCCGGAGGTCGAGCGCACCTACTTTCCTGATAATTCGCCGGTGGCTGTGTCGCACGACAGCCACGTGGCGAGGTTCACTGCTCCCTTGGAGGGGGTGTCTCCAGGAAGCAATCTGCAGAAGGAACTTGAAATCCAGTTGAGTGAATCGGGATCGCAGGTCACAGTGAGCCACCGTGTCACGAACCGGGATAGTCAGCCCACCGAACTGGCGCTTTGGGCGCCGACCATGATGAAAGCTGGGGGCCGGGCGATCTTACCTTTGCCTCCGCGAGCGGCGATGGACAAGGATCACTTCCAGTCGGTTGGCTCTTTGACGCTGTGGTCCTTTACCGATTTCGCCGATGCACGATGGCGATTGGGAACAGAATTCATCCAGTTGCGACAGCAATCGAATCCCACAGGACGTTTTCAGGAACAGATGACCGGAATTTTCAATCCGGCAGGTTGGGGAGCCTACTTCTTGAACGGGACGTTATTCGTCAAGCGCGCTCCCGTGAGGCGCGGGGCACAGTATCCAGATTTCGGCTGCAATTTCGAAGTGTTTACGAACCCCGAATTCCTTGAGCTCGAGAGCCTTGGTCCCAGGGTTCAACTGGGTGCCGGGGAAAATACGATCCACACAGAAATCTGGACCCTTTTCCAGAATGTTCCTGAAGGCGAGGACGATTCGTGGATCCGCAGCACCGTGGCGCCCCTTGCGGCTGAGTCATAAACTCGCGCAAGTCTCGCTGACAATAGCCAAAGAATAATGTATGGTACGCGTGCGCAATTCAGATCTCCAAAACCTTGCTTGTCTGGATGGGGGGAACACGTGCGAACACAGATATCCCGCAGTCTTCACAGGCCGTTCCTTTTTGTTTTTTGCGTCATCGTACTTTCATTCACAGTCGCTCCGCGGTGCTTGAGCCAGGAACAGCGGCACGTTCCCGACCACGTCCCTCCCAAGCGCTCATCCCAGATCCAGGACGGTTTCGGGATCAACTCCGACATGCCCCGCGATCCGTACCTGCCGTGGAACCGTTGGTGGTGGACCCGGATGTTCGACGCCGGATTCAAGTGGATCCGCATCGGCCAGTACGAGAACAGTTCGGACTACACGAGCTGGGACTGGATCGAGCAGAAGCGCGGGGTCATGGCAGCGGTGCCGGAGCTGGACGACTATGTGGACTCGCTGGTTGACAACGGTGTGAATATCCAGGTTCAACTTATGTACGGCAACGTAATGTACACCTCGCCGTCGGGCAAACTGCCGGACGTGAGCACTCCTGAGCCAGGGTCGTTTCACAACGATGACCGCAGCTTGTACTCCGTATTCTGGGCGCCCACAACGCCCGAGCAAATTTCCGCTTTCAACCGGTACGTTGCCTGGATGGTGAATCGGTTTCATGATCGTATCCACTATTGGGCCTTGTGGAACGAACAGGACATCGGATACTGGAACTCCTGGGGTAATCCTGAGCAATACGGGAACTTGCTTGCTCCTTTTATCCAGACCGTGCACCAGGCGAACCCGAAAGCAAAAGTGATCTACGGCGGCCAAGCCGACCCGTCGCGTGACTTCACTCAGCGGGCGCTCGATACCTGCAAATGCGCGGCAGGAATCGATGTGTACGCATACCACACATATCCCGGGTACGGACAGAACTTGAATCCGGAATCCATGGACTACGGCGCTTACCTGAACGAATCACCGCGTGCGTTGCGCGATTTGGTCACACACTATCCTGGGATCAGACCTGACGTCCCGTTCTTTGATGACGAATTCAATTCGATTCCTTCCTGGGTGGGCTCGGACGAATCGGTGCAGGCGAAATACGTACCTCGCGGGCTCATATACAACCACGCTGCGGGAGTAAAGACTTTCGTGTGGCTGCTCGCTGCCGGGGCCGACGGAAATGAGTACGACGATTTTGGGATCATCCACGGCATCACCAATCACGATACCGATTTCACACCGCGGCCGGTCTTCCACGCCCTGCAAAACACAAACGCGCTCTTCTCCGATACCAAATTCGATGCTTCCATCGAGATCTCCGGGGCCGACCTGCCCGCACTGCGCCGTCAAACCGGATTCCCCTTCATGGCATATGGGTTCCGCTCAAATCACGGTAAAGCGATCGTTGCTTACTGGCTGGCGGCACACAGCCTCCCGGGAAATTCCTTTCCACCGCTCTATTCCAGTCTGTCGCTGAAGAATACGGGAATCACACATCCCGTCCTCATCGACGTCGTAAGCGGAGAGATCAGGCCCCTTGCCTGGAAACAGGGGACGACCGACACCCTCGAATCGGTGCCGATAAGGGATAGCATCATGGCGGTCGCCGACGGAAACTACTTCGACTGGCCTGTGCTTCCCGAAGCCCCCAGTTCGCTCAATGTCGTCGCTGCCGGAGCAACTCAGAAATTGACATGGCAGCTCCACGGTGGGAATCCGACCGGCATAGTAGTCGAGCGGCGGATCGAGGACGGAAAAGAATCGCGAGGAGCGTGGAAGAGGATCGCAAAACTGGCGCCCGGCGCGGCCGAATACAGTGACTCCGATGTTGGAAAAGGCCAACGGGTCGCCTTTCGGGTCCGCGCTGTCAACGCCGACGGCGAGTCTGCATACTCCAACATAGCCCGAGCCCCAGCTTCTCCCAGATAGGGAGTGCACTCTCTGGGCTGTGGTTGCGAGTCAGGGCTTCAGGCAAGCCGGATCGAATGGCATTCTCGAGGGCGTGTTGAAACCCTCGTCGCCTCCCTCGTCCAGTGCCCCGATTCCCGCTCTTGCTTTCCCCGGTGGTTCGCACTCGCCAAGCTAATCCGGTACAGCAGTGTCGATATCTAAACAGTGACGGCTGCCGCTCGACGCGCGTCCGCCATCTTATTTGCCGGAATGCCAGCGTTGCCGTGCAAAACGCCGCGTCATAGTAAGATCTCGTCGTTATTTTCGACAGTTTGTCATGGAACCGTAGTTGCGCTCAGGTGATAACGATGGCCAGCATAACCGTAGACGGCGTAGTTCAAGAAGCTAGGACGGACGAGCGCCTCGTCGATCTGATCAACCGGATTGGCGGCACGCTCTCCCAGGTCTGCTATCACCCTCAACTCGGCCCAATTCAAACCTGCGACACCTGCATGGTCGAAGTGGACGGAAAGCTCCAGCGCGCGTGCGCAACCACGGTAACTGCAGGAATGAATGTCGTGACCGCGTCGGTGAGAGCGGGCGCCGCGCAGCGGGAAGCTTTCGACCGCATTCTCAGCAACCACATGCTCTATTGCACCGTGTGCGACAACAATAATGGCAACTGTACGGTGCACAACACGACCAAGCAGTTAGGCATTGAGCACCAGCAGATCCCTTTCCGGTCCAAGCCGTACGACGTGGACAATACCAATCCCTTCTACCGCTACGATCCCGACCAGTGCATTCTGTGCGGTCGTTGCGTGGAGGCGTGCCAGAACGTCGAGGTCAACGAAACCCTTTCCATCAATTGGGAGGACCCCAACCCTCGCGTGCAGTGGGATGGCGGCTCGACGATTGGAGAGTCCAGTTGCGTTTCATGCGGTCACTGTGTCACGGTCTGCCCTTGCAATGCACTGATGGAGAAGTCCATGCTGGGACATGCGGGTTTTTTCACCGCGCTACGGCAGTCCGCACTCAGCGGAATGATCGATGTGGTCAAGGGCATTGAACCGGAAACCGGCTTCGGAGCGATTCTTAAGCTTTCCGAGGCCGAAGAAGCGATGCGGGAACACCGTATCCGCAAGACCAAGACGGTTTGCACCTACTGTGGAGTGGGATGCAGCTTCGATGTCTGGACCAAAGACCGCCACATCCTTAAAGTGGCGCCGGAGCACGGCCCGGCCAACGGGATCTCTACCTGCATAAAAGGCAAATTCGGATGGGACTTTGTGAATAGCCCTGACCGCCTGACCACGCCGCTCATCCGCGAGGGCGACAAGTTTCGCCAAGCCACCTGGGACGAGGCTCTCAGCCTGGTGGCCCGGAAGTTGTCAGAACTCAAAGCCACCAGCGGGCCGGACTCCCTTGGGTTCATCTCTTCTTCTAAATGTACTAACGAAGAGAGCTACCTCATGCAGAAGCTGGCGCGGGCCGTCATCGGCACTAACAATGTGGACAACTGCTCGCGCTACTGCCAGGCGCCGGCAACCACGGGTTTGTTCCGCACGGTGGGTTACGGGGGAGACTCAGGTTCCATCTCCGACATGGAGAAGGCCGATCTCGTGGTGATCATCGGCAGCAACACGGCGGAAAGCCATCCGGTCATTGCGACCCGTGTCAAGAGCGCTCATAAACTCGATGGGCAGAAGCTGATCGTATTCGACCTGCGCGAGAACGAAATGGCGAGGCGCGCCGATCTTTTCCTGCATCCCAAGCCCAGCACCGACCTCGTTTGGTTGAGTGCCATCAGCCGCTACCTGCTCGACACCGGGCGAGCGCACACCAAGTTTCTAGAGCAGTGGGTGAATGGGCTGGAGGCGTACCGAAAGAGCCTGGAGCCTTTCACTCTGGAGGCTGCCTCTCGCATTTCCGGTTTGTCCGTGGAGACCCTCAAAACCGTTGCGGAAATGATTGTCGCGGCGAAGAACGTGTGCATTCTCTGGGCGATGGGAGTGACGCAACACAGCCAGGGTTCCGACACATCCACCGCGATCTCGAATCTCCTGCTCATCACGGGCAATTACATGAGACCGGGAACCGGGGCCTATCCGTTGCGTGGTCACAACAATGTCCAGGGAGCGAGCGACCTCGGTTCCATGCCCAACAACCTTCCCGGATACCAGTCGGTCGACAATCCGGAGGTTCGAACACGATTTGAATCTGCCTGGAAGGTGAAGCTTCCTTCTACTAAGGGTCTGGACAATCACCAAATGGTGGAGGCGATCCAAAAAGGCAAACTCAAGGCGATGTATATGATCGGCGAGGAAATGAGCATTGTGGACTCGAACGCAAACTATGTCGGTGACGCGTTCTCCAAGCTCGAATTCTTCGTTCTTCAAGACATCTTTTTCAGCAATACGTGCCGCTACGCCGATGTGGTACTGCCGGGTGCGCCCAGCCTGGAGAAGGAAGGCACTTTCACCAGCACGGAAAGGCGCATCCAGAGGCTCTACCAGGTGTTCGAACCCCTGGAGGGCTGCCACCCAGACTGGAAAATCGTGCAGGACGTGGCTAACCATCTGGGCGCGGATTGGCACTATCAACATCCTTCCGAGGTCATGGATGAAATCGCTTCCGTGACTCCAATACTTGCCGGGGTGAACTACGAGAGACTCGCGGGCTACAAGTCCCTGCAATGGCCAGTTGCTGCCGACGGCACCGACGAACCTCTGCTTTACACCAAACGCTTTGCCTTTCCCGACGGAAAGGCCAAGTTATTTCCCGTTGCCTGGATCGGCCCCACCGATTCGCCCGATGCTCAATACGACTTGCATCTGAACAATGGCCGGCTGCTTGAACACTTTCACGAGGGCAACCTTACTTATCGCACCGAGGGGATTCGTGAGAAGACGCCCGACACTTTTGTGGAAGTCTCGCCCGAACTCGCAGAGGAGCGCGGGATTCAAAGCGGGACCTGGGTTCAACTCGTCTCCCGCTACGGCCAGGTTCGCGTCCGCGCGCTGGTGACGGACAGAGTACAAGGGCACGAACTGTACATGCCGATGAACTCCGTGGAAAGCCCGGTGAACCGGCTCACCAGCAGCCATGTAGACAACGTGACGAACACGCCGGCCTACAAAGAAGCCAGCGTTCACCTGATAGTTTTACCCGAAATCGGCGAGAGTCCGCTGCCGCGCATCAATTCTCGCTTCGGTCATCCGACACCACAGCAGGGAGTCGAGGTCGAGCGAAAATGGACCCGCTCCGATTATCATCCGCCAGGGAATGGCCTGGTGCAGATCCAAGCGAGGTAAGGAGGGAGCATCATGGCGCGACCGATTGCACTGGAGTTTCCGCCCCGAGATCCTGCGGCCGAACTGCGCTCCAAGCTGGAGAATGCACCGGCAGAGCATGCGGAAGCGTTACTGGCGGCATACGAGGTGTTGCAGGCCTTGCACAAGCGAGGCGTTCTCGACATCATGCGCGGCGCGTTGGATGCAAGTGATGAGCTCGTCGAAAGCGCCGTAGCTACGGCCAATACCCCGGAGGCGATTCGCGCCATCCGCAATCTCCTGTTCTGGAGACGCATTCTGGGCAGCATCGAGCCCGAATGGTTCAAAGGAATCTTCCAGGCAATCCCCGAGGGTTTGGCGCAGGCTACAACTGAGCGAGATAAGCCGGGCGGTCTTTGGGGGCTATGGCGGAGAATCCGCAGTAAAGATAGTCTGCGTGCTATGGCTGCTGCCGTAAACTTTCTGGAAGCCTTCGGGCGGCATCTCCACTCGCTTGAGGCCGCGCCGCGCAGCCAGGAAAAGAATTAATACATGAAGCCGAAGGGAATATCATGCGTACGAATCGTTGGGGGATCGCGTGCGTCTTGAGGGTACTAACCCAAACGACGAGCCCACAAAATGACGGCGCGATGCAATTTAGCCCTTGGCCTGTAATTCCGCTTCGGCCTTTAGCTGTTTAAGGATCGCCTTGCGCATCAGGCCGGAGAACGGGCCAACAACACTCCAAGTCGAAATGCCCACACAGCACGTTGTCCGAAACATCTGATTCTTGTCTCGGTTGAAAGGACCGTACTCCCGGGCGACTCTGTGCGCAACCTGATATTCCACGCAACCTTCGCGAAGCCTGAGCGAACAAACCGGGTAAAGCCATCCGCGGTGAGTTCCAGGCATCGCCCGGCCAGAATCGCCCGGCAACGCCAATGACAAGCTCCTCGTTCGGAACTTCCGCCAGGATAACGAACCCCGTCCCTTGCAGCCGCTGGCGAAGATCGCCAGACACAACATCGCGTGGGAGTCGTTTCCCACTTCTTACCATCATCAGGATGCGCACCAGCCACAATTTGCTGAAGTCCAAGCTTAGGAGGCGCTCGTATACAACGGAAGCTGGCGCTTTGACGCGGATCTCGTAGAACGCGCTGAAATCGTGATCTGGCAGGAAGTCGACGATCCTGGAGTGATCTTCGAGGGGGATATTCACTGCCACCAGAATAACCCTGTTCTCCCCGTCAAAAAAAAATTTGGGTGGGATGTGGAGCCTTGACCGACTCTTGAAGCCGCGCTTGTGGTCAGTTCGCGAGGGACTCCAAAGCGGGTGCTTGCGCCGCTTCAATTCTGCTGCCGCTGCGGAAGAAGACTGCGATCAGGAGCGAGATAATAAAAGCGCTCAAACGCGGAGGTCATCCAGAAGGCCTGCCAGTTGCGGGTCACCTCGGTTCCGACGGTGTGGGTAAAATAGTCGACGGTTCGGCCCGAAATCAGAGACCCGATCAACATTCCGACTCCGTAGGTCAGGAACGTAATCAATCCTTGCGCGGCGCTTCGTAGATTGGCGGGAGCTTCCTGGTCCGTGTAAAGCTGCCCGGTCATGAAGAAGAAGTCGTAGCAAGTCCCGTGGAGCAGGATCGCCACATAAAACATCCAGATTCCGCTAGTTGGGTTGCCGTAGGCGAGCAGCAGGTAACGCCCGACTAGGCCAGCAGGCCCATGATCAGAATGCTCCTAACGCTGACACGCCGCAGGATGAACGGCATCGGAAGCATCATCACCACTTCGGAAGCCTGTCCCAGCGCCATCTTGCCGGCCGCGTTGGGGACGTGCAGCGAATTCAGATAGGCATCGGTAAACGAGAAGTAGAAGGTGAGTGGAATGCAGGCCAGGATCGAGGCCACGGCGAAAATCGCGAACGACGGTCGTTTGAACATCACCAGCGCATCAAGTCCGAGGACACGCCGAAGAGTAACCGACTGGCCCCTGCTGGGCGGAGGAGTGTGCGGGAGAGTCAGGCTCAAGAGGCTCATAACCACGGACGCTCCTGCGGCCAGCAGGAACGTTACCGCGGATGTCTCGACTTTTGGACGTCCAATGGTCACGCCGATCGCGATCCATCCCAGCGTGCCGAAAACGCGAATCAATGGGAAATCGCGTCCGGTATCCGTTCGGTGTCGCAGCGTGAGGGAGTTAGTCAGGGCGATGGTAGGGAAGTAGCAGAGACAGTACGCGGACATCAAGGCGTAGACAGGGCCGAAGCTGGTCGCTTTAAAGACGAAAAAGAGAAGGACCGCGCCCATCAGATGTAAGGCGGCGAGAACACACTCCGAGGCAAAGAACCGGTCCGCGATCAGGCCTACAAAAAAGGAGAGATCATGCAGGCCAATGCGGTCGTGCCAAACACGGCGCCGGCTTGCGTTCCGGTGAATTTCAGCGTGATCGTGAGATACGCACCCAGAGTGACGTACCAGCATCCCCAGATTACATAATTCAAGAACATCATGAGGCTGAGGCGAATTCTGTCCACGATGTGCATGTCAGCGGGCACCAGTCGGTGAATTTGTGTGGCTCATTGCGGGATGGCGCGCCGCCGTGCTGGACTGTTCAGCCAGAGATCGATGGGCTTCTTCACGGCGGGCGCCTGGAACGGCAGGGCTATCTTTCGTCCTTCGCCGGCGGAGGCGTATCCCGCATAGAGTGCGTGTAACACGACCAACCCATCCTCGCCTGTGACTTGCGGAGTTTCTTTTCCGCGGGCGCAGCGTGCGAAGTGGGTCAACTCTTGAGGCGTGCCATAGTTCCAGAGTTCCTCGAAGACCGGATAGGTCCAGCCTTTGGTGGTGGGAGCTTTTTCGACAGCGTAGCCGTAGCCGTTTTCGCTATAGGTAGGTAGCGCATTGCCCATGTGCAGGTTGGCGTAGGTTACGCCTTCTGCGCCGTAAACCTCAATGCGATCGTCCATGCCTCCACGGCGTGCCCAGCTGTTCTCGATCAATCCTAGCGCGCCATTGGCGAACTCAAGAATGCAGAGCGAATCGTCCTCGGCTTGAGTCTTATCGGCATGAACGTAAGTGCCCATCTGGCAATAAATCGATTTGATCGCGGGCCGGCCCAGGAACCAGTAGCAGAAGGCGATGCCGTGACAGCCGAGATCCATGAACGCGCCGCCGCCGGAGCGATTGACGTCCCAGAACCACTCGCTGTGCGGGCCGAAATGCTTTTCGCTTTGCTTCACGAGATAGATCTTGCCGAAGGCGCCGGCATCGGCCATTTCTTTCGCTTTCAAATATTTCGGTGTGAACAGAAGCTCCTCTCCATACATCAAGAGAACGCCGTGGCGTTTGGCAACGGCGATCATCTCCTGGCCCTCCGCGATGGTCATCGCCAAGGGCTTCTCGCATACGATA
>Ga0209698_10003149_pt1 | contig 18495 bp, 11 predicted proteins | sample LitLauG_LLR_2012_FD_187203 | JGI IMG/M metagenome (GOLD analysis project Ga0209698, IMG submission 187203) | Freshwater sediment microbial communities from Pennsylvania, USA - Little Laurel Run_MetaG_LLR_2012 (SPAdes) (version 2) | ecosystem: Environmental > Aquatic > Freshwater > Creek >...
GGCGGGGGCGGTGCTGCACAAGGATCACGTGCGCCTCGACGCCGAGAACGCCCAGCTCGATCGCGACATCGGCGTGTTCGGCGGCAGCATCGGCGAGGTCCCGCCGGACGCGCCCAGAAGTCCCGCTCCGGCGATCAGCGGTGTGGCCTGCGGGAGCGAGGTCGCGCCTCCCGAGGTCGTCGCACCGGAACCGGCGGCGGCGCCCTGCGGGCGTTTGCCGAGGTGCTTGACCTTCGGAGGCTTGGCGTACGGGTCCGCCGGGACGTAGATCCCCGAGGACGTCGTCGAGGTCGTCGTCGAGGTCGTCGCGGCGGCGATGGCCCCGTTGGGGGACACGGTCGACGAGGGCACCGTGTACTGCGAGGAATTGGAGTCCTGCCCGGCCGACGCCGACCGCTTGGCGGCGGCGTTGGCCGACGAGCTGGTCGGGATGACCGCGGGCACGGCGACGGCGACGGCGGAGATCGTGGCGATGGTGCCGGCCAGCATGGCCCTGGACCTGCCGTCGGGCAGCGGGGCCTCACCCATGAGCCATTGGGTCCACTGCTTCATGGACTGCAACCAGCTGTTCATTTCGGAGCCCCTTCGAAACCGGTCGCGTGCGCCGGAAGGCGGCGCCGGCATCCTGTCCAGCGAGCCGCACCGGAGGGACGGGGATCCCGCCCCGCCCGGCCCGAACGGTGGACTGATTACCTGTCAACTATACCCGTCCGCGCCCCGATTTACGAGGGCGGCCCAATTTCCACGGCCGTGACCAGGGACGATGTGAATCCCGTCCGCGACTGCAGCTCCGCCCTACGCTCAGGTGCCGGTGCAGGGGGCACCGAGCCGACTTCTGGGGGAGGCCGACACGTGACCATCAAGGTGATCCAATGGGCGACCGGAGGGGTCGGCAGGGCGGCGGTGGCCGGCATCGTGGCCCACCCCGAGCTCGAGCTCGTCGGGTGCTGGGTGCACAGTCCGGACAAGGTCGGCGTCGACGTCGGTGACCTGTGCGGAATGGAGCCGCTCGGCGTGGCCGCCACCGACGATGTCGACGCGCTCCTGGCCCTCGGAGCCGACTGCGTCCTCTACTCGCCCATCATGGCCGACCCCGCCCTCGTGGCCCGGATCCTGGCGTCGGGTGCCGATGTTGTCACCCCGCTCAATTGGTTCTTTCCCGGCGGCCGCGACGAGTCCGCCATCGAGGCGGCCTGCGCCGCCGGGGGGACCTCGGTGCACGGGACGGGCATCCACCCGGGCGGGATCACCGAGCGCTTCCCCCTCATGGTGTCCGCGCTGGCCCAGTCGATCACCCACGTCCGTGCCGAGGAGTTCTCCGACATCCGTACCTACGACGCGCCCGATGTGGTCGGCAACATCATGCTCTTCGGCAAGACCCCCGAGGAGGCGCAGGTGTCGATGATGCCGGCCATCCTGGGTGACGGGTTCCAGCAGTCGATCGCCATGGTCGCCCATGGGCTCGGGTTCGCCGTCGACCCCGCCGTCTCCGTCTCCCACGAGGTGGCGGTGGCCACCGCTCCCATCGACTCCCCCATCGGCCCGATCGCCCCGGGGCGGATCGCCGCCCAGAAGTTCCGGTGGGTGGCCACCGTGCGCGACGAGCCGGTGATCACCGTCGCCACCAACTGGTTCATGGGACAGGAGCACCTCGACCCGGAATGGACCTTCGGGCCCGAAGGCGAGCGGTTCGAGGTCGAGGTGACGGGCGATCCGTCGGCCAAGGTGACCTTCCACGGCTGGCACCCGGACTCGATCGCGGCCGGCCTCGCCCGAAACCCGGGCGTGGTGGCCACGGCCACCCACTGCGTGAGCGCCATCCCGTCGGTCGTGGCCGCGCCGCCCGGCATCCGCACCTACCTCGACCTCCCGGCCTATGCCGGCCGGGCCGCGGCCCACCTGCGCTGAGCCGACCGGGTCCGGTTCCGGGTCCCGCCCACGGGACAGCACGGGTTGAGTAGGGTCCCGGGCCATGGAGATCGGCATCGCACTCCCCACCATGGCCACCGGCTTCACCCGCTCGACGTTCGTCGAGTGGTGCCGGGGGATCGACGAGGGCCCGTACTCGAGCATCTCCGCCGGCGAGCGCATCACCTTCCACAATCCCGAGCTCCTGGTGACCAACACGGCGGCGGCGGCGCTGACCGAGCGGGTGCAGGTCATCACCAACATCACGGTCCTCCCCCTGCACCGGCCGGCGCTGTTGGCCAAGCAGCTCGCCACACTCGACGTCGTCGCCGACGGCCGACTGGTGGTCGGCGTCGGTGTCGGGGGCCGCGAACAGGACTACCGCGCCCTCGGCGTCCCCTTCGAGGGACGCCACCGGACGCTCGACGCCGGCGTGGCCGAACTGCGGCGCCTGTGGGCGGGCGGGCCCGCCTACGACGGCGGCCAACCGGTGGGCCCGGCTCCGCACCGGCCGGGCGGTCCCCCGCTGTGGGCGGCGGCCATGGGTCCGAAGTCGATGGCCCGGGCGGCCGTCTGGGCGGACGGGGTCACCGGCTTCTCCGTCGGGGCCGATCCCGGGGAGATCGCCCGGGGCAACCAGCTCGCTGTCGACGCATGGGAGGCCGAGGGGAGGGCCGAGCGTCCGAAGCTGGTCAGCGGCACCTTCTACCTCCTGGGCGACGACGACGCCCGGGCCGACGCCGAGCTCAAGCGGTTCGCACGCGCCTACCTGGCCGTCTTCGGCGACCGGGCCGCCGACGCCTTGTCCCAGCTGGTCGGCCTCAGCTCCCGCGCACGCCTGCTCGACACGCTGGCCGCGGCCGAGGCGGCCGGGTGCGACGAGTTCATCCTGGTGCCCGGGACCGTCGACCCGGACTGCCTGGAGCGCACCACCGCGGCACTCGCCGGCTGACCGGGGTCCGTTGACGGGCGGTGTCCCACGCGGCGCGTCCGCCGGGCCGATCAGATCGAGAAGTCCTCGCCCTTCCAGACCCCGGACTCCCCCGGACGGATCTCGGGGGCGCGCTCCCGGGCGCTGACCTCGCGTTCCAAAGCGTCCACCTGGCGTTGCAGCGCGCCGAGCGTCACACCGACCAGGTCGGGCAGGAGGGCGTCGTCCACGTCGACGACCGCGCTGGTGCTGCGGGGGCGACTGCGGGCGATGACCTGGCCGGGGACGCCGACCACGACCGAGTCGGGCGGGACGTCGCGGACGACCACCGCGTTGGCGCCGATCCGACTCCCGGCGCCGATGGTCACCGGGCCGAGCACCTTTGCCCCGGCGCCGATGGTGACCCGGTCGCCGATGGTCGGGTGGCGCTTGACGGCTTCGAGCGAGGTGCCGCCGAGCGTGACCCCCTGGTAGAGGGTCACGTCCTCCCCGATCTGCGCGGTCTCGCCGATGACGACGCCGGTGGCGTGGTCGATGAAGAAGCCGGGACCGATGGTGGCCGCCGGGTGGATGTCCACCGAGGTGGCCACCCGCACGGCGGCAGCCACCACGCGCGCGGCCAGCAGATGGTCCGCGACCCACAGACGGTGGGCCACCCGGTGACCCCACAGGGCATGCAGCCCCGGGTAGCAGAGGGCGACCTCGACGGAGGTGCGGGCCGCCGGGTCCCGCTCCCGGACGGCCGCGATGTCGCGCCTTACCGAATCCAGCACGCTCAGTCGCCGAGGCCCTCGAACAGGGCCGTGCTCAGGTACCGCTCGCCGAAGGACGGGATGATCACCACGATGAGCTTCCCGGCGTTCTCGGGGCGGCGGGCGACCTGCACGGCCGCCCACGTGGCCGCGCCCGAGGAGATGCCGACCAGGAGGCCCTCCTCGTGCGCCATGCGGTGGGCGGTGTCGAAGGCGTCCTGGTTCTCGACTGCGACCACCTCGTCGAAGACGTCGGTGTCGAGGACGGCGGGCACGAAGCCGGCGCCGATGCCCTGGATCGGGTGCGGGCCCTTCGCCCCACCGGACAGCACGGGCGAGGCCGCCGGCTCCACGGCCACGACCTGCAGGCCGGGCTTGCGCTCCTTCAGGACCTCTCCCACCCCGGTGATCGTCCCGCCGGTGCCCACGCCGGCCACCAGGATGTCGACGCCTCCGTCGGTGTCGGCCCAGATCTCCTCGGCGGTGGTGCGCCGGTGGATGGCCGGGTTGGCCGGGTTCTCGAACTGCTGGGGCACGAAGAAGTCGCCGTCGCCCTTGGCGATCTCCTCGGCCTTGGCGATGGCGCCGCCCATGCCGTCGGGACCGGGCGTGAGGACGAGCTCGGCGCCGTATCCGCGCAGCAGCATGCGGCGCTCCCTGCTCATGGTCTCGGGCATGGTGAAGATGCACTTGTAGCCGCGTGCGGCGCACACCATGGCGAGGGCGATGCCGGTGTTGCCACTGGTCGGCTCCACCACGGTGGTGCCCGGCCTGATCAGTCCGGCCGCCTCGGCGGCGTCGATCATCGCCACGGCGATCCGGTCCTTGACGCTGCCCCCCGGGTTGAAGAACTCGAGCTTGGCGGCGATCGTTGCTCCGGCCCCGTCCCCCACGTGGCGGAGTCGCACGAGAGGCGTGCCGCCGATGAGCTGGGTGATGTCGTCCGCGATCCGCATGGCGGTCCTCCTTGATCTGCCGCCGGACACCTGCCGGATCGGCCCTTGATTCCTGACCCAACGTATCGGGTTTTCGTGCCGGACGGATCGGCACGGACGCAACCGTGCCCTCACCGCCGGGAGTCGGGACCTTGGGCCCTAATGGAGCGGGTGTGCCGCACACCAGACTCGGGGTGTCCGGTGGGGAAGGTCGAGTCGGAGGCACACCGCAAGATGACGGTACGCGCGAGGGAGTCGGTGGCCGTCGCGGTGGCCTCGGCCACGGGCGGACTGACCTACGACCTGCGCTGGTACGACGGGTCCCAGTCGATCGTGCCCCTCTGGTGGTTGGGCGTGTGGGAGCACGGGACCGACGAACTGGTCCGCACCGAGATCCTGGACGGACCGTGCTCGGTCTCGCCCCTCGACCTGCACGTGTGGTTGGCGGGGGCGGCGCCCGCTCCGGTCGCCGCGCTCCTGGTCGGCCTGGCGGCACGGGCGGTAGGCGTCGGCTCGACCCCGGCGCCGTGAGGCCCGCTCCGAACGCTCAGTTGCGGACCGAACGGTCAGTTGCGGATCCTCGCCTGCGTCCGCCGCATCTGACCCCGGAGGACCAGGGCCCGGAGCTGACGCTCGTCCACGTCGAGGTACGCCATCAGCGCCGCGTCGCACTTGCGGTCGGGCAGCTGTTCGTCGGCCGACCAGGCCAGCACCGCCTCTGTCGGCGCGTCCATCGCCCGGGCGGCCGCCTCGGTCGTGTGCGACCGCTGTCGCATGACCTCGTTGAGCTTGTCGCCGAGGGTCGGGGGCCGCATGGCGCGGCCGACCCGTCGCAGCCCGACGTCCAACCGATGGACGTCGGGGACGGGACGGGGGCTCCCTGCCTTCCGTGTGTCAATCGTCGCCACTCCACCAGCACAGCACAGTTGGGTTACGAGTGGTACTTCATCAGGTGAATCTTCGGTTAACCGGTCAGCGGCAGGCACGAACCGGGTCACCCGGCGTGGCGCTGGTCCCACCCAAGGTGCCGGTCACCGGGCCGACCCCGGCACCGTGCGGGTCGCACCGGCAGGTGGTCGAACCGGGATGCACCCCAGCCCAGCACCTCGGCCACGCGGTCCTGCAGGAGCGGCACCAGCTCCGCCTCGAACCACGGGTGCTCCTTCAGCCAACGGTTGTTCCGCGGGCTGGGGTGCGGGAGCGGCACGACCTCGGGCCACCGGGCCCGCCAGTCGCCCACCACCTCGCCCACCGAGCCACCGGCGTCGGGCAGGTGGTACGCCTGGGCCCAGGACCCGATGACCAGGGTCAGCCGGACCCCGGTCAGCTGGTCGAGGAGGCGGCGGCGCCACAGCGGGGCGCACTCGGGCCGTGGCGGCAGGTCGCCGGACGGGCCCGTGCCCGGGAAGCAGAACCCCATGGGGAGGATGGCGACGTCACGAGGATCGTAGAAGCGTTCGTCGGAGATACCCATCCACCTCCGCAGCCGGTCCCCACTGGGATCCGAAAACGGCACCCCCGACTCGTGGACGCGCCGGCCGGGCGCCTGGCCGACGACGAGGATGCGCGAGCCGGGGTCGAGCTGGACGACCGGACGTGGGCCGAGCGGCAACGAGTCGGCGCACCGGGTGCAGGCGCGCACCTCGGCCACCAACGCGTCGAATCCGGTCACGGGTGTCCCCGATCCCCCTGACCGGGTCCCGCCCCCGGGGTCCCGGTCCGCACGAGGGCCGTCAGCGACGGTCCATCGCCTCGGTGGTCCGCTTCGACGGAAGCAGCAGGAGCAGGATGAGGGCCAGGAGCCAGAAGAAGAAGGCGAGGATCACCCAGCCGACCGGGTGGCGACCCTTGCGCTTGGCGATGTTGTAGATCCAGACCATGACCGCGATCCACAGGACGAAGTAGAGCACCGAACCGAGGACGTACCGTCCGTCCGTGGCGCTGACCAGGGCTGTGACGAGTGACACGGCGACCTCCTCCGGATCCGATGGCCTGCAGCCTACCGACAATCCATCCGTCGGCCCGGAACGCCGGCCCCTCCGTTCGGGTCACGAGGCGGACTACAGCATCCACATGTTCGTGACGATAGGTACGCCATGCATCCGAGGTCGGAGCGGCGGAAGGGTTGAGCACATGGCACTCACCGTGGTGGGCGCAGGAGTGGGTCGTACCGGCACGAGCTCGCTGAAGCTCGCGCTCGAGCGCCTGCTCGGCCGGCCGTGCCACCACATGTACGAGGTCTTCGTCGACCCGCTGGAGATCCCCCGCTGGACCGCCGCCATCGACGGGGAGCCGGTCGACTGGTCCACCATGTGCGCAGGGTATGCCGCGGTGGTCGACTGGCCGGGGTCGGCGTTCTGGCCGGAACTGACCGTCACCAACCCCGATGCCCTGGTCGTCCTGTCGGTGCGTGATCCGGCCAGCTGGTACCGGAGCGCGTCGGACACCATCTTCCAGCTCTACGAGAGCCCGCCGGCGGACATGGCGGCATGGTTCGGCGCCATGCGCCGGCTGCTCGACCAGAGGTTCAGCTGCGCCTTCGACGACGAACAGGCCATGATCGACACCTTCGAGCGCCACAACGAGGCCGTCCGGCGGGCGATCCCGCCGGAGCGACTGCTCGAGTGGACCGCCACCGACGGATGGGAGCCCCTGTGTGACCGGCTCGGGGTGGACGTGCCGTCGGAGCCGTTCCCCCGGACCAACGACACCAACCAGTGGCGCGAACTGCTCGGGATGGCGCCGGTCTCCTGACGACCATCGTCCGGAGCGGCCCGGAGTCGACCCGAATCGGCGCCCACCGTCCGCACCGTCACACCAACTCAGCGCGGGTCAGCCCCAGTCGGGACTGGGCAGTACCGACCACCTGCCGATAGCCTGTCGATCGGAAGCCGACCTGGCGGACTTCCGACCAAGATCGGAGCGGGGATGCCGTGCGAGGGCGCCGAATAGGACTCGTCCTCCTGGCCATCGTCCTGATGGTCGGGGGCACCACATCTGTAGCCGCCGCAGAGTCCGGCGTGGCCGGACACCCGACGCCTGGCGTCGATGCGCCGGTGGTGTCCGGTGCGCTGACCGCCCACTGGAAGGCCCCGACGTCGGCACCGGTAGGGCAGGCCGTGGACGCCACATTGGTGCTCGACGCCGTCGAGCCGTTGCACGGCGTACTGGTGACACTGACGGGCGAGGGAATATCCCGGAGCCCGCGCCGGGCCCAGACCGTTGGCAACCTGGGTGCAGGAGCCCGGACACTTCAGGTTCCCGTCAGCGCCCGGGGCTCGGGTCTGGGTTCGGTCGACGCCTCGTTTCAGGGACGGAACGCACTCGGCCAACCCGTGGGTGGCGACGTCGCCCTCTCGATGGCAGCCGACCAGACTCTGGCGGCGTTCAGCACCACGGGAAGTCTGAAGGCCCAGGAGGCGCTCCTCCAGACCCAGCGCGGTCAGCTGGGACAGGCGGGTTACGCCCATGCCCTCCAGGAGCTCCTCGGCGGTGGGGCCACCGTGCGGGTGAGCGTGGCGCCCGCTCCGTCGCAGGCACTCCGACCCAACGTCTCGTCGACGACCACGGTGTCGGGCCAGATCCAGTACACGGCCGTCGACGGCAGCCTCCACCCGGCCCGCAACGTCGAGGTGGAGATCTGGGACGCCGACAGCATCCTCGGCCCGGGCACCCTGGTCAGCGCCACGTGGGCCGACCTGACCGGTCACTACACGGACACGGTGTCGACCCTGCGGGCGGACAACACCCCCCGCCAGCTCTACGTCGAGGCCTCGGCCGCCGCCGACGTGACGGTCAACGGCGCAGGCAACGACATCAACGCATTCGAGGTCCACCCTCAGGGGAGCACCGTCCCCTACTACATCAGCTCGAGCGTGGCCGGGACGTCCAACACCCCTGGCACCACAACGGCCACCGGGTCGCCGATCACCGTCGACATGACGGCCAACAATTCGGCCGTCAACAACACGGCGTTCGACGTGGCCGACGGCATCGAGATCGGGTTCCTCTACACCCAGCACCTCGACACCTGCGGATGTCTGTCGACGCCCCTGGCCTACACGTCGGGGCTGAGCGTGCCCTTTCCGGCCGCCGGCACCCAGTACTCGCACAGCGATGCCGCGCTCTACGTGAGCGAGTCCGACGAGTTCAACCCCACCATCGTCCTGCACGAATTCGGCCATTACGTCGCCAACCAAATGGGGATCACCCAGTCACCGGGTGTGGCACACCACGACTTGTACACCAACGAATCCGGCCTGTTCACTCCACCGGACAAGCTCAATGGCCTCAAGCAGTCGTGGGGCGAGGGATTCGCCACCTTCTTCGGCCTCATGGCCATCGACTACGAGAAGGCCTACCTGATGCACATCCCCACCCTCGAGGACGGGATCGTGGACTTCTACGGGTACAACGTGAACTTCGCCGTCAATACCGGTGCCACCCGCACCGACAGTCAGACACACCTGGTGGTGCCCTTCGCCTCGACGGGCGAGGACACCGAGATAGGGGTCATCCGCGTCCTCTACCAGATCTACAAGTCGCCCAGCATCTCCCTGCCCGACACCACCATCATCTCCACCCTGGAGACCAACCTCTCCTACACCCTCGCCCTGGCGATTCCGGTACTGATGCAGGCGGCCGGTGCCGCTCCCTTCAATGACCTCAACCCGACCCCCGCCGCGGTCCAGCATGCCAACGACTTCGCCTGTGTGCTCACCGGCAACGCCGTGTCTCCGCAGCTCACCATGCCGACCAGCGGCACCCGGGTGGACGAGTACACCCCGCAGACGTTTACCTGGGTGTCCGGGGGGGCCGCTCCCACCTTCCCGCTCGACCAGTTCACCGTCCAGTTCTGGACGTCGAACTGGAACAAGTTGGTCTTCGAATCCAAGCCCCAGAACGGCACCAGCTTCACCCCCAGCTCGACCGACTGGCAGACGATCATGGCTGCCACCGACCCGAGCGGCGGACTGGTGTCTTCGCTCAACGTGACGGTCGTAGGGACCAGCACGGTCACCGCCAATCCGGGTGACGATGTCGTGACCGGTCCCTACAAGAGCTGTGCCACCACCATCGCCTTGCAGCGGCCTCCCGCCGACCTCAACACCCCGGTCCCCGGCGGAGGCAGCCTCTTCGGCAATTCGGTCGGTCTCTCGGCCGACGGTCGCACCTCGGTCGTCGGTGCCCCGGTCGACTGCGCCGGCCTGGTCGATCCCCACCAGTCCTGTCCCTCGGGTGACATCACCTTCTACACGCTGGACCCGAACACCGACCTGTGGACGCCGACCCAGCAGTTCACCCCGCAGAGCATGCAGCTGAGCGCCTGTAACTCCCTCGGATGTCCGGACGCCGTCGACGTCGGACAGGACGTGGCCATCTCGGCCGACGGGAAGACGGCTGCCGCCTCGGTCAGCATCGACAGGAACTCGCGTGCCACAGGCTTCGGTCCCACCTGGGACCTGGAAGTGGTGACCTTCGCCCTGGAGAACGGAACCTGGGTGCTGACCGGTGAACCGACGCTCGGCCTGAACGACACCACGCCATACAACTTCTCTGCGCTCAGTGTCCCCCACGATGTGGTGGCGATCGACGCAAAGGGCGACACCCTGCTGATCGGCAATCCGTCCCACCCGAACCCAGCCAACGAGGTGGGGTCCACGAACCACAACCTGCTCGTCAGCAGCGGGATCGCCTACTCGCTGACCAGTGCCGGAAACGGCGATCCGAACGGTTTCCACCTCACGCAGACCATGGACGACCCCTACCAGGACCCTTATGCCGCGGTGAGCTGCACATTCGTCTGCTCGACCTGGACCGATGACTTCGCGCAGCACATCGCCCTGTCCGGCAACGGCCTGGCCGCCACCATCTCCGACCAGCAGTCCTACACCTCCACGTCGGACCAGATCGTCAAGACCCCCCAGAGTGTCAGCATCTACACCGCCGCCGTCACCGGCACCACCCGGACGTGGAGTAGCCACCAGCAGCTCACGGGAGCCGACGTCCTGACCCAGTACGTCCAGAGCGGCAGCACCATCACCTGCAACGGGCAACCCTGTCAGATCGAAGACTACGGAAGCGCACTCGCCATCTCCGATGACGGTCGGACGGTGTTCGTCGGCGACGAATCGCATGCCAACCTGGCGGGCTCGGTATACGTCTACACCGGGTCCGGTGCGGCCACCCCACTGCAGCAGGTGGCGGAACTGACGTCCTCGAACGGAGGGTCGAGGGGCCTCGGCGGTTCCCTGGCCACCGCCGCCGACGGCAGCATCCTGCTGGCCGGGGCACCGGACTCGTCGAGCGGCTCGTCGACCGGCTCGGGACTGGCCGAACTGTTCACCCAGGGCAGCGGTGGGTGGACGAACGGGGTGGAGGCCTCCGATCTGAGCGCCGGAGACGCGCAGAATTACAACTACTTCGGGTGGTCCGTGGGCATCACGAGCGACGGCACCGAGACCCTCATCGGATCACCCGGATCCATCGACTACACCGCCTACCCCGGAGGCTACGACGGCAACGTCTACACGTTGTCGGGCGTCACACCGACCACGTTGGCCCTGACCACCCCCGGACTCCTGACCACGCAGTCCGGACCAGCCGAGGGGACGACCGGGCAGAGCACCGATCTTACGGCCACGGTCAGTCCGGTCCCGAGCGGGGGCACGGTGGCCTTCACCGGACCCGCAGGTCCGGTCAACGGCTGCAGCGCCGTGCCGGTCGACCCGACGACCGGTCAGGCCGTCTGCCCGATCACCCTGCCCGCACAGAGCACGGTGGTGGCGGGAACGGACACCCCGCTCGGCTACGACGCCACCTACTCCGGGTCGGGCGCGTACACGGCCTCGTCGCCCGGAACCACCACCATCTCGGTCGTCGCCCCGCTTACCGCGACCCCCACCACCCTGCCCACCATCACCGCCGGGGTGCCGCTGGCCAGCGGGCAGGCGGCACTCAGCGCCTCGGGAGGACAGGGCAAGCTGACGTGGGCGGTCGTCGACGACGGCGACGGCACCGACAACCTGCCGGCCACCATGCAGCTGGCCCCGGATGGAACGTTCGCCGGCGAGATACCGACGGCCGGCACCTACACCTTCAACGTGGCGGTCACCGACAGCGCACCCGTCCCCCAGACCACGATCGAGTCGTTGGCCTGGACGGTCGTGCCTCCTCCCCCGACGGGTCCGCCCGCCCCGACGGTCACCTTGAACCCCCTGGTGGCCGGCACCTTCGGTACCGGCACGCTGGCGGGTGTCCTGGTGACCGCCGCCGGGGGCAACCCCAAGGCGGGTGACGTGGTCACCCTGTCCGCCGTCGGGGGTTCGACCGTCATGGCCACCTGCCAGATCAACCTGCCCGGCGGTGCCGCCGACTCGGGCCACTGCACGTTGGCCGGCACGTTGGCGGCCGGCTCCTACTCGGTCATGGCGACCTTCCAGGGTGCGGGATCAGCGGTGGCGGGCGCCGACCCGGCCTACGCCACGGTCACCAGCAGCCCGCAGACCCTCGTGGTCGACCCCAGCCCCACCATCACCTCCATCGATCAGCTCGCCCCCTTCGGCGTCGGGTCACCAGCCGTCATCGGCGTGAGCGCCGCCCCCAGCGGGGGGGCCTCCGCGGTACCCCCGGCGACCGACACCATCGCCGTGTCCGCGACCGCCACCGGCGCCAGCGCGCCGGCAGCCACGTGCACGGCCACACTGAAGGGAAGTGCCCCGGACACCGGCTCGTGCAGCCTGGGCTCGAGTCTGCCGCTCGGCACCTACAAGGTCACCGCCACCTACTCGGGCGACGGCAACTTCACCAGCTCGACCGCCTCCGCAACGATGGTCGTGGTCGACGCCACCACCACGACCATCACCGCACCGGCCGCCGGAACGACCTTGGCGGCAGGCGCCTCCACCACCTACTCGGCCACTGTCGTCGCCGCGGCCACCACCGCTCCCCCGACCGGGACGGTGCAGTTCCGCTCGGGCACCACCCTGCTGTGCACGACCAGCACCCTGGTGGCCGGCACCGCCACGTGTACGTCGGCATTCGCGCCGGCCGGCGCCGACACCGTGACGGCCTCGTTCGCCAGCACGGCCGGGTTCGGCCCCTCGTCGGGCACGACCACCGTCACCGTCCACGTCCTCGCCCCCACCCCACCACCCGGGGCCAACGCGTCGAACTCGGCATCGGGCACGGGCTATCCCTACCCGACGGCATCGGTACCCGGCGTGACGGCCACCGGTACCGGGGCGGGGGCGCTCACGGTGGCCAGCTACGCCAGCAATCCCACCGGGACGGCGGTCACCGGGGGTACCGGTGTCTTCTACGACGTGGCCGTCGGCCCGGGCAGCACCTTCAACCCTCTGACAATCACGGTGTGCAACCTCGGCGCCGGCAACGCCCTCGACTGGTGGAACGGCAGCACCTGGTTGCCGTTCTCCAACCTGGTGACGGGCACCGGGGCCAACGCCGGGTGCGTGATCGCCACCGTGGATCCGGCCAGCTCCTTCACCAACACGTCCCCGACCACGCAGGAGCTGACCGGGACACAGATCGCCGTCGTCAACGCGGCGACCGGTGACTTCTCCGTCAACATCGGTCCGAAGAGCCAGAACCTGGGCGAGAGCGGGTCGGTGGCCTACACCGTCACGGTCGGTTCGACCGGGGGATTCGCCGAACCGGTGGCCCTCACGGCGACCGGCCTGCCCAGTGGCGTCACCGCCAGCTACTCCCCACCCACGGTCAACCCCGAGGGAGGGACGGTGACGTCCATCCTCACCCTCACCTCAGGTCCCGTCCTGACGTCCAGTGGGGGCAACTTCACCGTCACCGGCACCTACGGGACAGGGGCCGGCACCGTGACCCACTCGGCCAGCGACGGCAGCGTCTCGCTCAACTTCGCGCTCCAGCCCACCTGCTACGGCAGGATCGCCGGGGTGGTGACCGACGCCCAGACCCTCCAACCCGTCCAGGGAGCCACGGTCTCCTCCGGCAACTATCCCCCGGTGGACGCGACCACGGCGGCCGACGGTTCGTTCACGCTCACCAACATCGCGTTGGGGGCAAACAACGGGACCACCACGACCGGGGTCGCGGTGACGAAGAGCGGCTACTTCACCGCCGTCTCCTCCGGCATCGTCGTCTCCTGTGGCCCGACGTCGACCGTCGACCCGGTGCTCACCGAGATCGGCACGGGAGGAGTGACCGGTCACGTCTACGTCGGCACGACCAACCCCTCGGACCCGGCCGGGCCGGGCATCGCCACGTCGACCCCTCTGGCCGGGGCCGCCCTGACCCTGGAGGAGTACCAGGCGGTGACGGGCTCGGTGGTGCCGAGCACCGCAGTGACCCCGGCCGACGGCAGCTACGCCTACTCCGGTGTACCCGACGGCACCGGCAACACCCCCGTCGACGACCAGCTGAACGTACAGGGACCCGCCGTCAACCCGCCCGGCGCGCCGCTCGGCTACTGGGCGGCAACGGCCAACCCGGAGATCGCCGCCGGCAACACCACCACCGCCGACGTGGCCCTGGTGCCCGTATGTGCCGGCGGGACCATCACCGCCACGGTGTACTCCCAGGACACGGGCCAGCCCCTGGCGAACGCCTCCGTGTCCGACGGGGCCTCTCAGGTCACGACCAACGCCGAGGGGGTGGCCGTCTTCACCGGCCTCGAGCAGGCCTACAACAACAGCCCACGTGTCTACGGGTTCACGGCGACCAACCAGGCCGGCACCGGGACGTCCCTCGGGGTGGTCGATACGACCCTCGGGAGCTGCGGCGACTCCTCGTCGGTCAGCCTCTACATCCACGTGCCTGTCGACAACTTCGGCGACGTGACGGGAACGGTGGTCGACTCGGTCACCAACCAACCGATCCCCTCGGCCGACATCACGTCCTCGTGCCAGGGCACCGTCACGCAGCCCAACGCCTCGGGGCAGTGGAGCCAGCCCCAGATCCTGGTCGGCCAGGACACCAGCACCAGCCTTTCGTGCTCCTACACGGCCTCGGCCACCGGCTACTACCCGGCGACCGCGGTGGGCACCGTGGTCAACGCCAACCTGACCAGCTCGGTGACGCTGACGCTCGTACCCGAGGAGTCGGCCACCGTCACCGGTCAGGTGACCGACGCCATCACCGGCATGCCCGTCGCCAACGTGGCGGTCACCGGTGGAGCCGGAACGGTGACGGACGCCAACGGCGCCTACACCTTCACCGGGAACGTACTGCTGGGCAACGACAACGCGCCCCAGACCGACACGTTCGACTTCACCCCCTCCTCGATCTTCAACTACACGACAGGCAGTGTGCTGGTCACCGCCGGGCACACCTCGGTGCTGAACATCGCCCTGGTGAGGGCCTGCGGGCCGGCCACGGTGACCGGTACGGTGTACAACGCCACCAACCAGCTGCCCATCTCCGGGGCGACGGTGTCGTCCAGCAGCAGCACTACCCAGACCGACGGCTCGGGGGGATTCCTGCTCCAGATCCCGACCCAGCAGGTCAGCTTCCAGACCTTCATCAGGGCCGCTGCCCCTGGCTTCAACCCGAAGACGGAGGCCGTGGAGATCTACTGCGGCGCCCACATCGTGCTCGACTTCGGTCAGAACAGCTCCCAGACGGGCACGCTCACCGGCACGGTGACCGACGCCGCCACATCCGCCCCGGTGCCAGGGGCGTCGGTCGAGGCCAGCTGGGGGGCCGTCACCACCACCGACAGCTCGGGGGTCTACACCTTCACCAATGTACCGACCGGGAACAACAACACCGCCGAGAGCTGGGACGTGACGGTCCGGCCGCCATCCGGGTCCAAGCTGCAGCCCCAGATCCGCTCGGTGACCGTTCCCGGAAACGCCACCACCACCCTCGACTTCGCGCTGGGGACGGTCGCGCCACCGTTGCCCACGGCCAACAACCAGTCCTACGTCACCCCCAAGAACACCTCCCTGACCGTCGCGGCCCCGGGCGTGCTGACCGGCGACGCGGGCACCAGGATCAGCGTGACGGCCAACAGCCAGTCCAAGCACTTCGGCGTCCTGACCGTGAACCCCGACGGGAGCTTCACCTACGCCCCGTCCAACAACTTCCTGGGCACCGACACCTTCACCTACACGATCACGGACGAGTACGGCATGCAGGCCCAGGCCACCGTCTCGGTCCAGGTCGGACCCGAACCCCAGCCGCCGACCGACGTCACCTACACCGAATCGGTCGCCACCAACGGCGCGCTCAGCGTCACCGCCGCCAACGGACTGGCCTCCCAGGCCACCGGCACCAACCTCACCTTCAGTCTCTACAGCGCGCCCCAGGACGGCAACGCGGTGGTGAACGGGGACGGGAGCTTCACCTACACGCCCAAGGCCGGCTACTTCGGGCACGACTACTTCCAGTACGAGCTGACCGACGGCGTGGGTGAGACGGTGGTCCAGTCCGTGTCGCTCACCGTCGTCCCCCCGGCGGCACCGACCGCACAGAACGAGTCGGTCACCACCTCCTACGAGACCCCGCTGGTCGAAGCGGCGCCCGGGGTGCTGGCCGGGGCCACCGGGACCGGCGTCCGCTACACCGGCGACATCCCGCCGTCCCACGGCACATTGAGCGTCAGCGCCAACGGCGGGTACACCTACACCCCCGCCGCCGGCTACTCGGGCCCCGACGCCTTCACGTACTTCGTCGCCGATTCCTTCAGCCGGTCGGCCAGCGCCACGGTGTCGATCACCGTCTCTCCCCTCCAGCTGCCGTCGGCCGCCGACTACACGGCCACGGTGGACTACGACACCCCGCTGGCGGTGGCCGCACCGCAGGGCCTGCTCAGCAAGGACACCGGCACCACCCTGACGGTCACCTCCTTCACGCCGGTGGCCACCCCGGTGACGGTCGCCGGCGGCGGTTCGGCCACCGGAGCGACCGCCCACGGGTCGGTGACCGTGAAGTCCGACGGCAGCTACACCTACACCCCGGACCCGAGCTACCACGGGCCGGATTCGTTCAACTATGCGGCGAGCGACAAGTTCGCCGACCAGGCGACAGGCACGGTGACGCTGAACGTGCTGCCTCCTCCCCCGACGGCCCCCAACTACAGCGAGGCGACGCCTTTCAAGACCCCGTTGGTCGTCACCACGTCGAGCGGGGTGCTCTCCGGGGCCGACGGCACCGGTCTCAGCGCCAAGGTGACAGCGCCGCCGCTGCACGGCAACCTCACCCTCAGCACCAACGGCAACTACACCTACACCCCCTACGCCACCTTCACCGGCACGGACTTGTTCACCTACCTGGTCACCGACACCTTCGGCCAGACGTCGGCCGGCACGGTCACCATCACCGTCGGACCGAAGCTCCAGGCAGCGCCGACGGCCGCCGACTACAGCGAGCAGACGACGGCCAACACGGCGCTCGTGGTGAGCGCAACCCAGGGTGTGCTGTCGCTGGACACCGGCGACACCATCGCGGTGACGTCCTCCACCCAGCCGTCACACGGCTCGGTGACGGTCAACCCCGACGGCAGCTACACCTACACCCCGTCCACCGACTTCGTGGGCACAGACCACTTCGGGTACACCATCACGGATGCCGAGCACCGCACGGCCACCGGCACCGTGACCGTCACCGTGGTGGCGGGCCAGGCGCCGACGGCCAACAGCTACTCGGAGTCCACCCCGTTCAACACCGCACTCTCGGTCGACGCCGCCAACGGCCTCACTTCCAACGACACCGGCACCGGCCTGACCTTCTCGTTGAACACGCCGGCCGCCCACGGTACGGCCGTGGTCAACGCCAACGGCAGCTACACCTACACCCCGGCCACCGACTTCGTCGGGACCGACACCTTCGGCTACACCGCCACCGACGCCAGCCAGGCCACGGCGACCGCCACGGTGACGGTGGTGGTGCAGCCCCCGGCCCCTCCGACCGCGGCGGACTACGGCCAGACGGTGGCCGAGGGGTCGGGCCTGACGGTGGACGTCGGCCACGGCCTGGCGTCCGCCGACACCGGGACCGGCCTGACCTTCACCCTCACCGGTGGTCCCACCAACGGCACGGCGACGGTGCACGCCGACGGCAGCTACACGTACATCCCGCAGGCCGGATTCTCGGGTCACGATTCCTTCACCTACCGGGCCACCGACGTCGGCGCCCAGTCGGCGTCGGGCACCGTCACCATCACGGTGCTGGCGCCGACTCCCCTGCCGGTGGTCACCCAGGTGCTGCCGGGTAGTGGGCCACAAGCCGGTGGGACCACCGTCCAGATCATCGGCACCGGGTTCACCGGAGCCACCGTGGTGACGTTCGGCACCACGAACTACCCGGTCGCCCTCACCGTGGCGCCGAACATCACGGCCGTGAACCCCCACAACACAACCAGCCCCACCTTTGCGCTGGTGTCGTCCACCCTGATCACCCTGGTCGACCCCGCCGGCACCGGCACCGAGGCCATCACGGTCACCACGCCCGCAGGCACCAGTGCGGTGACGCCGGCCAGCCAGTTCACCTACACGGCGACAGTGCCTCCCACGACGCCGACCACCACGACGACGACCACGACGATCGCGACGGCCGGAGGTGGCACCACGCCCCCCGCAGCGGGAGCGACGCCGACCACCGCACCTGCCGCGGTCGCAGCGAATGCCGCCGCTCCCGCCGCACCGGCGGCGGCCGCTCCGGCCACCCCGGCGGCCACCCCACAGACGCACTCCCTGGCCTACACCGGCATCGAGGTGACGTGGCTGCTCGACGGCGGGGTGCTGGCCATCCTGGTCGGTGGCCTGCTCCTCCTGGTGGACCGGCGCCAGCGGCGGCGGCTGGGCCGGAATTAGGGCCCGAGGACGGATTGCCGGCAACAGGCGGTTTTCTGCTGGCCGAGTTCGAGGCAGGCCCAAAGGCTTGATGAAGGGCGTGCGGGAAGCGGGACAACTCCAGCGTCCGAGTCATCGATTGCAGGCACGTGCAAGGTCCTGCGAGAGTGGCGACGTGGGCG
>Ga0209698_10003150_pt1 | contig 18495 bp, 15 predicted proteins | sample LitLauG_LLR_2012_FD_187203 | JGI IMG/M metagenome (GOLD analysis project Ga0209698, IMG submission 187203) | Freshwater sediment microbial communities from Pennsylvania, USA - Little Laurel Run_MetaG_LLR_2012 (SPAdes) (version 2) | ecosystem: Environmental > Aquatic > Freshwater > Creek >...
AGCACCTTCGCGGAACCTGTCGACGCTTCGTGACGATGCTCAGTCTCTGCTGCGCAGCAACAGCAAGCTGTTGGCGGCCGCGCGCAACGAGCCATCAGGCGGTCCGGGGTGGCGCGAGGGACTTTCCATGTTGTCGCAATTCGGAGATTCTCTCTTTGACGCTCTGCTGGCGTTGCAGTTCTCCGTTGAAGGCAGCCACGAAGATGGATTCGCGCAGCAACTGGAGCCGGCCCTGGGCCGCCTGGCCGCGGATATCCGCACCGGCTTCAACCACGTGGCCGGGCGCATTTACCAATGGCGCTTCAATATTCCGCCGCAGGGCATGAATCTCGAGCAGGATATTGCCGATCTTGAATCTCGCATGGACGAAGTGCGGCATACTGGAATCGGTTTTTCGCAGGCAGAGATTCTGCGCGCCCACGCTGTGCAACTCCACCTGAAGCAGATCGCTCGCCTGCTGCGCGCCTCGCGCGTCGAAACCAGTCGCGCCGTCGGCGAGGAGCACAATGAAGGATGAGCGATGTGACCCGGCCGCTCGAATGAAGGGAATGTGGGAAGTAACAACTAGATCGCGAGCAGCTCCGTATAAACCGCCATCCCCACCACAGCATCGGCGCCCAGCGCATCCAGCGCGTCCACTTCCTGCTGGCTGCGAATGCCCCCGGCCACAATTAGCTGCTTTTGCGTCAGCCTGCGCAGGCGTGCAGCCGTCTCAATCGGAAAGCCCTGCATCATCCCTTCGCCATCGACATGCGTGTAAAGAAACGCAGCCACGTGAGCTTCGAGTTGAGGAATTGCCTCATCCGGTGTCAGCGCCACTTGCGCCTTCCAACCTTTCACGGCGATCCGTCCGTTCTTCGTGTCGATTCCGGCCACCACTTGCTCCGCGCCAATGCTTGCGGCCAATTCGGCTGCAAACTTCACTTTTACGCTTCCTTCTTCAGAGAAGAGCGCCGAACCAATGATCACGCGCTTCGCACCTGCATCCAGAACTTGACGTGCGCGCTCGATGGAGTGAATGCCGCCACCCGCCTGCACCGGCAGCCGCTTCGCGATTTGCGCGACGAGCGCGGAGTTGTCACCTTGCCGCATCGCCGCGTCCAGGTCGATCAACTGGACCAATGGAAACTTGGAGAACTTCTCAATCCAATATTCAAAGTCGTCAAAGGCCAGGCGCAGCTTTTCGCCCTGCACCAGCTGGACGATGCGCCCGCCCAGCAGATCGATCGATGGAATTAGCATGGCAACCTCACGGACACGCCGGCCTTTGCCAGCTCTTCCTTGAGCGAACGCGCGCTCGAAATACCGAAGTGAAAGATGCTCGCCGCCAGCGCCGCGTCGGCCTTGCCGCGTCCAAATACATCCGCAAAATGCTCCACCGTTCCGGCCCCGCCGGAGGCGATCACAGGAATTCCAACCGACTCACTCACCGCCGCGGTCAGCTCGCAATCAAAACCCGCGCGCGTCCCGTCGGAGTCCATCGAGGTGAGAAGGATTTCGCCTGCTCCACGCGCTTCGGCTTCACGCGCCCACTCGACGACGCGCCGGCCCGTTGGCTTGCGACCGCCCTGCACAAAAACCTCCGCATCGCGCACCGGATCGGCTGCCGTTGGATCGCGCCTCGCGTCTATCGCGACGACGACAGCCTGCGCACCAAAGCTGCGGCCGATGGCGTCGATCAATGCAGGACCTCTCAGCGCCGCCGAGTTCACGCTCACCTTGTCCGCGCCCGCCTCGAAGACCTGCGCCGCATCGTCCGCGGTGCGGATACCGCCGCCAACGCAAAAGGGCACGAACAACTCGCGGGCAGTGCGGCGCACCGTGTCGAGCAGCGTCTGCCGTCCTTCGTGCGTCGCAGTGATGTCAAGCAGCACGATCTCGTCCGCGCCCTCGCGTGCATGGCGCGCGGCTTGCGTAGCCGGATCGCCCGCGTCGACCAGATCGACAAACTGAACTCCTTTGACGACGCGTCCACCGTGCACATCGAGACAAGCGATTATGCGCTTCGTAATCATTCTGTGCCCTTCGCTTCCCACGAAAGAAAATTGCGGAGAATCGTCAATCCAGTTGTTCCCGATTTCTCCGGATGAAACTGTACGCCCATCACACTGCCATGCTCGACGGCCGCCACAAAAGGCTCGATGTAGAACGTGGTTGCCGCCGTATCTGCAGTCACCGGGCCTTTATAGGAATGTGTGAAGTAAACATACTCGCCGGGCTCGACCCCTGTAAGCAGCCGTGAGCCCTTCTTCACTTCAAGCGAATTCCAACCCACATGCGGAACCTTCTCGGTGCTATCGGCAAAGCGAGTGCACTTCTCCGGGAAATGTCCCAGTCCAGGTTGCTCCGGTGCTTCGCTCGAACCCGCATACAACCACTGCATGCCCACGCAAATGCCGAGAAAAGGTACGCCGCGCGCAATCGCTGATCGAATCGCGAGTGTCAGACCCGTTGCATCCAGCCGCTCTGTGGCGGCGAAGTGGCCTACTCCTGGAAGCACAATGCGTTCCGCAGTATCCACTACCGACAAATCGCTGTCAGTAACTTCAGGCTCCGCACCCAGGTGCCTCAGCGCTTTGAGCACTGACGTGAGATTGCCCGCTTTGTAGTCAATAACCGTCACGCGCATTAAAGCAGTCCCTTTGTCGATGGCAGCATCTCGCCCAACTGCTTGTCACGCGAACAAGCCACGCGCAGCGCCCGCGCAAAGGCCTTGAAAATCGCCTCGATCTTGTGATGGTTCGAGCGGCCGTACAACGTCTTCACATGCACATTAGCCCGTGCGCCGCGAGCAAAGCCCTCAAAAAAGTCTGTGACGAGTTCGGTCTGCAGATCACCCACCAGCCTTGTGCGCACCTTTGTATCAACAGCGAAGGCAGCGCGGCCGCTCAGGTCGACGGCGGCAATCGCGAGTGTTTCGTCCATCGGCATCAGAAAGTATCCAGCACGCAAAATGCCGCGCTTGTCGCCGAGCGCACGATCAAATGCCTCGCCGAGCGCAATGCCCACATCTTCGACGGTGTGATGCTGATCCACATCGAGATCGCCATCGCACTTGAGTTCGAGATCGAAGGCTCCGTGGCGCGTGAACAGTTCCAGCATGTGGTCGAAGAAGCGAATGCCGGTCGCCACTTTGTACTGGCCTTTGCCCTCAATCGTCAGCCTGATTGCGATCCGCGTCTCAGTTGTGTTGCGTTCGAAACTGGCGGCGCGGGTTGTAGTCCGCGCGCGAGCACTGCCTGCCGCCTCTTTTACCTTCTTCGATGTCATCACTTTTCTTTTCCAATCTTCAATGCAACAATTGCGGCGTTGAGGGCCGTGACTGCCTTTTTCATCTGCTCGGGGGTTCCAATTGTGATGCGGACACGTCCGTCGCAGCCGGGGTCGCTGGAACGGTCACGGACCAGCACGCCTGCCTCTCTCATCAGCCGCACAAACTGCGCGTGCTGAGGACCAATCTCGACGAGGATGAAGTTCGCGCGGCTCGGCCAACGGCGCAATCCGGCTGCATCAAGAGTCGCTTCGAAGTCGGTGCGCGCAGCGAGTACTTCGCCCACATACCAATCGAGATAGGCCGTGTCCTCGAGCGCGGGCTGCAGGCATGCCAGCGCCAACGAGTTCACGCTATACGGCGAAAGCACGCGCCGTACCCAGCGCATCGACTCAACCGGACCGGCCAGCAACCCAAGCCGCAATCCTGCCAGCCCATAAGCCTTCGAGAAGGTCCGCGCAACAATCAGGTTGGGCACCGTACCCACCAGGTCCATCACCGTCTCGCCGTGGAAATGAAAGTACGCCTCATCCACCAGCAGCACAGCGTGCGGTGCGCGTTGCGCAATCTCCAGCAACTGCGCGCGCGTAGCCACCGACCCGGAAGGGCTGTTGGGGTTGGCGATGGCAATGATCTTAGTGCGCGCCGAAATAGCGGCCAGTAGTTGCTCGAACGGAAACTGCAAGTCATCCGCGCTTTGCACGGCCACCACGCGCGCGTCGGTTGCCGAGGCATATACTTCATACATCGTATAGGTGGGCACCGGCAGCAACAGCTCATCGCCCGCCTCGAGGAACGTCTCAAAGAGCACGTGGATGGCCTCGTCTACGCCATTGGTAAGTGTCAACTGCTCCGCGGCGACGCCTAGATGCGCGGCCACGATCGCCTCAACCGGCGCTCGCTCGGGGTAGCGGGTCAGCGACCCGGCAGATATATTCCCCAGCACTTCGCGCACCTTCGGCGAACAGGCCAGCGTGTTCTCGTTGAAGTCCAGCCGAAGTGCATCGCGGCAGCCGAGCGGAGGGTGATACTCCTTCATCGCTTGCACCCGCGCACGTGGCGCAGGATTGACTGAAGTTAGTGTTTCAGCCACGAGACCTCCTTGCTTTTGCATTCTTGCGCAATCGCACGCGAATCGCCTCAGCGTGCCCGACAAGCCCCTCGGCCTCGGCGAGCAGGACAGCCTCGGGTCCCAGTGTGCGCAACCCCTCGCCCGAGTACTCCTGCACCGTGATGAGCTTGACGAAGTCGAAAACGCTCAGCCCGCCGCGAACCCGCGCCATACCGCCCGTTGGCAGCGTGTGGTTCGGACCGGAGATATAATCCCCCATCGGCTGCGCAGACCAGCGCCCCACGAACACTGAGCCCGCATTCTCAACCCAATTGAGGTCGCTGTCCGCGTCCACGGTCAAGTGCTCCGGCGCAAGGAGATTGGTAATCGCCCGTGCCTCGTTCACGCTTGCTGCCACAATCACAAGCCCATTGCGATCCAGAGCCTCACGCGCAACGACATTTTTGTGGCTGCGCAGTTTCGCCTCCGCAATCACTTCCTTCGCAAAATCAAGGCGCGTAGTGATGAAAATGGCCAGCGCCTCCGGATCGTGTTCTGCCTGCGCGACCAGATCGGACGCAATTCCGGCTACGCTACCGAGTTCACTTGTAATCACGATCTCCGTCGGCCCGGCCAGCATGTCGATGGCACAATCGAAGGCCACCAGCCGCTTCGCCGCAGTTACGTACAGATTTCCTGGGCCCACAATCTTGTCCACGCGCGCAACGCTCGCCGTTCCATAAGCCAGCGCGGAAATGGCATGCGCGCCGCCCAGCCGATAGAACTCCTTGATGCCGAGCAGGTACGCGGCCGCGAGCGTCTCCGGTGCGGGCTTTGGTGAGACCGCAACGATGCGATTGACCCCTGCCACTTGCGCGGGAATCGCCGTCATCAGCAGCGTGGAGGGCAGGGGGTGGCGGCCGCTTGGAACATAGCATCCCACTGAGCCCAGCGGTCGTACAAGCTGGCCGGTGGTGAGGCCGGCAAGCGGGGATGAAGTCCATGAAGCCGGCATCTGGCGTTCGGCAAAGCTGCGAATCTGCTTCGCCGCGGAAGTTAGAGCCCTGCGCAGTAATGGGTCGAGCGACTTCCATGCCGCGGCCATCTCCTCCTGTTCCACGTGCAGAGCCGCGGACCTTGCAAGCCCGTCGAGTTGTGCGGCGTATCGCAGCAGTGCGCGGTCGCCGCGCCTGCGCACATCGGTGACGATTCGGCGCACGGAGGGCAACACGCTGTCCAGCGCCGCACCGCCGCGTCGCTCAAGTGCGGCGAGGATCTCTGCCGTTTTTTCCGCACCTCGTCCCTTGGTACGAATCAGTTTCATCGTTCCCTCAGGGGCTAAAGCCCTGTCCAATCTGGTCGCTTTTGTGGCACGGCTGAAGCCGTGCCCTTTCAAAACTTCAAGCCTCCCAAAGGTAGCTAGAGCACAACCTTGTTCAGCGGGTATTCCACGATACCTGTCGCCCGCGCCGCTTTCAGCCGCGGAATCACGTCGCGCGCCGTGCGTTCGTCGACGATCGTATTCACAGCGACCCACTCTGAATCGCTTAACTGCGAAACGGTCGGCGAATTCAAAGCCGGCAGCACTGTCAGCACCGCTTCAAGATCCACACGATGCACGTTGAGCATGAGACCCACCTGCGATTGCGCATCAATCGCGCCACGCAACATCAGAGCGATCTGATCGAGTTTCTCACGCTTCCATGGATCGGCCAGAGTGCCCTTGCCCGCAATTAGATGCGTTTCGCTTTCCATCACCGTATCGATAATCTTGAGGTGGTTAGCCTTGAGCGAGCTACCGGTCTCTGTGACTTCGACAATGGCATCGGCCAGCATCGGCGGCTTCACTTCCGTTGCGCCCCAGCTGAACTCTACCTTCACATTGACGCCCTTGGACGCGAAGTATCGTTTGCTGACCTCAACGAGTTCCGTGGCAATGATCTTGCCTTCCAAATCCTCGGCCTTCTCAAATCCGCTTCCTTCGGGCACCGCCAGCACCCAGCGCACTTTGCGGCGGCTCTGCTTGGCATAGGTGAGTGTCGTAACGCTGGCCACGTCCAAGCCGCTCTCCACTACCCAATCGATGCCGGTCAATCCGGCGTCGAGCACGCCGTGTTCCACGTAACGCGCCATCTCCTGCGCGCGGATCAGCATACACTCAATCTCGCTGTCATCGATCGATGGAAAGTAGGAGCGCCCGTCCGCATAGATGTTCCATCCTGCCCGCTTGAACAGGGCGATTGTCGCATCCTGCAAGCTGCCCTTGGGAATGCCGAGCCTGAGCTTGTTAGCCACGTGCGGCCTCCAATTCATTGTTGGTTGCGACAACCGGCTTGGTAAAGCAACTCACCGTGCCTTCGTGGCAAACAAGCCCGTCGCCTTCCACCACAACGCGAAAAAGGAGCGTGTCGTTGTCGCAGTCTGTCGAGGCCGATACTACGCGCAGCCGATTGCCACTGGTCTCGCCCTTCATCCAAAGCTTCTGGCGAGTACGGCTCCAGAAGGTTACAAATCCGCTCTCCAGCGTCTTGGCGTAGCTGGTGGGATTCAGAAAACCCAGCATCAGCACTTCGCCGGTGCGCGCATCCTGCACGACGCCCGGCACAAGGCCATCCATCTTGTCGAAATCGATTTTTGTTTCGTTGCTCATCGTCTTCCCGTTTCCGATTGAGATTTTGTGATTCGAAGCATGAAAAAACCCGCTGGCGTCGGTCGCCGGCGGGCTGGATGATTCTTTGGATCTCTCTGGCCGTCTACTTCAGGCCATGGCAGTCCGCCGGCATTTGGGTCCCGTGATGGTGGTGGTGACCGTGATGGCGGTGGCTCTGCATCTGTTTCAAAGCTAACGGCAAACTCCCAGCGCTGTCAACTGCAACTTTTTTTGGCAACCACAAATGGAATCAGAAAAGCTTAAGTAACCGCAGTGCCGGGCTTCTGCTCCTGCAGCAAATCGAATACACGCTTGTACAAAGCGACGCGAGTGTCGAATCGCGTAGATGCCCGCGTAACATAGCGCACCTGCGCGTCAAAGCCAGTTGCCGATGGCAGCAGGTTGACCACGGGAACAGTGCTGAATCGGCTCAGATTGTCGCTGTGTGTTGCGTGCTTCCACTCCTGAACGGCTATGTCGGCGCCCTCCTGGGTCTCCTCCTGGACCGCTTTCTGGATGCGATCGACCATGATGCGAGGATTGGTGGAGGCGGGCAAGCTGACCGTGATTTCATCCCACATCCACTGCCCAGTTGTGGAGAAGTTGAAGTACTGCCCGCGAACGGCAAAGCTGTTGTTGATTGAAATGCGTCGCCCGGTCGGAAGACCGATATCGGCCATGGTGCCGGTCTCAAGCAGAGTCGTATTCATCAGGCCAATCTCGGTAACCTCTCCTCCCACACCGTTGATCTCGACCCGGTCTCCGACCCGGATGCCGTTCTTGCCCATCAGCTTGAACCAACCAAAAAACGCCAGAATGAAGTCCTGCAATACGATGGTGATTCCAGCGGTGGCCAGGCCAAGGATTGTAGGCATCTGCTGCGGCGCGCCGAAGACGACCAGAAGGATGAGGAGAACTCCGAGGACTTGAATTCCCAATTCCAGAATGCTGCGAAGCGTATGTCTCTGCCTATGCCCCATGACTGGTACGGCCATCAGCCGCCGTACCACCGCATCGCCAAGAACCATGCATATGAGGATGACGATGATCAGAGCCAGCGACTGCAGGATCAAATGCAGGAGTATGCGATGCTGCAAGAGCACCTGGGCGGACCACTTTCCGTAAACCGAGGCAAGTTGCTCCTCGGTTTGAATGCGATCGTCGTAGATGCTGAGAAGCTGGCGTTCGGCGCTCCTGGCTTTGAGATCGGCGAGCCTGGTTGCGTGATCAGTTCCCGTGCCTACCGTTGAGGCGTTTGCGTTGGCCTGCGCCTCAAGGGAATTGTGCTCGCCGGTCAGGCTCCGAATATCGTCCTGAGCCTGACCTAGCGCCTGCATGATCAGCTTGTAGCGGCTAAGTTGGCTGAACCAGGACTTCACCCGTTTCGCAAGGGTACCGTACTGGGACGCGGAGATGACCGCAACCTCTCCGCCGCTGCGCGATTCGCTGTCGTATTTGCGCATCGACGCCTCGTGCGCGGCCAGCTCGGCTTGAATCTGCGCCCGGTTATCGCCTGAAGCTCGGTCAAGATCGAGCTCGGCGTCGGCAAGTTCATCGGAATCGAGCCCCAGCTGCGCTTTGGCAATCTCAAGATCGTCACTGTCGGGTGCGGCTTGCTTTTCCCCGGATGACGCAGATTTCGATGACGACAGGCTCCCTACCTGAGCCTCGTCCTGCGCAACCACTTGCTTCAGTTGTGCCACTTTCTGTGACAGGGCAAGCGCCTCTCCGGTTAAGGTGCGGTGCTCCGCCTTCAGGTTGGCCTGTCGAAGAGCCGATGCAAAGGCCTGATCCACTTCGTGATCGGCCAGGTGTTCAGCCTGACGAGCATCTTCAATTTCCTCCGCTGTCACTGCCAAGGGAGACAGAGCTTGAGCAGTTTGCCACGGCCTCAGATCGACGAGAGTCTTCTCGCCTCCCGTAGAACCGCTCGCTTCTCCACCCCCGCTGAGGAAGGGAAGATGCCCCATGGCGTCGCGCGTGGTCCAAGAGAAGACCAGGCAAAGAACGAGCAGCACCAGCAGCACAACAAGCGCGCCAAGCCTTGCCTTGTCAAAGAGTCGCGGACTCGCGTCGGCGTTGGGGGCGGGAGCAATCGGGGGCGTTGCCATAGTTGCGTTAGATGCGTGCTTTCGGGGATAGAGGTTCAATGGCCCGTCAAAGCCAGGCTGAAGAGATTCTACCCTGTCCGTTTGCCGGCTTGCGGCCCGCCTGCGACGAAGCAGAGAATGGAACCGTGCGAGTATCGATTCGAATTGCGGCTAGTGCCGCCATCACTCTTGTGCTGCTGGGCGGCAACCTGCCTGGAACGGCGCAATATCAGGATCGAGACACGCGTGGAACGCCCACAACATCAGCGAGTGCCCCACCGCCCGGGGCGCGCACGGACATCAATCACGCCAGCTTGAATGAGTTGCTCAAGGTTCCCGGCATGAAGCCCAGTTGGGCCGGGCGTATCGTGCGATTCAGACCCTACAACTCGAAGGCAGATCTGCTCGATCGCGGTATTGTCACGAATCAGGTTTATGACCGAATCAAAGACTATGTGATTGCTCACCGCGACAAACAGTGAAAGCTGGTCCTTACGCTTCCGCCGACGCTTCCGGTCTGGGGTCGCCGCGCCTCAGCAGCCTGCTCAAGATCACGTAGAGCACGGGAATAAAGACCAGGTTCAGCACCGTGGAAAGCAACATGCCGCCCACGATGGTGGTTCCCACGGAGCGCCTTCCCAGCGCGCCGGCGCCGGTTGCAAAGACCAGCGGCAGCACGCCCAGAATGAAGGCGAACGAGGTCATCAGAATAGGTCTCAACCGTAACTCCGCGGCCTCGATGGCTGCCTCGACAATGGTGCGGCCCTTGCGCCGCAACTGCTCGGCGAACTCGACAATCAGGATCGAGTTCTTGGCCGAAAGCCCGATCAGCATCACCAGGCCGATCTGGCAATAAACATCGTTCGCATAACCACGCAGCGAAACAAGGCCCAATGCACCCAAAACCGCCATGGGGACGGCCAGAAGGATAATAAAGGGCAGCGCAAAGCTCTCATACTGTGCCGAGAGCGTCAGGTAAACCACCAGAATTCCCAGTCCGAAAATAATCAGCGCCTTGCCGCTGGATTCGATTTCGTCCAGTGTCAGCCCAGTCCACTGGTAGGTCATGCCCGGCATCTTTAAGTGCGATGCGAGGTCATCCATTGCTGCCAGCCCTTGTCCGGAGCTGTAGCCGGGCGCGGGCGAGCCGTCGATCTCTACAGCGCGGAAGAGGTTGTAATGCGTAATCACCGGCGGCCCGGAGCTTTCCTTCACAGTCACCAGGTTATCCAGCGGAACCATCATGCCGGAATCGGACCGGACATAATAGCTATGCAGATCACGGGAAGACATGCGGAAAGGTTGGTCGGCCTGCACAAATACGCGATAGGTCCGGTTGTTGAAGTCGAAGTCGTTGATGTATCTCGAGCCCATGAACACGCTGAGCGTGTTCGTAATCTGCGAGAGCGGAATATTCATCGTCTTCGCCTTCTCGCGGTCGATCGTCACCAACTCCTGCGGATCGTTTGCGGAGAAAGTTGTAAGCAGTCCGGTCAGGTCCTTGCGGGCGCGACTGGCGCCTACAATCGTGTGCGCCACCCGATCCAGGTCGCTCAGCGTGTTGGCGCCCTGGTCCTGAAGCATGAACTGGAAGCCGCCGTAGCTGCCCACGCCTTGCACCGCGGGCGGTTCGAACATGGCCACCAGGCCGCCGTTGGGGACAAACATGAGCATTTGAAGCTTTGGCGCGATGTCGGCGATGATGTCCGCTGTGGAGTGGCCCTTGCCGCGGCGTTGGTCGGCCGGTTTGGTATTGACGAACATCATGCCTGCGTTTGATGCACTGCCGGCAAAGCTGAAGCCCACCATGGCGAAGGCTCCGCCTATATCCGGATTCTGTGCCATGATGTACTCCGCGCGCTCGGCCAGTGCCTTTGTGTAGGTCAGCGAGGAGCCCGGAGGCGCCTGCATAATGACCATGATGTAGCCCTGATCTTCCTGCGGGATGAATCCGGTAGGTACGTGCTCATATACCCATACCGTAGCGCCCAGGCCGGCAAAAAAGAGCAATAACAGCAGATAACGCAGGCGGAGTGCAACGTGAATGGTCTTGGCGTAGCTGCTGGCCATCCAGGTAATCGTGGCATCTGCACCGTGTATAAATGCCGCAAAAACCCGCGAGATTGGGCGGATGTGGAGGAAGTCCAACTGGTGAGGACGCTGCTCTTCGCCGCGCAGAAACATGGCAGACAGCGCTGGCGAAAGAGTGAGCGCGTTGAAGGCCGAAATAGCGATCGAGAACGCGATGGTCAGCGAAAACTGGCGATAGAGAATGCCGGTTGTTCCAGGGAAAAACGAGACTGGAACAAACACGGCAATCAGAACCAGCGAAGTTGCTATTACCGCGCTTGTTACTTCGCCCATGGCCCGCGATGTAGCCTCGTGCGGGTCGGAGTGCTCCATTGCAATGTGGCGCTGGACATTTTCGATCACTACGATGGCATCGTCCACCACCAGCCCCGTGGCCAACGTGATCCCGAACAATGTGAGCGAGTTGATGGAGAATCCGAAGATCTTGATGAATGCAAAGGTCCCGATCAGAGAGACAGGGATCGTAACAGCGGGGATGATCGTGGCGCGCCAGTCAAGCAGGAACAGGAAGATCACGGCGATGACAATGAGGATGGCTTCGGTCAACGTAACGAGTACTTCGCGAATCGAGTCACCCACTACCGTCGTTGAATCAAATGCGACGGCATACTGGAGCCCCGGCGGAAAGCTCTTCGACAACTCCGCAAGCGCGGCCTTGGCTGCTCGGTCCACCTCCAGAGCGTTGGCGTTAGATAGTTGCTCCACGCCAATGCCCTGGGCTACATGCCCGGAGAATTCCAAAGTGGTGCTGTAGTCCTCTGCGCCTACATTTGAATGGCCGATGTCCTTAAGCAGCACCAGGCCGTTCGTCGAATTCTTTACAATAATATTGTCGAACTCAGCTGGACTAGTGAGTCGGCCGACCACCCGGACCGGAATCTGGAAGGCCTGCTTCGAATCTGAAGGGGGTTGGCCAAGCTGACCTGCCGGAATCTCGACGTTCTGTTCTAAAAGTGAATTCACCACGTCGGTGGCGGTGAGGCCACGCGCAGCCATGCGCACCGGGTCAAGCCAGACCCGCATGGCGTATTTGCGCTCGCCGAAGATCATCACATCTCCTACACCCGGCACGCGCTTGAGAGCATCCTTGACATACACATCCAGGTAGTTGGAGATGAATTCGTTCGAGTAGCGGCCGTCGAGCGTATAGAACCCTGCGCCGAATACGAAGTTGAAGTTGGACTTGGTAACGCTGATGCCCGTCGAGTTCACCGCGGCAGGCAATCGCCCTTGCACGCTGGCGATGCGGTTCTGCACGTCCACAGCCGCGATGTCCAAATCGTAGCCGGTGGTAAACGTCACGGAGATTTGGCTGGTTCCGCTATTGGTGCTCGAGGAGCTGATGTAACGCATCCCCTCGACGCCGTTGATAGCCTCTTCCATTGGGATCGTGACGGCCTTCTCGACCGTCTCTGCGTCCGCCCCGACATAGTTGCTGGCGACCCTTACAACCGGGGGCGCCAGCGTCGGGTACATCGCGACGGGAAGATTCGGAATGCAGATCGCCCCGCTCAGAATGATCAACAACGCGCAAACAGTCGCGAATACTGGCCTGTGAATAAAGAAATCGACAAACAAGGTATGCCTTCCTTTGTTGCACTACGAAAACATCCGCGGCTCAATGCCTGACTAATGCTGAATGCCCCAGCTCTCGATTTTGAGACCTGGAAAACCACGAACCCGAACACCTGGGTATGCCCCGTCCTTTCCGCATTTTGTGCGGAATAAAGGAGAGACCACCTCAGCCGCCCATCAACATAACCGGCATTCCGTTTACCAGGAACTGCGTCCCTGACACAATTACGCGATCGCCCGCATTCAATCCGGAAAGGATGGAATAAGTGTTGCCCACCGTGTCGCCCAGTGTGACCGCTTTCTGCTGGGCGAAATAGTGCCCGTTCTGCTGTTGCGCGACGTAAACAAAGGTCTGCCCGCCCAGGCGAGTTACCGCAAGCACCGGAACTACTGCCATTGGTTTCGTGCTCCAGATAATTCGCGCCTTCACCATCTGCGCGTTGCGCAGCGTCTCCGACGTCGAATGAACCGGAGCCTTCACCAGAACTCCCTGCAGTGTGCTATCCACCTGCGCCGAAACAAAATCGATTTTCGACTTCTCTGCCATTTTGCCGCTATTGTCCGTCAGTTCCACGTCCAGTCCCATGTGCACTTCGCTCGATCGCTCCGTGGGTACGTAGATGTATGCCTCGAGATCTTTGCCTTCATCCACAGTGGTCAGCATCGCTGAGGAACCTTGAGGCGTCGCGTAATCGCCTACATGCACTGGAATATCGCCCACCACGCCATCAAACGGTGCCTTGATCGTGTAGTAGGCCAGCATTTGCTCCTGGGTCTTGCGCGATTCCATCGCCGCTTCGTAATCCGCCTTGGCGTTTTGATACGCCTGCTGCGCCTGCTCGTAGGTGTCGCGGCTGGTCACGCCGGCATCGAACAGCTTGTGCTGCCGCTCCACCTGCACCGTGTCGTAGTCGTAGAGCGCTTTCTTCTGCCGTTCCGTGGCCCGCTGCGCATCCACCATGGCCTGTTGCTGCCGCGGATCGATCTCCATCAGCGTCTGGCCTGCTTTCACGCGTTCCCCGGAACGGACCACAATCTGCGTCAGCATCCCGCTTACCTGCGGCATGATGGTTGCCGAGCGCCGCGACTTGATGGTCGCCACGTACTCGCTGCTCTGGGCTACGGGCGCCATCGTTACAGCCGCCGTTTGCACCGGCAATCCCTGCATTGCCGGTCCCGCAGGCGCGGCCGTTTTTTTTCCACAGCCGACAACTTCCAGCCCCATCAAAACCAGGCAACTTGTTATCTGAATGCGTCTAATTGCGCTGTCTCTCACTCGCTTTTTCCTTTTGTCCAGGCCCTTGGGCCCAGTGCTTCGGTTTGTGCCGGTATGATTGCGACGCCCAATGACGGGGCGGCTCTGTCTGCGCTGACTATCCTCTTTTACGGGATCTTTCGCCGCTCTGCTCCATCCCGCAAGCTTTGGCTACTGCTTGACTGCGGAAAAAGAACATCGGCTCTATATGACGCTCGAAGCCTGATCCCCGATGCCGGATTATCGCCAAAAAATGCGCCGTGCCCGATACAGACCCGAGTCCAGGTGACGATCCAGCACTCTACGAGAATAGCGCAGCACGCTTCGTTGGTTCCGGTCATACCATCTATCCGCTTGCCGATTCACCCTTCGCGCAGATCCTGTGGTTCGCCGTGCGCCCTCCAGGTCGGTGTCCCCGCACCTTGGTTGGACTCTTTTGACACACCCTCCCCGGCTTGGTAGCCTTCATAAGGGCGCATGCGGCCTTATGAAGGCCGGTTTCTTGCTCTCCCAGAGCGTCCCCGTCGTCTAGCCCGGCCTAGGACACCGCCCTTTCACGGCGATAACACGGGTTCAAATCCCGTCGGGGACGCCAATTAAAATCAATAACTTAGAAGTGGATTTGTGTCCCAGGAGGAGCGCCTGTGACGACCTGGTGACTAAACCGGTTCATCCGCTCGCATTATCACCGGTCAGGCCGCAAAATCAATGCAGTTTGTTCCACGCGCCGTGCCAAATCCGGTGGCGTGGTATAGAACTCTGAATAGTCCTGTGCTCAATCTCGAGAAAACCCGAACCGAATTCCAAGAGATGCTTGCCAAGCCCATTCGCGAACTCGGGCTTAAACTCGAAGGTTCTCCGCTGGAGCGATACGTTCAGCAGCTTTATCGCGAACTGGGAGCCAAGGGCATCCAAAAGTTCCGTCCGCTTTGCTATCTCACCGATGAATGGGGATGCCCCTCCGGCGAACCCGTCATCGGCATCCCGTTCTATCTGGCCAACCCGGACCTGGCACTGATTGAACGCGATATGAACGACCTGGAAGACGCTCGCGAGATTATGGCTTATATGCGGCACGAGGCCGGACACGCATTCAACTATGCGTATCAGCTATACAAGTCGGCTGAGTGGCGCAATCTCTTCGGTCCGTTCCGGCGCGCATATCGCGATAATTACCGCCCCATCCCGTTCTCGCGGAAGTTTGTTCGCCACATGGCCGGGTGGTACGCGCAGAAACATCCGGATGAAGACTTTGCCGAAACCTTCGCAGTCTGGCTCACGCCTCGGTCGCAATGGCGAAAGCGGTACAAGGATTGGGACGCGTTGGCCAAGCTCCAATACGTCGATCGCATGGCGCGAAAAATCGGAGCTGTCGAACCCGTCCGGCGCCGCGGCCGCACCGACATCACCGTCGATGAGATGGAGTCGACGGTCGGCGAGTTCTATCGTCTTAGCCTGCCGGAGGAGGTTCCGGTGCAGGAACTCGCGCTGGATGCCGACTTGGCGGACATTTTCAATATCTCCCGGAAGCGAATTAAGGGCGTGAGATTCGCGCAGGAAATGCTGCGTCAGCATCGCAAGCCTATTATCGACAAGGTCGCCTATTGGAGCGGCGTGCAGCGTCCGGTGGTCAAGCGATTAGTGGAAGCCATCTGCAAGCGTGTGGAGGAAATGGGTCTGCGCGTGGACATTCGACGCGAGTCTGAGTACCTTACCGAGTTCACAGCGTACACAACCGCACTCTCGATGAATTACCTGATCCGTGGGAAGTTCATTCATCCCTGAGGCGCGCCGGTAGCTGCCCGTCACCCCGGGATTGGAGGTCGCATGACGAAACTGAAAGTCACCGTGCTGTATGACTTGTGGGAAGAAGAACCCGTTGAAGCGCAGGAAGAAGTTCCTGCACCGCGCAAGCGCAAGGGGCAAAAGAAACGCAATAAGAAGCCGATCAAGCATGACCGCGAAGAGATCTTCGAAGCGCTGGAGAAGCTCGGTCATGAGCCGTCTTATCATGTTCTCGACGGCCGCCCCCAGTCATTGCTCGGACTCGCCAAGTGTGGCGCCGATCTCATCTTCAATCTCACGGAATCTTATGCGGGCGATGACACCAAAGAGATGCACGTCACTGCCTACCTCGATCTGCTCGATATCCCCTTCACTGGCGCGGGACCGCATGCACATATTCTTGCGCAGGACAAATCGATCGCCAAAAAGATGTTCGCTTTTTACGGGATTCAGTCGCCCTACTTTGCCATAGCCTACCGCGGCGCCATTGACCACGCGCACGATATCTCGTTCCCGCTCATCGTGAAACCCACCTCCGAAGATGGATCCATCGGCATCGATGCCGCCGCCGTAGTCACGAGCGTGAAGGAGTTAATGGAGCGAGTCTCCTATATTCAGACGGAATTCGACTCTCCCGCTTTGATCGAGGAGTACATCGAAGGACGCGAGATCTACGCCTCCATCCTCGGCAGTTATGATAACGCCCGTGCGCTTCCGCTCGTGGAACTTGATCTTTCAAAACTTCCCAAGGGCATGCCCAGGATCGCAAGCCAGGATGTGAAATTCGAGAAAGACACCGAAGCTTATAAGCTGACGAAATCTGTAATCGCCGAAGACCTGGATGATGAAACCGCCACCAGGCTCACTGAGATTTCTATCAAGGCCTATCGCGCCGTCAAGCTTCGCGATTATGGCCGTATTGACATGCGCATTTCAGCCAAGGGCGAGATTTATGTCATCGAAGCGAATCCGAACCCATGGCTCTCAAGCGGACAGGAGTTCGCCATGGCCGCAAAGAAATCCGGCCTCTCTTATACCCAGATGATCGGCGAGATTGTGGACCTTGCAATGGCTCGTTACGCGTGAAACTCCGCAGCGGATTCGATACCGCCTTAGTTTCCTCGCGACATCTGGCCGGATAGTGCCAGGTCGATATCAACCTCCTTGGCCACCTTGAGCACGAAGATACTGGGATCCTTGAGTCCCCACTTCACATAAGGAACCGTGAAGTGTCCTTTCGCGGTCAGAGTCGTGCCCTCGATATGAATCTGCATCGGTACGGTCAGGTCGTGCGGTGTGCCATGCAATGTAAACACTCCTGAAACCTGGATCGTTGAGTCGCCCGACGTCGCAAGAGTTCCCTGGTAGCTGCTGGGCGCAAACGTCACCTCGGCAAAGTGCGCCGTGTCCAATACGTTGGTGTTCATGTTCTTGTCGCGCCCCGGTTCGCCGCTATTGCCGCTGCCCGCAGCCACAATCACGGAGCCAGAGATCTTCTGCGCGCTGGCGTCAAAGTCAATCGATCCCTTCTGTACATGAAATGTGCCCTGCACATGGTGCCCGGTGCCCCCCAGGGTAAACGCGACTTGGCTTGCCTCAGGATTGACGCTGAAGGTCTCATGTTGTGCGATCGCGGCCGGAGCAAATGCGAGCGGAATGGCGAGTAAGAGGGCTGGTGTGTACTTCTTCATGGTTCGTCTCCTGAGTGCAATAGGTTCTTAAGGTTGTTGATTCGATTGCGCGATGACTCGCGACAACCAAAGACTGATCGAAGCAATGTCTTTGTCAGACAAATACTCGTGCCCCGGCATGTCGGTTCCCGGTATGCCGAATTTAGCGATCTGTTCCAGCAGAATCATCCGCTGCTCCTCGGGGCCAGATGGCGGCAGATAGAAATATGGGCCGTTTACGAGATCCGGAGGGAGCCGCTTGAAGCTCGATTGCCAGGTGAGGCGTACAGAGCCGTCCACGCTGTGGCAGTTGGCGCAATCGCGCTGGTAAAGGTGCTTCCCGTCGGCTGCGTTTGCCTCTGCTCTTGCAGTAGCGGATGGCTGCCACTCCCTTTCCTCCGCGAGGTGTTTGGAAGCGTCTGTCAAGTGCAAGTTCTCAAGATACGCCACAAGATCGCCACCCCGTTCATCGTTAAACAGAAATCCGTAGGACGGCATGATGGATGATCCGCTGACCTCGGCGGGATTGTAGAAATGTGCCTTCAGCCATAAGGCCGATCGCCGCGCGCCAACTTCAGATAGGTCGGGTCCCTGGCGGCGATTGCCAATCAGCGGCGGATTCTCTTCGCGCATATCGTTGATGGACTCGACAGGCCCCCACATCAATTCGTCGAGAGAATTCGGCCGCACATATTGCGAATGGCAGTGAATGCATCCCTCGGAGATATATACCCGGCGTCCGCGCTCTACTTGATTCAGCTGCGGCAATGCGGTGACTGCGTTGAGAAGTCGATTGAGAAAAGCGGCAGCGAGAAGGACAAAGACAACAAGCGCCACCTCGCGCGCGCGTTTGTGCAGGGCGGCAAAAAGGTGCGGAAGCAGAATTGCGGCCCCGGCCCCCGCAACGAAGATCGAAGGAACATGGCCCAGATTCTGGCCCATCCCGATGCCCATTGCAGAGCCGGTCCATCCCGCAATCGCGTAGATCCATCCGGCCATCCTGCCCCGCTCCGAGGCGGAAGCAGCAGGCGCCAGCAGCGATGGATACGCGACCAGC
>Ga0209698_10003151_pt1 | contig 18493 bp, 9 predicted proteins | sample LitLauG_LLR_2012_FD_187203 | JGI IMG/M metagenome (GOLD analysis project Ga0209698, IMG submission 187203) | Freshwater sediment microbial communities from Pennsylvania, USA - Little Laurel Run_MetaG_LLR_2012 (SPAdes) (version 2) | ecosystem: Environmental > Aquatic > Freshwater > Creek >...
ATTTTCGAAGGCACGGTTCCTCCCGGCCGCGATCCCGGCACCACGGAGATCTATAAACGCTTCCAACTTGCAGCCTACCCGGCTTCCACAGGCGTCAGCGGCCTCCGCGATGACCACGGCTCTCTGGCCCTGCTTCTGGCGATCACGGGACTGGTTCTGTTGATTGCATGCGCAAATCTGGCCAGCCTCATGCTCGTGCGAGCAAGCAGGCGTGAACGTGAAATTGCGGTTCGAATGGCGCTGGGAGCAGGACGGGCGCGCTTGTTGCAGAGTCAGTTGGTGGAAAGCGTTCTGCTGGCCGGAACCGGCGCCATTGCAGGAATGGAATTGGCAACCTTCTTGAGCCGAGCGCTGGTATGGGCCATCTCGACGCAAGGCGACCCGGTGAATCTCGAGGTGTGGACTGACTGGCGTGTGATGTTTTTCGCAGCCGCAACGACGATTGTGACGTGCCTGATTTTCGGACTTGTTCCTGCCTGGCGCGCCCTTCGCACCGAACCACTTTCCGCCATAAGAGCGACCGGCAGAGGAACGACCATGGGACGCGAGCGGTTCTCGTTGCAGCAGGGCATGGTCGCGGCCCAGATCTCAATTTCGTTGGTGCTGCTGGTCGGCGCGCTCTTGTTTGTGAGGAGCTTTCGCAACCTCCTGACCGTCAACCCTGGAATGCGGGCGAGCGGGATCACCGTGGCTTTTCTGGGATTCTGGCAATCTGCTTTGCAACCGGAGCGCTGGGGACCGTACGAGGAGGAATTGCTGGATGAGATTCGTGCGGTTCCAGGGGTGCGTAGCGCTGCCATCTCAACCCGCGTCCCACTGCTGCCTGGTAGCTGGGAGCATGGCGTCACCGTGGGAGCAAGGGAGGGGACGTCAAAATTCACCTGGGTGAGTCCGGATTACTTTCAAACCATGGAGATTCCAATATTTCGTGGCCGTGGCTTCAGCCGCGATGATGCCGCGTCCTCGCGCCGCGTCGCGATCGTGAACGATACCTTCGTGCGCCAGTTTCTGAGTGGCGACCCCGTCGGACAGACCTTGCGCACCCTCAAAGAGCCGGACTATCCGTCAACACAGTACGAGATCGTAGGCGTAATCCCGGATACTCGCTACAACGATCTCCGCAGCGAGACGCCAGCCATGACCTTCGCGCCAGTGTCACAGTTCCCCGCACCGGGGCCCTGGGGCTGGGTGATGATCCGGTCGGACATGCCGCCGGCGGCAATAGCGTCCGCAGTCAAGAAGACGCTCGCCGAAGAGCATCCCGACGTACTCACAGAGTTCAGCGATCTTCAAGAACAGATTCGCGATGGTCTGATGGCAGAGCGACTGATGGCCATGCTCTCTGGATTCTTTGGATTCCTCGCCGTGCTTCTGGCCACGGTCGGGCTTTACGGTGTGATCTCTTATGTTGGGCAGATGCGGAGTAACGAAATCGGAATCCGCATCGCCCTGGGAGCAACCCGGGGAACGGTGATCGGCATTATCCTTCGGCAAACCTTGCGGCTACTGGCAGTCGGAATTGTGGCTGGGTTGGCTTTTGCCCTGGCCGGCGCGCGAGGCGCCGGTTCGCTGCTCTACGGCCTGCGACCGAATGATCCGCTCACTTTCGCGGGTGCGACCGCGCTGTTGAGTATGGTGGCGCTATTCGCCAGCCTCGTGCCAGCGTACAGAGCCTCCCGAACGAATCCGGTCGTGGCGCTACGCTGCGAATAAGGATGAATGATGAGAGGAATAATCCAAGACCTTCGTTATACCGCGCGGCAGTTCCGCAAGAATCCGGGATTCTTCCTGGTCGTGGTTTTGACCCTTGGGCTTGGAATCGGAGCCAACACATCCATTTTCAGCATGGTGGACTGGCTGGTTCTGCGGTCGCTTCCCATCAAGAATCCGGGGCAGATGCATTTTCTGGTCTTTACCCGGCCTGGCGAAAATTCCGAAGTTCAATTTTCGTATCCGGAGTTTGCGGAGATTCGGCGGCAAACCACGGACGTCTTTTCGGGCATGACGCCATTCATTTTTGGTGGGCTGGCGGGAGCACAGAGCTCTCAAAACGGCATGACCGTGGACGGTACCACCAAAGCGGTTCAGACGGTTTACGTGGGCGGCGACTTTTTCTCGCTGATGGACATTGCCCCGGCCGCGGGCCGCTTCATTTCAAGCACCGAGGGCAAAGCCGCCGGCGCAGATCCGGTGGTGGTTCTGAGCTACAACTACTGGCAGACCCGCCTCGGCGGCGATCCCATGATCGTCGGGAAAGCCGCTTCGATCAACGGTCACCCCGTCACCGTCATTGGCGTTGCCCCCAAGAACTTTCTTGGACCGACGCCTCTCATCGAGGTCCAGGCCTATCTTCCTCTCGGCATGTGCGTAGTCGAGAGGGGAGTAGCCCCCGACTTCCTTTCCAATGCCAAGTCGCGCAGCATGCTTGCCTTTGCGCGGCTGAAACCCGGGGCCGACGCCAGCCGCGTCCAGTCTGAACTCGCTGTCGTGGGCCAGCGTCTGCTGAAGCAATACCCCAGAGATCGCGGAATCGGTGCACTGCGCGCCAATCCGCTGCGGCCTCCCGGGATCATCAGCGGCATGAATCCGTTCCCCAAGCTGGCTGCCCTATTCCTGATTCTGGCAGCGCTGGTCTTAGCTCTGGCCTGCGTGAACGTCGCCAATCTTTTTCTTGTCCGCGCCTGCGGACGCCAGCGGGAGATGGCGGTGCGCGCTGCGCTGGGCGCCGGCAATGGCCGGTTGGTCCGCCAGTTGGTCACCGAGAGTCTGGTTGTGGCAGCTCTCGGCTGCGGCGTGGGAGTTCTCCTCGGCGGGGCAGGATTGCGCCTGTTCGGCTCGGTGTCCATGCAAAGTGAATTGCCGATCGTGTTCGACTTGGATTTCAACTGGCATGTTTTCGCCTATGCCTTCGCGGTAGCGGTGGTCACCGCAGCGGTCGTAGTCGTTGTGCCTGCGACCCGAGTCAGGAAGGGCAACTTGCGCGAAGTGCTGCACGAAGGCGGACGCAGTTCGACTGGCGGGCGCCAGCGCTTGCGTGGCATCCTGGTCGGCGCGCAAGTTGGCGGGTCGATGACCTTGCTGATCGTTGCTGGACTGTTTGTGAGGAGTCTTCGGGGCGTGCAGCGTACCGATCTGGGGTTTGATCCGGGGCCTGTCCTTAATCTGACGCTCGACCCGAATGAGATCGGCTACACCGAAGTTCAGGGAAAAGCCTTCTTTCGCGCAATGCTGGAGCGCACGCGCGCGCTTCCCGGGGTGCAGTCTGCAAGCCTCGCCTCTTCGGTGCCGCTGAGCGACTCAGTCCAAAACGCCAACTTGACGATACCGGGATATGCAACCTCGTCAGGCCAGGAGCCCCCGTCCGCCGAATTCAATGCTGTGTCTTCGGACTACTTCACCACCATGGGTTTGTCGCTGATCCGCGGGCGCGACTTCAGCGACGCGGACAGCGAAAACTCGCCTCATGTTGCCGTAATCAACCAGGCAATGGCGGACCGCTATTGGCCGGGTCAGGATGCTCTGGACAAATCTTTTGTGGTGACTTCCGATCCCCAGCATCCCGCCACTATTGTGGGCGTCGTGCGGAACTGCCGAATGGGTCAGCTTTATGGCCCTTTCGAGCCGATCTTCTATCTGCCGTTCGCACAGAGTTATGCCCCGGCGGAAACGCTGCAGATACGCTCCGAGCAAAGCACGCAGGTCATCGTCCCGCAATTAAGGGCAATCGCACAGTCGTTGGCACCGGCGGTTCCGGTCTACGGCGTGCGAACCATGACGGAGGTCCTGCACGGTGGCAACGGCTTGCTCTTCTTCGAGATCGGAGCCAGCCTGGCCGGTGCGTTGGGATTCCTCGGGCTGACGCTTGCGATCGTCGGCGTGTACGGAGTGATGTCGTACGCCGTCAGCCAACGTACGCAGGAAATCGGTATTCGCATCGCGCTGGGAGCGCAACGACGCGACATCCTCCGGATGATCGGACGTCAGGGCGCACTGATCGTCGGTTCCGGCCTGACCGTTGGCTTTCTAGCGGCGCTCGCCGTGGGTCGCATGGTCGGTGACTTTCTGGTAGGCATCACGCCAGTTGATCCGATTACTTATGTGGGAGTTTCAGTGTGGCTGGCCGCGGTTGCGTGCCTGGCCACGTATATCCCCACGCGCCGGGCAACCAGGGTCGATCCCATGGTGGCCTTGCGTTACGAATAACTGAGGAGACGGCAGATGATGGGCCTGTTCCAAGATCTACGCTACGCACTGCGCCAGTTGCGCAAGAGTCCGGGCTTCGCCAGTACGGCCATCCTGGTGTTGACTCTGGGGACGTGCGCCAGTGTCTCGATTTTTGCTTTTGTGGATGCCGCCCTGATCAAGCCGCTGCCCTACCAGGACCCCAACCGGCTGGTCGACGTGACGGAGAGTGTACCGATGATTCCGCGCGCTAACCTTTCTTACCCAGACTACCTCGACTGGAAGAAACTCAACACGGTGTTCAGTTCGATGGATTCTTACGGCGGTACCGGCTTTCTGTTGCGCGCTTCTTCAGGCACGGAACCGGTACCGGGGATTCGTGTCAGCGATGGATTCTTTCACACTCTGGGCATTACTCCGGTTCTGGGGCGTGATTTCTATGCTGGTGAGGATCTACCCGCAGCGCCTCGAACCGTAATTTTGAGTTACGCCACTTGGCAAAGGCGCTTTGGCGGCAGGAAGGACGTGATCGGGGAGACAGTTAGCCTCAGCGGAATTCCCCACACGATAGTTGGAGTGCTGCCGAAGGAGTTCCAATTCGCGCCTCAAGGAAATACGGAGTTCTGGACGACGCTTCACGCCTCCGACTCCTGTTCGCTGCGCCGCAGCTGCCACGGTCTCAACGGAGTCGGACGACTCAAGGATGGCGTCTCGGTCGAAATGGCCCGAGCCAACATGGAGACGATTGCGCGGCAACTGGAACTGCAATATCCCAACGAAAATCGCGGCCAGGGCGCCAGCGTTCATCCTTTGTCCCAAGTGTTTGTCGCGGATGTCCGTCCTATATTGCTGGTGTTGCTTGGTGGAGCGGGGCTGCTTTTCGTAATCGCCTGCGTGAACGTATCGAGCCTGCTGCTGGTCCGCTCTGAGAGCCGCAAGCGTGAGATTGCCGTGCGGGGCGCCCTGGGAGCTTCGCGCTCACGGCTCGTTCGCCAGTTCATCACCGAGGGTATGGTGCTGATGGCCGCGAGCACTCTGCTTGGCGTGGCAGCGGCGGGCGGCGCCATGCAAGTCCTGACCGGGCTCATTTCCAAAGGCATGATGGACGGTATGCCCTATTTGGCGGGACTCGGCTTGAACCTCCACGTGCTGGCTTTTGCGGGCGGCATTGCGCTACTGGCAGCAGTATTGTTCTCTCTCTCGCCGGTCGTGCGCCTGCCTCTAACAAAACTGCGCGAGGGCCTGACCGAGGGTGGTCGCGGTTACGCCGGGACGTTGTGGCGCAGCTTTGGAGCGAACCTGGTGGTCGTGGAGTTGGCGATTGCAGTTGTTCTGCTGGTATGCGCGGGACTGCTGGGCAAGAGCTTCTATCGACTGCTGCACGTGGAGATTGGATTCCAGCCCGACCACCTGGCCACCATTGGAATTCAGTTGTCCGAGACCACCTACGCCAAGGACGAACAGGTGGCGGCGGTGGGTAAACAGATCTTGAACCGCATTTCGAGTCTGCCCGGGGTGGAGTCTGTGGGCATCACAAACGTGCTGCCCATAAGCTTCAACGGCAACACGACCTGGATCCGGATTGTGGGCCAGCCGTACAACGGCGAGCACAATGAAGTGAACCTGCGCGATGTGAGTTCCGCGCTTTTCCCGACACTGCGGGCTAAACTGTTACGGGGCCGTTACTTTTCCGACGCCGAGGATGCGTCCAAGCCTCGCGTCGTCATCATCAACCGGGCGCTGGCCAGAAAGTATTTCCCCGCACAGGATCCGATCGGGAAGAAGCTGGCCGACACGGACCTTTCGCCCACGTCGATCACCGAGATCATTGGCGTTGTGGACGACGTTAAAGACGGGTCGCTGGACTCAGAAATCTGGCCGGCCGTTTACTATCCCTTTAACCAAAGTCCCGACACTTATTTCTCTCTGGTTGTGCACACCTCGCAGGCCGAGCGGTCAATCCTTTCAACATTGGTCACTGCCGTACATGACGTTGATCCCGGCATTGGCACCATGAACGAAATAACCATGACCGACAAAATCAGCGAATCGCCGACGGCGTACCTTCATCGTTCCTCGGCCTGGCTGGTGGGCGGGTTCGCTTCCCTGGCATTGCTGCTGGGTGTCGTCGGTCTTTATGGCGTGATTGCGTACTCGGTGACGCAGCGCACCCGGGAGATTGGCGTTCGCATGGCCCTCGGCGCACCGCGTGGCTCTGTGTACCAACTCATCCTGAAAGAGGCGGGCTGGTTGGCGGGGATCGGAATCGGCGCGGGCCTTCTCTGCTCGATCGCCGCGGCGTGGTTGTTACGCGAACTGCTGTTTGGAGTTCGGTCGTGGGATGTAACCACGCTGGCAGCAGTTTCCGTGGTGCTGGCAGGTTCGGCGTTGTTCGCCAGTTATATCCCGGCACGACGGGCGGCGCAAGTCGATCCCATGGTGGCATTGCGTTACGAATAACAAGGAGAGTTCCGCGATGGCCGGAGTGACGGGAATGACGCAGGACATTCGTTACGCGATTCGCCAGCTACGGAAGAGTCCCGGATTCGCTCTGGTCGCGGTGCTTACGTTGGCATTGGGAATCGGCGCCAATACGACCATCTTCAGCGTGATGAACGCAACCCTCCTCCAACCCCTTTCCTTCCCCAATCCCGACCGCCTGGTTCTGGTGTGGCAGACGTTCGGTAAAGATCCTGACAACTACAACATTATTTCCGCACCCAATTACTGGGACTTCGAGCGGCAAAACCACATCTTCGAAGGCATGGCTCTGTTCGACTCCGCGGGACGAGGCTACAACCTGTCCGGCAATGGGAGCGGGCGGGAGGCAGCGCAGGTTTCTGGTCTTCGTGTTTCGGCGAATTTCTTCAGCGTGCTCGGCGTACAACCCTTCATCGGACGTGCTTTTCTTCCCGAAGAGGAAGTGCGCGGCAACGACCATGAAGTCATCCTGAGCTATGGACTTTGGCAGCGGCATTATGGAGCGGACCGTGCTCTGGTCGGTAAGGCGATCAAAGTCGATGGAGACGACTTCACCGTGGTAGGGGTCATGCCGCGCGAGTTTCACTGGGAATTCTGGAGCAGCCACCGACAACTCTGGGTTCCGGTCGGCTACACCGAAGGTGACAAGAGTCGAGGCGGAAACAGTTTCATCTCGTTCGCACGGCTCAAGCCGGGTGTGACCGTTGAGCAGGCCCGGGCGGAAATGAAGGGCATCGGAACCCGGCTTTCGCAGCAATACCCCAGCGACGACGCCGACATGAGCGCGACCGTGGTTCCCATGAGCACGTTCGGCACCGAAGGGACGCGAACCGTGGTGCTGGCCCTGTTCGCCGCGGTTGGTTTCGTCCTGCTCATCGCATGCGTCAACGTCGCCAATCTCTTGCTGGCGCGGGGAGCGACGCGTCAGAAAGAGTTCGCCCTGCGGCAAGCGCTCGGCGCGGCCGGATTGCGCATCGCACGGCAGTTACTTACCGAGAGTCTTTTGCTGGGGCTTCTCGGGGGAATCTGCGGTGTGGTTCTGGCGGTGTGGAGCACGACCTTGCTGACCACGATTCTTCCCGGAGACGCCTTTAATATTCCACTCCGGCAGGTCGATACCATCCCGGTGGACGGATGGGTGCTCGCCTTTACCCTGATGGTCTCGTCCCTGACAGGGATTCTGTTTGGTTTGGCTCCGGCGCTGAGCGCGCTGCGCGGAGATGTCTCTGAGCCTTTGAAGGAAGGCGGTCGCGGTTCCACCGCTGGACGCAGCAACCGTTTGCGGCATGCTCTTGTGGCGTCGGAAGTTGCTCTTGCCCTGGTTGTTCTTTCCGGCGCGGGGCTGATGATCAAAAGCATGTCACGGTTGCTCGGCGTCGACCCGGGATTCAATCCCAAGAATGTTCTCGTCATGGGAATGTCGCTGCCGCAGGAAGATCTCTACAACGGACCTCCCGGCCACCCCCTGTTTTGCCGGGATCTCGACGAACACGTGAGCGCGATTCCGGGAGTGGTCGCCGTCGGAGCCGTGGGCCATTTGCCGATGCGCGGGGATGCCGGTCGGAGCTTTGCAGTTGAGGGTAAGCCCGACCCCGGTCCCGGACGCCGCCCCGGGGCTCACTACTCCGTGGCGTGTCCCAACTATTTCAAGGCTCTGGGTGTGACCGTGCTTGCCGGGCGCGAGTTCACTCATCAAGACACAATTGCGGCGCCCGGCGTGGTGGTCATCAATCAGGCGATGGCGCGGAAATACTGGCCGAAAGAAAACCCCGTTGGCAGACGTATTCTGGAAGGCGACTCCTGGTTGACGGTGGTGGGGGTGGTTGGCGATGTGCGGCATTGGGGTCTGGACAACCCGAGTGAGCCTCAATTTTTTCGGCCGTACACCCAGGCTGCCTGGCCGGTCATGAGTGTTGTCGTGCGCACGAACAGCCCTCCTATGCCCTTCACTCCCGCCCTGAAGAAAGCGATGAGTGAGGTTGAGCCGGACCGGCCAGTTTCCGATTTCGAAACCATGCAGAACGTTGTGCAAGACTCGCTCGGCCCTCGCCGTTTTCCCACCCTGCTGCTGTCCGGGTTTGCGCTGCTGGCCCTCACCCTCGCCGCGGTTGGGATCATCGGCGTCGTGAGCTATTCGGTGGCGCAGCGTACTCATGAAATTGGCATCCGCATGGCGCTGGGCGCATGCGCCGCCGATGTCCTGAAACTAATGGTCACCGGAAGCATGACTTGGGTAGCCGTGGGGGTTGGCGTCGGGATTGCGGGATCCCTCGGGCTCACACGTTTGCTCGGAACCTTGCTCTACGAAGTGAAGCCCTCGAATCCGGTGGTGCTAGGAGTGGTTACGCTGTTGCTCACCAGCATCGGCCTGCTGGCGAGTTATATTCCCGCGCGACGGGCAGCGAAAGTGGACCCCATGGTGGCGCTGCGCTACGAGTAAGGAGACAACGTGATGATGACCGGGTTCACCCAAGACGTTCGTTACGCGCTGCGGCAACTGGGCAAAGCGCGGGCGTTCGCTGCGGTCGCGATCATCACGCTGGCGCTTGGCATCGGCGCGAACACTGCCATCTTCAGCCTGCTCGACCAGGCCTTGCTGCGCACCCTCCCGCTGAAGGACACCGATCGCCTCGTTGTTCTGCAATTCACCGGCATTTTCAAGGGCCACACCAGTTCTCGCACGGATGACAGCTTCTATTTTTCTTATCCCATGTACCGCAGTCTCCGCGACCGTAATTCCGTGTTCGGTGGCCTGATCGCAACCGACTGGACGCAGGTTGGCGTGCAATGGCGTAATCAGCCCGAACTGGTTGCGGCCGAGTTGGTCTCGGGCAATTACTTCGATGTGCTGGGAGTGCAGCCTGCCCTGGGCCGACTTCTCATCGCCGCCGATGATCTCGTGCCCGACGCGAATCCGGTCGTGGTCTTGAGCTTCAGTTATTGGCAGCGCCGTTTTGGCTCAGATCCGTCCGTTGTCAATCAGAGCCTCCTCGTCAATGGCCGTCCCTTCACCATCCTCGGGGTCGCGCCATCCGGCTTTCACAGTGTGGTGATGGGGGATACGCCCGATCTGTTTGCTCCTATGACGATGAAGGCGGGGATAACGCCCGGAATCACCGATCTTCTCGATATCAAATCCAGTTGGCTCAACATCGTCGGAAAGCTCAAGCCGGGACTCACTCGCGAGCAGGCCGAAGCCGGAGTCAATCCCCTCTGGTACGCAATTCGGGCCGAAGAGTTGAAACAAAGAGGAAACGCCTCCGCGCAGTTCCGGGAAGGCTTCTTGACCAAATCGCATCTATTCGTTCGCGACGGAGCCAAGGGATTCTCGCCGCTTCGACGCGACCTGCAGCAGCCGCTTCTCATCATCATGGCCATGGTCGGGTTGGTGACCCTGATGGCTTGCGCCAACGTCGGCAGCCTGTTGCTGGTCCGCGCCGCGGGGCGTATCCGAGAAATGTCTGTTCGCTACGCGTTGGGTGCCAAGCGTACGCGCGTGGTACGGCAGTTGCTGGTCGAAGGCCTGTTGCTCGGACTGGCGGGAGGTGTGGTTGGAATCGTCATTGCGCCTCGCCTCTCGGCGTGGCTGATCAACATGATCTGGAGTCGCACCGCCCGAGAACTTCCATTTTCCTCGCACCCGGATCTGCGGATATTGTTGTTCAATTTTTCTCTGGCGCTGCTGGTAAGCCTGCTCTTTAGTCTGGCGCCGGCGGCACAGTTCTGGCGTCCCAATCTGGCGCCTGCACTCAAGGAACAAGCGATGACGGCTGGCAGCGGGCCGCTGCGGTTCCGGCGGGTTTCAGTTGTGGTCCAGATTGGATTGAGCATTCTCTTGCTGGTGGGCGCAGGCCTCTTCGTGCGTACGTTGCAGAACCTGAAGTCATTGAATGTGGGCTTTGCTACCGATCATCTAGTGACCTTCGGCATTCAGGCGACGTTTGCCGGCTACCGGCCAGAGCAAGCCCGCGACTTGGATACGCGCGTGCTGCAAACCTTGGAAGGATTGCCCGGAGTGCGATCGGTTGGGGCCACAACGGATCGAGAGTTAGCAGATACCAACCGGACGGGCAATATCACTCTTGCCGGGTACGTGGCGAAAGAGAACGAGGACATGAATGTCGAGTTTCCATCCGTGAGTGCGGGCTACTTCTCCGCCATGGGCATGTCACTGCTGGCGGGCCGAGACTTTACCTACCAGGACCGTGATGGAGCCCACAAAGTCGGGGTAGTGAACGAAAGTTTTGCCCGACACTATTTCACCGAACCGCAGCGGGCCATCGGCAAGTATTACTGCAAGGGCGCAGGCGACGTGAAGCCCGACACCGAGATCGTCGGGGTCGTCAAAGATGCGAAACACACCAGCCTTCGCGAAGAAATCAAACGGACCGCGTTTACTCCCTACCTGCAGCAGCCGAACCCGGGAGTCATGACTTTTTATGTCCGCACTTGGCAGTCCCCTGAGAGTTCGGAAGGAACCATCCGGACCGCGATGCAAGCTCTCGATTCCAGGCTGGTTCTGGACAATTTTCGCACCATGCGGGAACAGATCGACGACAGCTTGACGACCGAACGGGTGATTGCGATTCTGGTATCGGCCTTCGGCGCGCTCGCAGTTCTTATGGCCACTGTGGGCCTCTACGGCGTACTGGCCTATTCCACCGCCCAACGGACCCGCGAGATCGGCATTCGCATCGCGCTCGGCGCCGCCCGCGGCACGGTCATGCGCATGGTTCTGGTCGAAGTGCTGTGGCTCGCCGGAGTCAGTATTGCGGTAGCGCTGCCAGCTTCGTTGCTGCTCACTCGTACGGTGCGCAGTCAGTTGTTCGGTATTTCCAGCAGCGATCCCATAACGCTTGTGGCCGTAACCCTGCTGGTAGCCGCAGTTGCGCTCGCGTCAGCGATGCTGCCAGCGCTCCGCGCGGCGAAAACCAATCCCATGACGGCGCTGCGCTACGAATAGAAAACTGTAATGAATGCAATGAACGGATTATTTCAGGATGTTCGCTACGCTCTACGGCAGCTGCGCAAGAGCCCGGGATTTACCGCGGTCGCTGTGACTACGCTGGCCCTGGGCATCGGAGCGAATACGGCGAACTTCTCCGTCGTCAACACCGTATTGCTCGCACATCTCCCGTACAGAGAGGTAGACCGCCTGGCAATGATCTGGGGCAGTAATCCGGCCCGTGGTGACGAACTTAACGCGATTTCTGCAGGCGACTTCAACGACTGGAAGAACAAGAATGACGTTTTTGAAGACGTCTCCGCTTCCTATGACAACGCGGTGACGCTCACGGGTTCAGGAGAACCAAAACTTGTTCTCGGCTATGCCTTCACCCCAAACTATTTTCGAATTCTCGGAGTCGCCCCAGGCCGGGTCGAACCTTTACCGCCGATGAGGCAACTCGTGGACCGAGTGTGCGAAGTCATCGGAATCGCTGGAGTATTCCTGTTGGCTCGCCTCATTTCCAGTTTGCTTTACGGAGTACAAGCGAACGATCCTCTCGTGTTTGCATCGGTTGGAACGATGCTTGCTTTGGTTGCGCTGGCAGCCTGCTGCATACCCGCGCGCCGTGCAGCCAAGACCGAACCCATGGTGGCTCTGCGCTACGAATAGAAAGCCAGTTTCATGAAATGAGAGTGAAATGATCCAACTGAAGAACATCGATCGCAGTTACAAGACGGGCGCTGGACGAACCTGGGTGCTGCGCCGCGTGAACCTCGAAATTCAGCAGGGCGAGTTCATCACAGTGATGGGGCCATCGGGAGCCGGCAAGTCATCCCTTCTTAACGTGCTGGCGCTTCTTGATGACCAGTGGGAAGGCGAGTACTGGTTCCGAGGGCAAGCCGCTCACGATCTGAAACGCAGGCAACGGGCCGAACTGGCGAAGAAGAACGTTGGCATGGTCTTCCAGAGCTACCACCTGCTTGACGACCTGACCGTCCAGGAAAATATCGATCTGCCGCTGTCCTATAAAGATATCCCCCGCCATGAGCGGCAGAGCTTGGTGGCCGATACTCTCGATCGTTTCCAGATCGTGGCCAAGAAAGATCTCTACCCCAGCCAGCTTTCGGGAGGACAACAGCAGCTCGTGGGAGTCGCCCGGGCCGTAATCCACAAGCCGCCGCTTCTGCTTGCCGACGAGCCGACCGGCAACCTGCACTCCGGCCAGGCCAAGGAGATCATGGAACTGTTCCGCGGGCTCAACCAGCAGGGAACGACGATCGTACAGGTCACCCATTCGGAAGCGAATGCGGCCTACGGAAGTCGCACCATTCAACTGCGGGATGGCTGGCTGGTGGGGGACACGGCCAATCCTGCCCTGTCTCAGCCAGAGGAGGTCAGCGCATCGTGAACGATCCGGGGACCAACTTCTTGAAACGGGGAATTGCTATCGTTTGCGTAAATGCGATGCTGGCTCCGGCCCTGCCCGCACAATCAGCCGGCCCCGCAGCGACGACAGCCCCGGCGGCATCCCCACAAACTGGCATTGCGGTTCGGTTTGAAATGCCGAAGTCCCACAACCCGATCAGTGCCTATTCACCAGACTATGTCCCTGAGCCGCTGTTGGCGAACTCTCCACGTCTGGACCGCTTAGTCCGCGAGGGCCAGCTTTATCTCTCGCTGAAAGACGCCATCGACCTCGCGCTCGAAAACAATCTGGACCTGGCCATTGCCCGCTACAATCTTCCGATTGCAAACACAGATGTTCTCCGAACCCAGGCTGGTGGATTTTTTCGCGGCGTAAATACGGGAGTAGTCCAGGGAACTCCCGGTGGCGGTGTCGGGGGCCTGGGCACGGGAGCTCCTGGTGCCGGCGCCGGCGGGACGTCGAGCGGCGCCGGTGGCGCAGGAGCGGGCGCGTCCGGACTGGTTCAGTCCACGTTGGGGGCCGGAACGGCGGTTTCTCCCTACGACCCGTTCATCAGCGTGAATGGCGGAGAAGAGCATCAGACGCTTCCGCTCTCGAACCTGACGGTCAACGGAGTGCCTACTCTCCAGACCAACACCGGACAGTTCAACTTCAACTATGTCCAGGCGTTCGCGATGGGCACGAGTATATCCTTCACATTCAACAACGCTCGCCAGACCACCAACAGCATTTTTACGAATCTGTCTCCGGCACTGAACTCTCAGTTTCGTCTCGCCATCCAGCAGGAACTTCTCGCTGGTTTCGGGTTTGGGCCCAACTTGCGCTACGTGCACATCGCCAAGAATAACAAGAAGATCTCCGATATCGCCTTTAAAGACCAGGTCATAGCCACCGTAACCCAGGTCGAGAATATCTATTGGGACCTCGTTAACGCCTACGAGCAAACGCAGGTGAACGAAAAATCCTCGGCCTTCGCCGCGCAAACCCTGGAAAATGCCCGGACTCAGTTGAAACTTCAGAGCATTCCAGAAATGGACGTCCTGCGGGCGGAAGCGGAAGTTTCAAAGCGCGATCAGGAATTGACGGTCGCCCGCACTAGTCTTCAACTGCAGGAAACTCTCATCAAAAATGCCATCACCAAGAGTCTGGATGATCCGGTGTTGGAAGCCATGCCAGTCATTCCGACTGACCAAATGGAAGCCGTGCAGGCCCAAGCTGGTCAGTCCATTCAGGACCTAATCTCTGCCGCATTGCACGATCGGCCGGAACTAGCCGAGTCCGACATCGACCTCGTCAACCGCCAGATCAGCCGCCGCGCCGCACGCAATGCCCTCCTGCCGTCGCTCTCTTTGGTTGGTTTCTACGGAGGCTCCGGGCTGGCGGGCCCTCTGAATCCTCTCTGCAAAGGCTGCCCTTCCAGTGTGCCAGTCGACTTCGGAGGGGCGCTGAGCAATACCTTCAACAGTTCCTCTCCAGACTATTATGTGGGACTGAACCTGAACATTCCGCTCCGGAATCGTGTTGCAAAGGCCGACCAGTATCGGTCCGAGCTTGAGTATCGCCAGTCGGAGTTGCGGCTCGAGCAACTGAAGAAACAGGTCCGTATCGAAGTCCGCAACGCCCAGTACGCGCTCGAGCAAACGGGGGCGCGGGTTCAGGCGGCCCATAAGGCCCGCGATCTCGCGCAGCGTACTTTTGACATCACCAGGAAAGAGCAGGATCTGGGTGCGGGATCGAGCTATCAGACCCTCGCCGCCCAGCGCGATCTCTCGCTGGCGGAACTGGACTTGGTGACCGCCATGACTGTCTTTGAAAAAGCAAAAGTTGAACTCGACCGGGCAACCGGAGCGACTTTGGAACATAATGGCATTCAGCTTCAAAATGCGGTGAGCGGCACAGTTGGTGATACGATCAGCGCCGCAAGCCCCTAACCGGCCATGCAGACTTCCACCAAGCTCGGAGGATTCTCCAGCGTCGCCCCGAACGGCAGCTATGAACGTCCCCGGGTATTGGCAGCCGACGATCAGCAGCACGTGCTCGATGCGCTCGAACTTCTTCTCCGCCCCCAGGGATACGAAGTGGAGACCGCGAGGTCCCCGGTGCTGGTCCGCGACGCGCTGGCCACCGGTTCCTACGATGCCCTGCTGATCGACTTGAACTACACGCGGGATACCACCTCCGGGCAGGAAGGACTCGACCTTCTCTCGGAGATTGTCGCCCTCGACAACGCGGCTCCCGTCATTGTCATGACCGCGTGGGCCAATATTGAATTGGCAGTCGAGGCCATGCGCCGTGGCGCCCGTGACTTCATTCAGAAGCCCTGGGAGAACGAGCGCTTGCTCACCATCCTGCGAGCCCAGGTTGATCTGCGCCGGGCATTGCAGCGCGCCGAGCGGCTTGCCGCGCAGAATCGCCTGCTGCAGGCTGAGGGACGTCCTGAGTTCATTGCCGCGGCACCGCTTATGCAACCGGTCCTCGAAACCATCACCCGGGTTGGACCTTCCGACGCGAATGTCCTGATTACGGGCGAGCACGGCACGGGCAAGGAGGTTGTCGCGCGGACCCTGCATGCGGTTTCCAGGCGCGCCTCGCGGCTGATGGTCTCCGTCAACACCGGCGCTGTACCCGAAGCGCTGTTTGAGAGTGAACTCTTCGGACATGTGAAAGGCGCGTTCACCGATGCGCGGTTCGATCGCATCGGACGGTTTGAACTCGCCGATGGCGGCACAATTTTCCTTGACGAGATTGGAAATGTTCCCCTGCGCCAGCAAGCCAAGCTTTTGAGGGTGCTGGAGGGAGGGGAGGTTGAAAGAGTCGGCTCATCCCGCGCAGTGCGCGTCGACGTGCGCGTAGTCTCGGCCACCAACACCGACCTTCGGGCTGCCTGCGCTTCCGGCCAGTTTCGAGAGGACTTGTTGTTCCGGTTGAATACGGTCGAGATCCACGTCCCTGCACTGCGTGAGCGCCGGGAAGACATTCCCGCTCTCGCGGTTCTTTTCCTGACGCGCTATGCGTCGCGTTACCGGCGTCCGATACAGGGCTTCGAGGCTTCTGCCCTGCAATTGCTCACGCAATATTCTTGGCCGGGCAACGTCCGCGAACTGGAACACACGCTCGAGCGCGCAGTCCTGATGTGCCGCGGCAACGAGATCCAGCGCGCAGACCTCGGATTGGACACGCTGCGTTTGCAAAACCAGAATCTCGAAGACCTCAGCCTCGAATCCGTAGAAGCGATTCTGATCCGCAAGGCATTGCAGCGTTTCCAGGGGAATGTCAGCCAAGCGGCTGAGACCCTGGGACTCAGCCGCGGAGCCCTCTATCGGAGGATGGAGAAGTATGGGCTCTAGCCCGCAGGGGACTCCCATTCCCGGCGCGCGCAAGCCTCCACGAAAGCAGGGCCGCCTCCTGTATGAGCGGCGCGTAAGCTTGTTCGCTCTGCTGGTGGCGCTTCCCGGGCTGCTCGTTGGCAGCGTTTTTACCTGGCTGCAACCCTGGACCCTGGAATCGAAACTTGCCCTGATCCTCACCGTGCTGTTCGTGTGGTGGCTGCTGGCGATGGCGCTTCAGGAACAGACAACACGGCCGTTACAGACCCTGGCCAATGTGATCTCAGCGCTGCGCGAGGAAGACTATTCCTTTCGGGCGCGCGGAGCGGCCATCGACGATGCGCTCGGGGAACTCTCCCTCGAAGTAAATGCCTTGGCCGATCTGCTTGCCGACCAGCGGATTCGAGCCATTGAAGCGGCCGCCTTGCTGCGGCGCGTGGTCGAAGAGATCGAGGTTCCCTTATTCACTTTTGATCCCGATCAGATTTTGCGGCTGGTGAACTCTGCCGGAGAACGCCTGCTGCAGCAGCCTTCGGTGCGGCTCCTGGGCCGGACCGCACGAGAAATCGGCTTGGCCGGCTGCATGCATGCGGAGAGCGAGACGGTGGTCCCGCTTCCCTTCCAGGGTCCGAACGCACGTTGGCTGGTGCGGCGAAGTTCGTTTCGTCAGAAAGGAGTACCACACACGCTCATCGTTTTGTCGGATGTGAGCCGCGCTCTGCGAGAAGAAGAACGAGGCGCGTGGCAACGCCTGATTCGGGTGCTCGGCCACGAACTGAATAATTCGCTCACCCCGATCAAGTCGATTGCCGGAACCCTGCGAGCGCAGATGTCGAACGGGGCGCTGGACTCCGATCAGCGGGAAGACTTTGAACGCGGCCTTTCTATCATCGAATCCCGGGCCTATTCCCTCAATCGTTTCCTGCAAGCCTACCGGCAACTGGCCCAGATGCCGTCGCCGATCATCCGCAAAGTTCAGCTCGGCCCGATCGTTCAGCGCGTTGCCGCCCTGGAAGCCACTATGCCCGTGCGGGTGGTTCCCAGTCCGCCTACAGAGCTGATGGTCGATCCCGATCAGATCGAGCAGATGCTCATCAACCTGATGCGTAATGCCGTGGAAGCCGCAATCGAACCTCAACACTCCGCCCCCGCCCCACCTACGATAGCAACTTCGCCGGTGACGACGCGAGAGCCCCGGGTCGTTGTAAGGTGGGAACTCACCGAAAAAGACTTGGTTCTCACGATCGAGGACAACGGACCCGGCTTGAGCAATCCCGCCAACGTGTTCGTCCCCTTCTACACAACCAAGCCTTCCGGCAGCGGAATCGGCCTGGTGCTTTCGCGCCAAATCGCCGAGGCGCATGGGGGATCCATTGAACTGCTCAACCGAACGGACCAGCAAGGTTGCCAGGCAAGAGTCGTCCTGCCGCGAGCCCAGCCTCTGATCCAGTGACAAACCCTCCTTTCCTGCAGTTTGGGCAACTGGCCGATTACGCAAACCAGTCGGTTCAAGGCGGCAGTAACAGGCGCGGACGCGGCGGAGAACGTATCCAAAACTTCAAGCGATTTAGGAGGCAGGTTGTAGCTGTGTTTCAGAAGCTACCGAAAGGCGAAGCAACGACGGATGCAGTCCGTGGTGCGCGTGCGGCAGTTTTTCAAGCTCGACTGCTAAGGATGGTCGGGTATTCATGGGTATTCCATGATTGAGCCAATCTCTATTGGCAGGAAGCCGCCGACTTATAGGCTGTCCCCTTCAAACCGCGCCCTATCACTTTGTATTAGAGGTCAATGATTCAGTCAACCCACCCCGAATCGTTCGGGATTTGACCGAAATTTCATTCCGGTCTAGGTTTCAGATGCTCACGACCGAGAAATCTGCCTCGGGCAAGGAGCCAACCGTGTTTTCATCTCTTGAAGAAGTTGGTCAACGGCTGCGGGCCACGGGCTACATCGCCGATTCGATGGCCGCTACAACCGTCTATTCGGCGAGACGGCCAGAATCCAGCCCCCAGTTTCATGCAGGTATGGCGGGATTGGCAAAGGCTTTGCGCGACTGGAGCCTGGGAAAACCACCCTCCGTCTGGGAAATTCTCGATCTCGCGCAGGCCCTCAAAGTTCTGGGTAGAGAAC
>Ga0209698_10003152_pt1 | contig 18491 bp, 11 predicted proteins | sample LitLauG_LLR_2012_FD_187203 | JGI IMG/M metagenome (GOLD analysis project Ga0209698, IMG submission 187203) | Freshwater sediment microbial communities from Pennsylvania, USA - Little Laurel Run_MetaG_LLR_2012 (SPAdes) (version 2) | ecosystem: Environmental > Aquatic > Freshwater > Creek >...
TGAGCTGCCCACCTCAAACGCTTCGGCCGCATCGCCCGATCCCAGGCGGCCGATCAGTTCTCCATGCGCACCATCGGGCACGGCATATTGATGAATCACGTCGGCAATGCTTCGCGGAATGCCAGCCGGGCCAAAATGCTTCCCCTTGGGATAGTCGATGGTCCCATCGGCGGTGATCTGCAGCTTTTCACCGGCGCGCAAATCGATGCCGGAGTCTACCCATTCTTTTTGACCGCTCACTTCCACGGAATAAGACTTCTGGCCAGCGCTGGTGGCGGCCGGAGCAGGCGTCGTGGCCACCTGGGAAGGCGGGGCTTCCTGGGTGGCAGGGGCGGCTGCTGGTTGTTGTGGGTCCTGGGCCCAACTGGCGCTTGCCAAGGCCGCGACAAAAATCAACCCCGCCAGGGTCGCCGGTACTATTCGCGTTGTTTCCATACAGATTGCCTCCCAATTCATAACTCTAAAATCAATCGCACCTTAGGATGGTCGAGCGGCGCAACGATTTCATATGGACCGATTTTGGCACCTGCGGCAAGTGGCATGTGCGGCAATTATATCTCGCTCAGGCTGGGGTAAGCCCGCGATCCCGGAGCGGAAAGAGACGCGGGCTTTCATTCGCCGGCGGTGGTACCATGCTGGTGCTGAAAACCATGAAAAAACCTCGGCCATGGCTATTTTTGCTACCACTTTCGGCCTTGCAGGCAACGACCTGCGTGGCGCAGTCTCCGTCCGCCGCACAGCACCCGGTTATTCTTCACGCGGCGCGACTGTTGGACGTGAAGGGCGGACGGGTTATCAAGCCGGGTGAAGTGCTGGTGCAAGGCGATCGAATTGTGGAAGTAGGTTCGACTGTGAAGCGTCCAGCTGGCAGCGACGTCATCGATCTTGGTGACCGCACGCTGATGCCCGGCCTGATTGACGCGCACATTCACCTTTTCCTGCACCCGGGGGCGGAGGATCTACAAACCGTGCAGGAGTCGCTGGCACAGCGCACGATTATGGCGACACTGGGTGCGCGCGACGACCTAATGGCTGGTTTCACCGCGGAACGCGACATGGGAACCGAGGGCGCCGGCTCGGCCGACACCGCGGTGCGAGATGCGATTGATCAAGGCCGGATTCCCGGCCCTCGGCTGCGGATCAGTGGAAATGCAATCAACATTCTGGGCGGACACGAGGACGCCATCGGCTACAACCCGGAGCAGCACGTCTTGCCCAACGCAGATTATGCGAACAACGTGGACGAACTGGTTGCGGTGATGCGGCGTCAGTTCAAGGAAGGTGCGGACTTCATCAAGATTTATGAAACTGGCACGGATTCCGTGCAGGATGGAAAGTTCCACACTCCTTATCAATACACCGAGGCACAACTGGAGGCCGCAGTGCATGAAGCAGCACGCCTCGGCCGAAGAGTCGCGGTGCACGCAACCGGCGAGCCGGGAACTCTTTATGCCGCGCAGGCAGGTGTGGCGTCGATTGATCACGCCTACCAACTCAGCGACGAGACCATGCGCCTGATGCGCGAGAAGCAGATTTTCGCGGTGCCTACTTTCACGATTTCCGAATACTTCGCCGACCATGCCGAAAGCCCGGCGCAGGCAGAGCGGGAACATCAGCTGCTGGATTTGCACGTGCAAGAGTTCAAGAAACAACTCGCGGCAGGAGTTCCGATGGCAGCGGGCTCTGACGTCGGTCCGTTTCCTCACGGCACGCAGGCGCGGGAGTTTGTCCTGATGGTGAAATATGGAATGTCGCCTCTGGCGGTCTTGCAGGCAGACCTGCTCAACGGGGCAAAACTGCTGGGTTGGGATGGGCAGATTGGCGCGCTGGAGCCGGGATATCTGGCCGATGTGATCGCGGTTCCCGGCGATCCGCTGCAGGACATCGGCGTACTCGGGAGTGTGGCCTTTGTCATGAAGGGCGGGGTCATCCACCGGAACGTGACGGACGAGAAGTAGACCTTCCCTTTCGGTATACTAATAGGGAATGCAAGTTCTGGAAAACATTGCGGCGATTGCCAAGGGTATGAGCATCACCTTTATGGAGATGTTTCAGCCCACGACCGTGGAAAACTATCCCGACGGCGAAGGTCCGTTGAAAGGTGCGCAATTTCAGCCCCGCTTTCGTGGTGCTCACGTGTTACAGCGCGACGAAAACGGACTGGAAAAGTGCGTGGCCTGCTTCCTCTGCGCTGCTGCCTGCCCGGCCAACTGCATCTATATTGAAGCCGCCGAGAACAGCGCCGAAAAACGTGTGAGCGGGGCGGAACGCTATGCCCAGGTGTACAACATCGATTACAACCGCTGTATTTTCTGCGGATATTGCGTGGAGGCGTGCCCGACCGACGCGATTACGCATGGCCATGGATTTGAGTTGGCGCAGTTCAATGCCAGCAACCTGGTGATGCGCAAGCAGGATATGCTGGCGCCCATGCCGGCACATCTGGGAGCGAACATGATTTTCAATCAGGCGGATGTGAATGCGGGAGCGCCATCCGAGTTTGTGGTGGGCAGTTAAGAGGTAAGCAAGTTTGGCAGTGAGCGACGCCGGTCCCGCGCGGGACCGGCGTTCGTGCATAGGCGAACGTCTTTGCCACGGATGTACGCGGATTGAACTTAAGAATGAGCCGCCTTGGCCGACCATTTAGACATGGCTGATTTTCTAAAAACCGTGAAAGAGCGCGTGGTCGTCTACGACGGCGCCATGGGGACGAATATCCAGAAGCGCAACCCCACTCTGGACGACTTCTGGGGCAAAGAAAATTGCAGTGAAGTGCTGGTGCTGAGCCGGCCGGACATTATCCGCGACATTCATGCGGATTTCTTCGAGGCCGGGTGCGATGTGGTGGCGACAAACACATTCGGCGGCACGCGAACCGTGCTGACCGAGTTCGATCTTGCCGACCGCGTCCACGAAATCAACCTCAAAGCTGCGCATCTGGCGCGCGAGGTTGCTGCGCAATTTTCTACGAAGACCCGGCCGCGCTTTGTGGCCGGGTCGATGGGGCCGACTACGAAGTTGCCCTCGCTCGGGCACATCAGCTTCGATGAGATGGCCGCCGCATACGAAGAACAGGCCGCAGCGTTGATTGAAGGTGGTGTGGACGTATTGCTGATTGAGACCTGCCAGGATCTGCTGCAAGCGAAGATCGCGACGGCCGGCGTGCTGGAAGCGCTGCGAAAGTCCGGAAAACGCCTGCCCGTGACGGTGCAGGTCACGCTGCAGGAAACTGGCACGATGCTCCTGGGGACCGAAATAGGTGCCGCCCTGGCGGCGCTGGCACCGCTCGACGTGGACATCATTGGCCTGAATTGCGCCACCGGACCAAAGGAGATGAACGATGCGGTCCGCTACCTGGGGCTCAACGCGCCGCAAGAAGTTTCGGTTCTGCCGAATGCAGGGCTGCCCCGGAATGAAGGTGGGCACGCTGTCTACAAGCTCACTCCCAAAGAGTTGGCGGAATATCACAAGCGTTTCGTCGCGGACTATGGTGTGCGGATCGTCGGCGGCTGTTGCGGCACAACTCCGGAACATATCAAGGCAGTGGTGAATGCGGTCTCCGGCATCGAACCCGCGAAGCGCGATGTTAAGCACGTGGCCATGGCCTCGAGCGCTTATACCGCGGTGCCGCTTGACCTCGATCCCAAGCCGCTCATCGTTGCCGAAGAGATGAACACCACGACGCGAGTGGAACATTTTCGCAATCTGGTGCGCGCGCGCAAATACGACGACATTCTGACGCTCGCCAAGAAACTGGTGAATGACGGCTCGCACATGCTTGATCTATGCTGCGCCATTGTCGGCGAAGACGAGAAGGGCTACATCAGCTCGATCCTGGAGAAGATTGCGACTCGCGTTCCGGCGCCGATTCTCGTGGATTCGACCGAAGCCGACGTCATTGAAGAGGCACTCAAACGCATTCCGGGCCGAGCCATTATTAATTCCATCAACCTGGAGGACGGTGAAAAGCGTACGTCTCTGGTTCTGCCAATGGCGCGGCGTTACGGCGCTGCCGTAATCGTATTGACCATCGACGAAAATGGCATGGCTCTAACGACGGACAAGAAAGTTGCAATTGCACGCCGCATTGCCGATCTCGCCGTGCACAAATACGGCCTGCACCCAACCGACCTGATTTTCGATGCGCTGACGCTGCCAATTTCGACCGGGCAGGAGGAGTATCGCAGCGCCGGCATCGAAACGTTGAAGGCCGTCGAACGCATCAAGAAAGAACTTCCGGATGTTAGGACAATTCTCGGCGTGAGCAACATTTCGTTTGGGCTCGATGCCTATCCGCGGCGCGTGCTGAACTCCGTGTTCATGCACGAAGCGGTGAATCACGGCCTCGACATGGCCATCGTCAATTACACAAAAATTTACCCGCTCTACAAGATTCCTCACGAAGAGGCGGAACTGGCACGCAAGTTGATCTATCGAGATACATCGGCCGGAGATCCGCTGCAGGTCTACATGGCGCACTTCGCGGGCATGAAGGGCAAACCCGCTGCCACAACAACGGCACATGTGGACACGCTCTCAATCGAAGACAAGCTGAAGTTCGCCATTATCAACGGCGAGAAATCGGTGGGAGCGGGCGCCGCGAAGAAGTCGCTGGAGCAATTGCTGGATCAGGCGCTGGTCGAGTACACGCCGCTTGACCTCATCAATACTGTGTTGCTCGATGGCATGAAGACCGTGGGCGATCTGTTTGGCGCGCGCAAGATGCAACTGCCATCCGTTCTGGATTCGGCTGGCGTGATGAAGGCTGCGGTCGCTTACCTGGAACCGAAGATGGAAAAAAAGGCAGCCGGCGGAGGCAAGGGCACCATAGTGCTGGCTACGGTGAAGGGCGACGTTCACGACATCGGCAAGAACCTGGTGGACATCATTCTTTCCAACAACGGGTACAAGGTGGTGAATCTCGGAATCAAACAGCCGGGGGACGCCATTCTCAAAGCTGCAGCAGAGCACAAAGCGGACGCGATAGGGTTGAGCGGACTGCTCGTGAAGTCAACGCTGGAAATGAAATACGTGATTCAGGACATGGAAAGGCAGAAGCTCGAGTTTCCAGTGATCTGCGGCGGCGCGGCGTTGACCCGCAAATATGTGGAAGACGACCTGCGGCGCGAATACTCAAACTCGGTCTTCTACGCTGAAGATGCCTTTGCCGGTTTGCACGTGATGGAGGACCTGGCGTCGACTAACGGAGCACGCGAAACGCGCCTCTTAGAGGGGCGCACGGCCAAGCAGTATACCAAGGCGGCGGCTGTCGACGAAGAAACCGGCCCGGTGTTTTCAGAGCGCAGCGCGGTGGTAGGCGATGCCCCGATCCCGTCCCCACCCTTCTGGGGCGTGCGGGTGAAGAAGGATTACGATCTGCGCGAGCTGTTTCCTTTTATCAACGAAACCGCCTTGTTCAAGAATCAGTGGCAGCTGAAGACTGCGTCTCAAGCGGACTATGTGCGACTGGTGGAGGAAAAGTACCGCCCCATCAAGAGGCAACTGGAAGGGGAAACTGTAGCGGCAGGATGGTTTGAACCCCGAGTGGTGTACGGATACTTTCCGGCGCAGAGTGATGGGAATGACATCGTGGTTTATGAACCTTTGGAAGGCGATAACCACAAAGGACACGAAGGGGCACGAAGGGAAATTCTGCGGTTTACGTTCCCGAGGCAGCGGGAGGGGCGGAAGCTCTGCATCTCGGACTTCTTCGCGCCCGTGGCCTCCAGACGCATGGATGTGCTCGGGCTCTCTCTGGTCACGATCGGTGACAAAGCTTCTGTCGAAACGCAGCGCCTGTTTGAAGGCGGCGAGTATACGAAATATCTTTACCTGCACGGGTTAAGCGTGGAGACTGCCGAGGCTCTGGCGGAGTTTCATCACAAACTGATGCGTGAGGAACTGGGCATCGCCGGCGAGGATGCAGCCGAGATTCGTGACTTGTTTCATCAAAAATATCGCGGATCGCGGTATTCGTTCGGATATCCAGCATGCCCGAACCTTGAAGACCAGACGAAGCTGTTTGCCTTGCTCAAGCCCGAAGAAAATGTGGGCGTGCGGCTGACGTCAGGATTCCTGCTGGAGCCCGAGCAGAGCACGTCGGCGATCGTGGTGCATCATCCGGGAGCGAAGTATTTCGTGGTGTAGCGGCTCAGAAGCTGGCGGAGAGCCGCAGCGAAAAGCTTCTTGGCGTAGCGATGGCGTTCCCGCTGAACAGACCGGCAAAGTTGATCAGGTTCAGGCGGTTATTCAAGTTTGTTCCTGCGGCTTGCAGTCTTATCGATCGTGCTTCATGTCGCCACAATTCCGCGGAACCGAACACATCCATTGAAAAGGAAGGCTTCACGCGCCCGCTGGCAAAGTCCACCCGATCCACCACCGCTTGTCCATACTCCGCAATCGCCATAGGGATCGCGTTCGGAGCACTCGCATCGAATTCCGTGGGCAGGCCGGAACCCGCACTCAAGCTCGATCCAAAGGAACATCGGGGATTCAGTTCGTAGCGAACTTCACCATGGACGGTGTGTCGCTGATCTTGCGAGACCCAGAAGCGATTGTGCCCGCTCAACAGAGTTGCGGCGTCAGCGCCGAGAAACAGTCCGCCGGTGGCGGGAAGATAGGCCGCGCCCACCATGTAGGACTCCGACAGGCTTGCCGAAACCCGCTTCCAGTGCAAGACATCGAATTTTCCTTCGACCCCGTAGATTGTCGCCTTGCGAAAAGCGATGGGGAAGCTTACACCTGTATTCAGGAGGAGATCGTCGTCGGCAAAATTGTTCTGCGTGCGCAGAAAGCCATTCACTTCCAGCTTGTGCGATTTCCGAAGCAATTTCGACGCGCCGATCTCGAAATAGTTTCCGTGGCTAGGCTGCACCGGCAGCCGCAATACCTGGGGATTAAGCTGTTGCACCTGCGAAGAGCTGGCGAGGAGCAAGTTCTCGAAAGCCGGTGTCTGGAAAACGCGGTCATAGGAAGCATGAACCAGAAGAGCCGCGTCCTGAAAATATCGCGAGAGTGCAAGACGCGGACTGACTGCATTCTGATTGACCAACAGCTGGTAGTGGTCCCAGCGGACACCAAGAGAAGCGGTCCAAGGCCCGAGGCGGATCAGGTCCTGCACAAACGCGGCTTGCTCCAGGTCGTTGCGCTGCCCTTCAGAAGGAATGGGTCCGGGAAACGCAAACGTTGGTGGAGTGCCGGGATCGAAATACGCGGGGTTGGTTATTGTGTCGCTGAACGATTCCCTCAGTTGCGCGAAGTCACCCTCCACGCCTGTTTTCCATTCGTGATGGGAGCGATGGTAAGCGAGATCAGCCTTGAAATATTCCTCTCGGAAGCCGCGATCCTGAAAGGCGATGATGGGCGTGGACTGCGGATTCGAAATCAGGCGGTCGGTGTCTGAGCGCAACATCACGCGCACATCGCTCAACAGTGATTCGGAAAAAATGTGTTGATAACTGGCAATCCCCAGAGTCTCGAAGTTCTGGCGATGCTGTATCTGACCCGCCGTCTCTTGCAGGAGTTCATCGGGGACGAGGAACTTGGCGAAATCGCGCCGCAGGGTGACTGAGAAACGGTCGTGATTCGTAAGGTCGCGGTCGTAGCGCGCCGTAAAATCGGTCGTGGTGGCGCTGTTGGTGAAGTTCTGGAGTACCGGCGGATTCAGATAGCGATCCGTGAACGCGCCTTCCGAAGACGTGGTGAGAACGTTCGCACCCCATCCATACTGCACTTGCGCGTAGCCGGCGCCGGTGTCGAAACTTCCGCCGGAAAGCGCCGCGGTGCCGTGCAGGCCAGGCTTGGTGTCTCGCGAGGTGTTCACTTCGACGACTCCCCCCATCTTGCGGCCGAACTCGGCGGGAAAGCCGGCGGTGTAAACATTCAGCGAGTCCACATCGTCGCTGGCGATTTCTGGCGCGGCGGAAGGGGAGCGATTGTCAGTGAGCGGAACTCCATCGAGAACGTATTGGGTCTGATACTCCGCCCCTCGCGGGTGCAGAACAGCGCTGCCTTCGTATACCCAACCCGGCTGGGACTGGACGAGATCCGGCAGAGAGCGCCCGGGCTGCGAGACTGGACGGTCGCTGATCTCCTGCTGGTCGAGATGCTGCAGAGAGTTCACCCGGGCTGGATCGAGGAGCGTGCGCTCGACGGTAACGTCAATCGCCGTACCCGGGGCCGCGACACGGAGTATGAGAGAGAGTTCCTCTGGCAGCTCGGAGCGAACTTCGACTTGGCCGTCATAGGGGGCAAATCCTGCGCATTCGACGTGCAGATGATACAGACCATAGGCCAGGTTGCGAATGGAAAGCTGGCCGAGATCGTTACTGGCGTAGGTGCGGTGAAAGCGAAGAGCGTCGTTGGAGAGATCCAGGACCGACTTGAGCGCCAGGCCCTGCGGATCGACAACTTTCAGGCGAAGCTCTCCACCATAGCTCTGCCCGTGGAGCGGAGCGACAATCCCTAACAGAAGAAGTGAGTAGGCGAACCGTCGCACAGGATTTCCAACGGGATGGAGCCATCGTAGCAGGTTGCGCCTGGTACGAGTTGCCTGCCCTATCCGCGGAGGCTCTTACTTTTGGTCTGGTATACTTCTGCGGCTGTCGGGCGATGGACCTAGACGAATCCGTGACAAATCATCTAAGCGACATCACGACCCGCTGTGCCCTTCTGGCAGCGTCTTTGGTCGCTTCCCTCGCGTGCAATTTCGGCGGGGCGCAGACCTCGCCCGCGCAGCCGCTCACTGAGTCCATGCCGGCAAAACCGACCCAGGACTACCTGGTTTACGTGGTCTGCGAATCGGCCGACAGGATCGTGCTTGTTCGCTTCGGGCCGGGCGGCGCCAAAATTGAGAGCGAAACCCGTACCGGGTTGATGCCCACGGACATCAACGGGCCGCACGGGATTGCAGTCTCCCCCGACAAGCAATATTTCTACGTTTCCGAAGGGCACGGCAGACCCGACGGGTCGGTTTGGAAGTATCAAGCCGGCAGCAACACCCTGATTAAATACACCGGCCTCGGCCTGTTCCCTGCCACGACCGATATTACCCCAGACGGCAACTTCATCTACGTCGCTAATGCGAATTTCCACGGCGACATGGTGCCCTCGTCGATCTCGGTGGTCGCCACCGACCAGATGATCGAGGTCAAACGTATCACCACCTGCACCATGCCGCACGGCTCGCGCATAACACACGACGGCACGAAACATTACTCCGCCTGCATGATGGACGACATGCTGGTGGAAATCGACACACGGAAGTTCGCGGTGTCGCGCTACTTCATGCTTGGGCAAGGAAAGGAAATGGGGATGATCGGAGCACCCGGTGCGCACGGCATGGCGGGCCACAAGAACCTGGCCTGCACTCCTACCTGGGCGCAGCCCTCGAATGACGGATCGATGGTTTATGTGGCCTGCAATCAGACGAGCGATATAGTAGCGGTGAAAACTGACTCATGGACCATGTCAAAGCGCTTCCCTGCCGGCAGCGGAGTTTACAACCTGGCGATGACCAAGGACGGCCGGTTGGTTGCTACGAACAAGCGCGGCCAATCGGTTTCAATCTTCGATCCCCTCAGCGGAAAAGAGTTGGCCAGAATTCCGACCAAACGCAAAGTCGTCCACGGCGCAGTGATTACGCCGGACGATCGTTACGCGTTTATCTCGGTCGAGGGCGTTGGGTCCGAACCCGGCACCGTGGAAGTGATTGATCTGGGCAGTATGAAGACCGTCGCAACACTGGACGTTCCCACTCAGGCAGCCGGCATCGATTTCTGGAAGGTGGAACCAAGCAAGCAATAACTGAAAGATCTAGCGGATCGTGGAGGACAACATGTTGAGACGGATGACGGTGGTGATCGCGATCATGGTTCTCGCGACATCGGTGATGGCATGGTCGCAGGATGCGGCTGCAGCCAAGCAGGAAGCTCCGACGACGTCGGTGGCTCCGGCCAGCGTGGAAGTGACTCCGAAGACTATAGACGCTCACGTGGGCGAGAAGATCAAGTTTGCCGCAGTGGCCAAAGACGCCGATGGCAACGTTATCAACGAGAAGCCGAAGTTCTGGTTCGCTGCGCCGTTTGACCTGGCGGGTGCCGATGACGCGGGGGAAGTGACTTTCCACGCGCCCGGCGTTGTGACCGTGGGCACGGTGATCGCGGGCAAGGCCGGATATGCAACCGTGAATGTCGGCAATCCGAAAGTAACGAGCATTGAGGTTGCGCCGCCTGCGCACGCCGTGGTGGTGGGAGGCGTGGAGAAGCTTCCGGCAACAGCAAGATCGGCAGAAGGTAATCCGCGATCAGATGCGCCGATCGCATGGACTTCGGACAAGGCGTCGATCGCCAGTGTGGACGCGGCGGGACTGGTGACGGGTATCGCGCCGGGCAAGACCACGATCAAAGCGACCGCGGACGGGGTGAGCGGCAGTGTGGCAGTGCAAGTAGTCGCCGACTCAGTGCGAAAACTGACGGTGCAACCAGCAACCACTGAGGCGCGGACGGGTGATGTGGTTCATTTCACCGCGACTGCGGCTGGTGCGGGCGGAGGCCATACGAAGGATCCATCCGTGCGCTGGTCAATCAGCGGAGAGGGCGCGACGGTTTATCCGGATGGTGGGTTCGTTGCGGAGAAAGCCGGAACCTATGTCGTGGTCGCGAGCAGCGGGCAGCACAGCGCAGCAGCCTCGGTGGTGGTTCGTCCACGCAACGTTGAGCGTGAAATGGATGTCGTAGGCCATGTGCCCTTCCCTGATATGCAAATGTCGGAAGAGTGGATTATCGGGCACCATGCCTATATGGCGTCGGTCGCAGACAAACTGTTTGTTTACGACATCTCCGACCCAGCCAACCCCAAGCAGCTCGACAGCCTGAAAGTGGATGCAAGGCTCATCAATGACGTGAGCACGACACCCGATGAAAAGATCGGAGTGTTCACGCGGGAGGGCGCATCCAACCGCAAGAACGGAATCGTGTTTCTGGACACATCGGACGCATCGCACCTGAAAGTGCTGTCGGAATATACGGCGACGGTGAGCGGCGGGGTACACAGCGCTTACGTGGACGGGCACGACGTCTATCTCACCGACGATGCCACAGGCTCCATGCGTGTCATCGATTTTCAGGATCCCAAGCATCCGAAAGAAGTGGCGCGGTGGCAGACGGAGAATGCAACGGCGGTGACGATCAACACCGGAATGGGGTCGATGACCAGCGGGCGCTACCTGCACGATCTGCAGGTGAAAGACGGACTGGCCTACCTTGCCTATTGGAGAGACGGACTGATCATCCTGGATGTGGGGAACGGCATGGCCGGCGGCAGTCCGGAGAATCCGAAGCTGGTGAGCCAATACAAGTTCAATCACTACGAACTGTATGGTGATGGATGGCTGGCGGGCACGCACAGCGTGTTCCGCTACAAGAATTATTTGTTTGTCGGAGACGAAGTCTTCCCCGGAATTTTTGAACTCGAGGACAAAGACCGAATTCCGGTGCGGGCCATCTGCCACGTGATGGATGTCTCCGATATCAAGCATCCGAAGGAAGTGGCGCAATACGAAGTGCCCGAAGGCGGCTCGCACAATTTCTGGGCGGCCAACGACATGCTGTACGAGGGCTATTACAGCGGCGGAGCGCGCGTGCTTGACATCTCCGGCGAATTGCGCGGCGACCTGTATCGTCAGGGCCGGGAGATTGCGCGCTTTTGGACGGGGGACAGCAAGGGATTCCGTCCGAATCTTCCTTTTACCTGGGGAGGCCAACCCTGTTCGGTGGCCTGCGACAGTCCGCTGCTGAATGGTTTGATGTATTTCAACGACATCCACTCGGGACTGTGGATCACCAAGCTGGGTGCGCCGAAGTTCGAGGGCTCGACCAGTTCTCCGGGCGTGCGCAAGGGCGAGCACACGGTGCACTAGGGCGACAGCATTGTCTTCTGCAGGACAATTTGGCGCTTCAGGAACGCCCCTTTACCTTCTGTCTGGCCTTGCGCTTGGCAGACGGCTTCGCTCTGGAACGCACGCGCTTGTACTTGAGCGCAATCATGCCCCGCGAGAAAGTTTTGTTCTCCAGCAGCGCAAAGTCGCGCTGAGGGAACCCGCTGGGAAAAAGCGGGATGCCTTCTCCAATCAGGATCGGAACTACGCCGATATAGAGTTCATCGACCAGGTCCGCCCTTAGAAACTCGCGAGCCAGTTCGCCGCCACCCATCAACCATATGTCCTTGCCGGAACGCTTGCGGAGCTTTCTCACGAATGCGGCCGGAGACTCGCCGACAAAGGTGAGGCCATCCCGTTCACCCGGCGGCTTGGAATGGGAGAAAACATAGAACGCCATCGATCCACTGAATGAGCCGCCCATCTTGAGAGCGGCATCGAGCGTTTTGCGGCCCAGGATTGCCGTATCGACCGTGGCGAAAAACGGCGCCATCGAGTAGTCCTTCGGCATGAAGAGGAAGTCGACCGCTCCGTTCGGACGCGCGATATAACCATCTAGACTGATACCCAGGCCGAGGACGATTTTGCGCATGATGATGCATTCTATGACTGACGGTGCCAGGTTGAACACGACGCCCTGCGTTACTGGGCCGGAAACGAAGTCAAGGTGCCAGAGACATTCGTGCCATTGTTTGCCACCACATTGTTCCCGCGCGTGAACAGAGTTCCGCCTACCTCTGCCAGCCCAAACGTATTTCCAGTGATCGTTGAGGCGGAAATATACCCCGTGTCGAAGACTCGAAAACCATCGCAGTAACCTGTGATTGTGTCGTTCTCTGCCACCGTCGTTCCGTGCACAGCGTAGATTCCAGCATTGTTGGTTCCGCAGCCGGGATCCCCGCTTAGCAGCGTCTTGGTCACGGAGATATGGGCGCCATCGCCATTCACGCCGGCGAAATGGCCGCCATATACGTGGGCGCCATCTACGGAGACCGCAATCCCGGGGCTGGGTGTCACATTACAGCAAAGGAAAATACTGGTGTCGCTGGCGGTGAAGCTTCCCCCTTTCACTTCCAGGGTGCCGGCCACACTGGTCACGTATTCCAGAGCATGAAAAAAGTTTCGGCTGTCGCAAGCCTCCACCGTGGCGCGCGACACGCTCTGGATCGAAATTCCGGTTCCACTGCCAACCCCAATGAGCGTCAAGCCTCTCAGTGTGACCACATCCGTGGCCGCCGCGTTTACCGTGACACCGGTCTTGGAGGCAGGCACTGCGATGGTCGCGACCACGCCCGGATCGGTTGTCACAGTCACCGATTTTGCTACCGTGAAGCTGTCATAGAGGCCACTGGCCGCGATATCCACGACTCCGCCGGCGGCAACCACCGACAAGGCATGCGTGATGGTGTGGCAGGGGGCTGTCCGCGAACAGACTGCGGCATCGGAACCGTTGAACGTTACGTAAACCACACTCGGTGCTGCGAACGCAGATGCGCCCCAGGCTCCAAGAATCAGCAAAAAACCAATGATTCGTTTCGTCATGACTCCTCCGCAATTTGGCTTGTTATCAGTGTTCACTCATTTAGTGGTGCCGGTCTTGGCCTAACTCCCTATTGGCTTAAATTGGAGAAAAGGGAGTCAGCGATCCAAGCACATTGTTTGAGTTATTCTCGATCGTGTTGTTTCCCAGCGTGAACGCGTTGTTGACTACCCCATAGAAATTTCCCGTGATCGTATCTGCCGAGAGATATGCGACTAGACTCGTATCGAATCCATTGAGCCACACGCCGGCACAGTAACCCGTGATGGTGTCATTGTCCGCGACGACTGATCCGTGGGCGACATAGATTCCCACGTCGTTGGGCGCGCCGTTCGGGCAGGACGCAGCAGAGCCACCCGGGCCCGTTAGAACCGAGTGGGTCACGGCGATTTGTGCGCCATCCGTGTTAATTGCGGCAAAAGCACCGCCATACACGTGCGCGCCGTCCACGGTAATGTTTACGCCCGGACTCGGCGTGGAATTGCAACACAGAAAAATACTGGTATCAGCATCGCCGGAGTAGATTCCACCCGTTACTTTCAGAGTGCCAGGCACGGTCGGAACGTATTCCAGAGCATGAAAAAAGTTTCGACTGTCGCAGTCCTCCACCGTGGCGCGCGACACACTCTGGATTGAAATCCCCGTGCCACTGCCCACTCCAATTAACGTCAGCCCTTTGAGGGCGACAATGTCCGTCGCGGCCGCGTTCACCACGATGCCCGTCGCCGAAGCCGGCACTGTGATCATCGCGACCACTCCCGGGTCCGTGGTGACTGTCACTGACTTTGCCACCGTAAAGGTGTCGTAAAGGCCACTGCCGACGATGTCCACGACTCCACCGGCAGCAACCACCGACAAGGCATGCGTGATGGTGTGGCAGGGAGCCGTCCGCGAACAGGCGGCGGCATCGGAACCGTTGAATGTCACGTACACCACTCTCGGCGCAGCGAACGCGGATGCACCCCAGGCGCCAAGCATCAGCACAAGGCGAATGATTCGTTTCGTCATGACTCCTCCACAGGTTGAAATCCGTCCTTAATCGACTTCATCGATCACGTCGGTTGTTGTCCCTCGCATTTCGTCTTCACCCGGGATGACTGCCAGGTGATTGAAAACGTTTACATAACCCTTACGGCGTCAGCCTGAACACCGCGCCCTACTTCTCCGGCACGTGGATTGGCGCCGACGGATTCGCCAGGAAACTTGTGCAGAATCGTTTCCGTGCCCGCTGCAGTCACCTTGTACACCTCGCCGTTGGGGCCTTGCGCGGCCGTCACTTGTAGATTCGGAAAACCGGGCAGAATTGGCTCACCCTATTGACGTTTTTTCTTAGCCCCCAGAAAACGGCAGGCCTTGCGCGGTGAAACCCAACCAGCCCTTGACTTTACGAGATGGCCGGGATAACGTTTTGCGCCAAACAGCCCCGAAGTGGGGCCGCGGAGCGCAGCTTGAGCCCTCCTTCTTCCAACCAAGTGACCGAGTTGCTCGTGCGATGGAGCGGGGGAGATGCTGCGGCGCGGGAAGCCTTGATCGCCGTGGTTTACCCGGAATTGCGCCGTCTGGCGGGCAAGTGTCTGGCTGGTCACCAACCCCAAACGCTTCAGAGTACCGCCCTGGTGCATGAAGCGTACTTGCGGTTGGCAGGACAGTCCTCACTGCGGGCCGAGAACCGCGCCCATTTTCTTGCCATTGCGGCGCGCCTCATGCGCCAGATCATGGTGGACCACGCGCGAGCGCGAGGCTCGGCCAAGCGGGGGGCCGGCTGTCTTACTCTCAGTTTCGATGAAACGATCGCTTTGCCGCGAAAACCGGAAATCGATCTGGTTGCCCTCGACGACGCGTTGAACCAGCTCAGCGCCATGGATCCCAGGCAGTCCGACATCGTCGACCTGCGATTCTTTGGCGGCCTGTCCATCGAAGACACGTCGCAGGTGCTCGGCATCTCGCCTGCCACGGTCAAGCGTGAATGGTCAATCGCGCGGATGTGGTTGCAGCGGGAATTGCGGCGGAGCGAAGCGCAATGATTCCGCAACGGTGGCAGCAGGTAAAAGATGTGCTGCAGGATGCGCTCGAACTTCCCATACAACAAAGAGAGACGTTTCTCGACAGCGCCTGCCACGGAGATCAAATACTGCGGCAGGAAATAGAGTCGCTGCTGGTAGAGGAGAAACGCGGCGTAGAAGAATTCCTGCGACCGTCGGTCGACTTCAATCTGGAAGATGTGCAACGGCGATTCCGATTGGCGCCCGGAAAGCGCATTGGGGCATATGAAATCCTGGAGGAAATAGCGGTTGGCGGCATGGGCGCGGTATATCGTGCAGTTCGCGCCGACGGCCAATACAAACAGCAGGTTGCGCTGAAAATCGTGCGCTCGGAGCTGGGAGCAGGCTTTACCACCGGCCGGTTTAAGAATGAACGCCAAATCCTGGCGAGCTTGAATCACCCCAACATCGCGAAAATACTAGACGGCGGCACAACCGCAGACGACGTGCCCTACCTCGTGATGGAGTTGGTTGAAGGCCACCGCCTTGATGAGCATTGTAATGCGCACAGACTCGCCACCACCGACCGCCTTAATCTGTTTCTTCAAATCTGTGCCGCCGTGCAATACGCGCACCAGCGGCTGATCGTTCACCGCGACATCAAGCCTGGCAATATCCTGGTGAACGCAGAAGGAGTTCCAAAGCTGCTGGACTTCGGGATCGCCAAGTTCCTGGAATCGAATGAAGGCAGCATTCAGCCGGTGCAAACCATTAGCCTGGTGCGGCAATTGACGCCGGCGTACGCCAGCCCGGAGCAAATCAGAGGAGAACCGATCACAACGGCCAGCGACGTCTACTCCCTGGGAGTGGTTCTGTACGAGCTGCTTACCGGACGCGCTCCCTACAGTGTCCCGACACACACCCCCCACGAGCTCTCCCGCGCGGTCTGCGAAACCGAGCCGGAAAGACCGAGCACGGCGGTCTTGCGGAAGCAGTTACCCGCTGGCGAAGGCGAAAGAAGGCTCGCCGACGACTCATCGCTTACTGCCACGCCGGAAGGCTCTCCCGAAAAGCTCAGCAAACGCTTGAGCGGCGACCTTGACAACATCGTGCTGATGGCTCTGCGCAAGGAACCTCAACGCCGCTACGCGTCCGTCGAACAGTTCCAGGAGGATATCCGCCGGCACTTAGAGAACTTGCCCGTCATCGCCCGCAAAGATACCGCTCGATATCGGACGACGAAGTTCATCGCGCGCCATAAAGTTGGAGCTGCTGCGACCGCCATCGTGGTGCTGACTCTCGCGATCGGAATTGCTGTCACCGTCCGCGAGGCGCGAATTGCGCAGCGCCGATTCGACGATGTGCGTAGTTTAGCGAATTCTTTGATCTTTGAGGTTCACGACGCGATCCAAGACCTTCCGGGCTCTACGCCCTCCCGCAAACTGATCATCGCCAAGGCCTTGCAATATCTCGATGGCTTGGCACAGGACTCGCAGAGCGATCCGGCCCTACAGCGGGAAATCGCCGCCGGATACCGCCGTATTGGCGAAGTGGATGGCAGTAGTCTCGGCGATCCTGCAGGTGCACTCGCGAGTTTCAAAAAAGCCCTCGCCATCCGCAGGACCCTGGTGGCTTCCCGCGACGGCAACCTTGACGACCTGGTCGAGTTCGCCCTGCTGACACGGCAGGTGGGAGGAAAGACGTCTTTGTTGGGCGATCTCCAGCATTCCGCCGCATTAGATACTTACAGGCAAGCAGCAAAGATGCTGGAAACGGCCCTGGCCCAACATCCGAACCACGTCGGGATCATTCGTGAGCTGATGTTGAACTACTCTGCCCAAGCTCAAGGCCTCGCTGGTGGCTTTGCCTTATCAAGCCTGGGCGATGTCTCGGCTGCCCTTCAACCCAGCCGCCGACAGTTGGAGCTTTCGCAACGACTTTGCGACTTGCAACCCGCCAATCTCGAGTGGCGCCGCGACTTGGCTAATTCATTCGGAGTCCTTGGCGACGAACTCTATGCCACCGGACAGGACCGGGAAGCATTTGAGGACTACGCCAAGGCTCAAAAAATACTGGGAGACCTGATCATCCAGTGGCCCACTCCAAAAGCTCGCTTAAGCCTTTATGACAATTACTATCGCATGGTGCCAATCAAAATTGCGCAGGGCGATTTAGGCGGTGCTACCAGCGACGCGCGGCATCTGGTGGAGATATCCGCCAAACTAAGCCAGGATGATCCGCAGAACCGGGTGCCCCGGCTTCTGCTCGCTGCGGCGTACGCCGAGTTGGCGGACACCTTGTCCCGCTCGCCAAACCGCAACGATCATTTTGAAGCACGTTCGGCGATTTCACGTGCAATGAGCATGGACGAAGAACTTGTCCGAACCCACGCCAAAAGCCCTGAGTTTCCAGTGATGCAAGCCCAACGCTTCTGTGAGGCCGGTGAGATTTTCCGAAAGATTGGTGATCATGAGAAGTCGCTTTCATACTACCGCCAAGCCATTGGCTTTTTCTCGGCGGCAGCGCTAAAAGATCCCTCGGATGCCGGCAGACGCCATTTACTTGCCAGCTCGTATAACGGATTGGGTTCCGCGCTTCTGGCGTTGCATCGCTCCAAAGAAGCCGAAGGTGCGTTTAGGAAAGTGCTGGAACTATACAGTTCTGAGGCTGACTCTGGTCGCAAGGATGAGGAGGCTCTTTACCAGACAGCGGATGCCTACAGCGGGCTGGCCGCGGAGGAGGCGATTCTGGGCTCCGACGCACGTTTGAATCAGGCACAGCGAATTGGGCTTTGGCAAATGGCGCGTGCCGACTATGAACACAGCCTGCAGGTGTGGAGTCGTGTGCCGCGCCCCAGGCTCTTGAGCCCCGCAGGTTACGACTGCACCACCCCTGCTGTGGTGACGCAGCGTCTCGCAAGAGTCAACAGTAACCTGCAGCGTCCGATGGGGCGAAAATGACGTAGGCGACCGCCTCGTTCGCGTCCATGGTATTGAACTTGCGCTTCATGATTGCTTGCCTGCCTGACTTAGAC
>Ga0209698_10003153_pt1 | contig 18488 bp, 16 predicted proteins | sample LitLauG_LLR_2012_FD_187203 | JGI IMG/M metagenome (GOLD analysis project Ga0209698, IMG submission 187203) | Freshwater sediment microbial communities from Pennsylvania, USA - Little Laurel Run_MetaG_LLR_2012 (SPAdes) (version 2) | ecosystem: Environmental > Aquatic > Freshwater > Creek >...
GGCTGGGCTGGGGTCTGCTGTCCTTTCATTTTTCCGGCCTGGTGATCGGCTCCGTGCTCTATTCGCTGCCCTTCGTGGTCCAGCCGATACGCAATGCCTTCGTGGCGATGGGCGATCGGCCGCTGGAAGTGGCCGCCTGTCTGCGGGCGTCGCCGGTCGATGCCTTCTTTCGCGTCGCGCTGCCGCTGGCGCGTCCCGGTTTGCTGGCAGCGGCCGTCCTGGGCTTCGCCCACACACTGGGTGAATTTGGCGTGGTGCTGATGGTGGGCGGCAACATACCGGGTGCCACCCGCACGCTCTCGATGCAGATCTACAACCATGTCGAGGCCCTGGAGTACACCCAGGCCCACTGGCTGGCCGGCGGCCTGCTGATTTTTTCCTTCATCACCCTCCTAACCTTGTACCGCCTGGAAGCCGGCCGCAACATGACTACCCGCATGCTCTGAGATGATCCACGCCAACCTGCGCCTGGATGTGCCGGGCTTTTGCCTGCGCGCCGCCCTCGCCATTCCGGCCAGCGGTGTCACGGCCATATTCGGTCCCTCTGGCGCCGGCAAGACCTTGTTGTTGCGCGCGATCGCGGGACTGGAGCCCGGCGCGCGCGGGCGTCTGGAAGTCAATGGCAGCAGCTGGCAGGACGATGCCGGCCGCATATTCCTGCGCACCGACGAGCGTGGACTGGGCTACGTATTCCAGGAACCCAGCCTCTACAACCATCAGAGCGTGCGCCGCAATCTTTTATTTGGCTACGAGCGCACGCCGGCAGCCCTGCGCACCGTGCATTGGGAGCAGGCCATCGCACTGCTGGATATCGGTGCGCTGCTCGACCGGGCCCCGGCTACGCTATCGGGGGGTGAGCGCCAGCGGGTTGCCATCGCGCGTGCCCTGCTGGCCAGCCCGCGACTGCTGTTGCTCGACGAGCCGCTGGCGGCGGTGGACGCGGCACGCAAGCGGGAAATACTGGCGTTTCTGTCGGCCGCCCAGCGCGAACTGGCGATCCCCATGCTCTATGTGAGCCATCATATGGAAGAAGTGGCAGCGCTTGCGCAGCACATCGTGCTGCTGCAGAAGGGTGCGGTGCTGGCCAGCGGGCCTCTGACGCAGACCCTGGCACGGGCCGACCTGCCCATCGCGCAGGACGACGATGGCGGCGTGGTGTTCGACGCCATCGCGGCCGAGCATGATGCGCGCTACCACCTCACGGCACTGGATTTTCCTGGAGGCCGGATCCTGGTGCCGCGCGAATCCCTGTCCCTGGGCGCTAGCGTGCGCGTTCGGATCCGCGCTCGCGACGTGAGCGTCGCGCTGCGGCAGCACGACGACACCAGTATTCTGAACCGGTTGCCGGCGACAGTGGTCGAAGTCGCAATGACGGCGAATCCCGCCAACGTCCTGGTCCGCCTCGACCTTGCCGGCACCGCAGTGCTGGCGCGGGTAACACGGCGCTCCCTGGATCATCTGCAACTCGCGCCCGGCAGCCGGGTATGGGCCCAGGTGAAGAGCGCCGCCCTGGTGGGCTGATCCGCGACCGGCGGGCACGGGGCCGTAAGCCCGTGGCTATTTTTCGGGCACCCCGGCTTCCAGAACGCCGCTTCCTGCACTCCTAGCGCCGGCTACCCGGTATCGTTATGGCTGCCGACCCTAGAGCGGCCGGACCTGGAGACCCCATTACATGCAAAGCCCTGCACAACTCGACCTCGTGATATTCGGCGGTACGGGCGATCTGGCCATGCGCAAGCTGCTGCCGGCCCTCTATCACGTGCACGGCGACGGCCTGCTCTCGGCGGGTACGCGCATCATCGCCGTCGCGCGCGAGGCGCGCGACCCGGCCTCCTACCGCGCGCTGGCTCAGGAGCAGGGAGAAATCCACCTGGGCAAGGACTATTCCGCGATCAACTGGGCCACGTTCGCGGAACATCTCGACTACTGCTCCATCGATGCCCGCAAGGCCGATACCTTCCGGGAACTGGCGCAACGCCTGAGCGGCCGGGAGGCCGTGGACCGCGTTTTCTACCTGTCGACCGCGCCCTCGCTGTTTGCCGATATCTGCCGCAACCTCCATGCCGCGGGACTGATCACGCCCCAATCGCGCGTTGTGATGGAGAAACCGCTGGGCCACGACCTGGATTCGTCCCGCGAGATCAACGACCAGGTCGGCCAGTTTTTCCAGGAAGGACAGATCTACCGCATCGATCATTATCTCGGCAAGGAACCGGTGCAGAACCTGCTGGCGCTGCGCTTTGGCAATATGCTCTTCGAGCCGCTGTGGCGGCGCGAATGCGTGCGCGATGTGCAGATAACCGTGGCGGAGCACCTGGGCGTGGAAGCCCGGGGCGATTTCTACGACAAGACGGGCGCACTGCGCGACATGGTGCAAAGCCACCTGTTGCAACTCTTGTGCATCGTGGCGATGGAGCCGCCCGCATCGATCTCGGCCGACGTGGTGCGCGATGAGAAACTCAAGATCCTGCGTGCCCTGCGTCCCATACGCGACCACGAGGTACTGGCCAAGACGGTGCGTGGCCAATATCGCGCCGGCGCCATCGAAGGCAAGCCGGTTCCCGGCTACCTCGAGGAAGACGATGTACCCAGGGACAGCCGCACCGAAACCTTTGTCGCGATCAAGGCGGAAATCGACAACTGGCGCTGGGCCGGCGTGCCGTTCTTCCTGCGCACCGGCAAGCGCATGCAGGAAAAGCTGGCCGAGATCGTCATCAATTTTCGCGAACCACCCCTGGCCATGTTCGATACGCCGGCGGCCAGCTCGGCCAATCGCATGGTGATACGGATGCAGCCCGAGGAAACCGTGGAGATGTACCTGCTGGCCAAGCAGCCGGGCGATGTGGTGCAGTTGCGGCCGGTTTGCCTGAACCTGGACCTGGCAGAAACCTTCCAGACGCGGCGCCTGGAGGCCTATGAACGATTGCTCATGGATGTGATGCGCGGCAACCTCACGCTGTTCGTGCGCCGTGACGAGCAGGAGGCGGCGTGGTCGTGGGTGGAACCCATCATGGAAGGTTGGCGCACCGCGGCTGACCGGCCCAAGCAGTACACGGCGGGCACGTGGGGTCCTGCAGCATCGAACACGCTGCTGTCGAGCAGCGGAATGAGCTGGCACGAAGAGCTCTGATGCCGGCGCCCGGCGGGAACCCTGGAGAAATATCATGAGCACGCGCCCGGCGAGCCCCCTGCGCCTCATCGCTGACATCGGCGGCACCAACGCCCGCTTCGCGCTGAGCGCCAGGCCCGACACCTTCACGGACGTGCGCGTGCTCGCCTGCGCGGACTTTCCAGGCATCACCGATGCCGTGCGCCATTACCTGCGCATGACCGGCGAGCCGGCCATCAGCGATGCGGTCATCGCCATCGCCACGCCGCTGCTGGGCGACGAAGTGCGCATGACCAATCATCACTGGACCTTCTCCATCGAGCGCACGCGGCGTGATCTGGAGTTGCGCACGCTGCTGGTGATCAACGATTTTTCCGCGCTGGCCATGTCGCTGCCCTTCCTGCCCGTCGCCGACCTGCGGCGCCTCGACCGGCATGAGGAGACGCGCGTTGGCGTCAAGGCGGTGGTGGGGCCCGGCACCGGCCTGGGTGTCGCCGGCCTGGTTCCTACCAGCCGGGGCTGGCAGCCCGTGGCCACCGAAGGCGGGCATGTGACGCTGGCGCCCGCCAGCCCGCTGGAATTGGAGATACTACGGGTGCTGTGGAAGAAATATGCGCACGTATCGGCCGAGCGGGTTGTTTCGGGCACGGGCATTCCACTGCTCTATCACGCGCTCTGCGAGATCACCGGCGTCCAGGCCGTTGCCGGCATCACGGATGCCGCCGGCGTGGTGGCACTGGCCGATGCCGGGGCCGGATCTGCTGCCAATGAAACGCTCACGGTTTTTTCCCGGCTGCTGGGTGGTGTTGCCGGCAACGTGGCGCTCACTTTCGGCAGCACGGGCGGCCTCTATATCGGCGGCGGCGTGGTCGGCAAGCTGGGCCGGCACTTTGACATCGATGCTTTCCGGGAACGCTTCCTGAGCAAGGGCCGGTTCGCCGCCTACCTGGAAGCCATACCCAATTACCTGATACTCGACGGGCATCCGGCCTTCATTGGCGCCGCGCAACAGCTCGAACAACATCTGGCGGAGCAGGCCGGGCCACCCGCCTAGCGCTGGATGGCGCGCATACTCGTCACGTGCTTGGGTTCGCTGGGCGACCTCTACCCCTACCTGGCCGTGGGCCGTGGCCTGCAGGAGCGCGGGCATAGCGTGCGCGTGGCAACTTCCGGGATCCATGAATCGCGGGTAAGGACGGCTGGGCTGGGGTTCGTGCCGCTGCGATCCGCGCTCGACCAGTACCTCACGGCGCAGGACGCCAGCGATTTCATCGAGGAGATCTTCGAGCCGCGCAGCGGCGCGCAGCGCCTGATCCGCGAGATCATGTCCGGCTTCGATCTGACCTGTGCCGATACGCTCGCTGCCGTGGCGGACTGCGATCTGGCCCTGTCGCATCCCCTGACATACGCCACGCCGATTGCCTGCCGCAAACTGGACAAACCGTGGCTGTCGACGGTGCTGGCGCCGATGGGCTTCATGTCCTCGTTCGATCCGCCCTTCCTGAGCGCGGCGCCGGTTCTGCAGACGCTGCATCGCATCAGCCCCGCACTTTTCCGCGGAACCATGGTCCTCGCGAAGTTCGGTTCCCGCCTCATGGTCCGGCCGGTGTACCGGCAATGCCGGCAGCTGGGCATTGCCGCGCCACCGGACAATCCACTCTTCGATGGGCAGTTCTCGCCACACGGAACACTGGCGATGTTCCCGGAGCATTTCGCCGCTCCACAGCCCGATTGGCCCCCTCACACCACGACGACCGGATTCACCTTCTACCGGGAAGGCAACACCGACGCGCCGGCGCAGGCGCGCCTGGAAGCCTTCCTGGCTGCCGGCGCGGCGCCGCTGGTATTTGCGCTGGGTTCCTCGGTGGTGGAAATCGTGCGGGAATTCTTCCCGGTTGCCGCGCGCGTCGCGCGCCAATTGCAACAGCGCGCCGTCCTGGTGGCGGGCTCACGCGCGACGCAACTTGCCACCCTTGCCACCGATCCGTCCCTGCTGGTGCTGGACTACGTGGACTACGACGTGCTGTTTCCGCGCGCCAGCCTCATCGTCCATCAGGGCGGCATCGGCACCACGGCGCAGGCCGCACGGTCGGGACGTCCCATGCTGATCGTGCCATTCGGCTTTGACCAGTTCGACAATGCCAAGCACATGGTTCGCCTGGGCGCCGCGCGGCGCTTGCCGCGCGAGGATTTCACGGAGGAGCGGGTCGCGCCGCTCATCGCCGGGATGCTGGGCGACACCGCGTTGGCCCGGGGCGCCACCGCGGCAGCCAAGCGCCTTGCCGCGCAGGATGGCGTTGCCAGTGCCTGCACTGTCATTGAAGCCTGCATTTCCAGACGCGCCGCGCTGGCCCCGGGCGGTGATTTATCCGATCTGTGAAAGACTGCGGCGATACACCAGGCAACGCCCCTTGTAAGCCGCAACGCCGCCGGTTGCGGCTCGCCATAGCGGTACCTCATCGCGTTCAAAGTTCCACTCGGCCATGTGCCGGTGCATCGCCGGCCGGTTGCCGCGGTCGGGATCGACGATCCACACTTCGGCGTCGGGCGCCGCGTGCAGGGCAATGAAATGCGCAAGATCGCCGCGCTCATCGCGCTCATACAGCAGGTCGCTACCGATGATGAGTTCATAACGGCCCGTGACGATGCACTCGTTGCGCAGGGACGAACGCCACTGCGCGTCGGCCGATGGCCGGATGCCCCGCGCAGCGGCATGGGCGCCGTTACCCCACCGGCCGTAGCGGTACTTCATGGGTAAAAGCCCGTTGAGCAGCAGGTTCTCGCGCAGGAATGCCCCGGCCAGCGGGTGGCAGTCGCTGGCGGTCATGTCGGCACCGCGGCGGTGAGCCACCAGGCTGGCCAGCGCAAGCCCGCAGCCGATCTCGAGTATGCGTTCGCCCGCGCGCACCGGGCGCGCCGCCATGCGCGCGGCAAGATAGGCGCCCGACGGCCACAGCCGCCCGAAGAGGGGCCATGCCGCCGACGAGAGTCCGGCACGCGCCGCGTCGCCGTGCGGATCGGCGTATTGCTGCAGATCCAGCAGCGAACGGATCACCAGGTGTTCGACCCCGGCAACAGCGATATCTTCCTGCGTGGTGCGGTAGCCGGGCATGGACGCGCGGCCCATGGGGCCGCATCCGGTGGCGGAAACAGCGAGTATGCGCCTTGCAGCGCAGCGGGACTTTTACCCGGCTAGAAGGGGAACGCCCGCTTGCCCAACTGGAAGGTGATCCACTTGACCTCGGTCATCTCGTGGATCGAGGCCATGCCGCCTTCACGGCCAAAGCCGCTGTCCTTGACTCCGCCAAACGCGATATGCGGCTCGTCGGAGATGGTGGTGTCGTTGATATGCACCATGCCCGACTCGGACCGCAGGGCGAAGTCCATCGCCTTTTGCAGGTCGTTGGTCACGACCGCCGAGGAAAGTCCCGCGCGCGTGTCGTTTGAGAGAAAGAGCGCATGCTCGTAATCGTCGGCCTTGAGGACGGAGGTGACGGGACCGAAAGATTCCTCGCCGTAGACGGCCATCTGCGCAGTCACGCCGGCCAGTACCGTGGGCGTGAAAAACGGGCCCGTGTGGGTGCCGCCGCAGCACACGGTAGCGCCCTTGGCAACCGCATCGGCGATCTGGCCGGCTATGAAGCCGCACTGCGAGGGGCGGATCAGCGGACCCACCACGGTCTTGGGATCGCGCGGATCACCCACGGTGATGGTGCGCGCCTTGGCCACGAATTTCTCCAGGAAGGCATCGAAGATCGGGGCCTCGACGATGATGCGCGAGCTGGCCATGCAGACCTGGCCCTGGTGAAAGAAGATGCCAAAGGCAGCGGCATCGACGGCGTAGTCGATATCCGCGTCCTTGAGCACCACCAGCGGGTTCTTGCCGCCCATCTCCAGGGTCACCCGCTTCATGTGCCGTCCGGCTTCGGCGGCCAGGTGACGGCCTACCTTGCTCGAGCCCGTGAACGTGATCATCTTGACCCGCGGATCGGCCAGCAGGCGATCGCCCACCACGGCAGCCGGACCCGGAATGACATTGAGGACGCCGGGCGGCAGGCCGGCCTCGTGGAAAACCTCGGCGATCTTCAGGCCGCTCAGCGGCGTGAGTTCCGACGGCTTGAGCACGAAGGTGTTGCCGGCTGCCAGGGCAAACGCAACCTTCTTCATGGCCAGCAGGAACGGCGAATTGAAGGGCGCGATGCCACCGATCACGCCCAGGGGCTGGCGTATGGTCATGCCCACCTGCCCCGGCGCGCTGGCCGGGAAGGTATCGCCATGGGGCTGGCGCACGCAGCCGGCCGCCACGCGCAGGCACTCGATGGCATAGCCGACCTCCCAGGGCGCCTTCATGAAGACCGAACCGTTCTCCTCGATGATGAGGTCACGGATGCGATCCGCCTGCGCGGCAATGACATCGGCGGTGCGCAGCAGCAATGCTTCGCGTTCGGCCGCCAGCAGTTTCTGCCAGGGACCGAACGCCGCGTGGGCCGAGGCGATGGCATCTTCCACATCGGCGGCCGATGCCTGCGCAATGCGGGCGAAGACTTCGCCGGTGGCCGGATTGACGTCGTCGGCAAGGCCGCCTTCGCCGGCCGGCCGCCAGGCGCCATTGATGTACATCGGGTGGATGGGGAGGCTCATGGGAGTGCTCCGTTTGCGGTTGAAGTTGTCGAATGAGGTTTACGGTTTTACTTTGCAGCGGCAATTTGCGGCGGTGAAATAGGGCGCGCGCTCAGGGCGCGCTCGTTGCCCGTGGCCCCGGCGGCAGTACCGACTTGGGCAGCATGCAATGCGCGCCCTTGTTGATATCCACCATCTGCGTTACATGCAGGTCGGCCGCGATGCTGCACAGCGTGTAGGCATCCTGTGCCGCCAGCCCATTGCGCTCGCCCAGCCAGGCGATCATGTTGCGCAGAGCCTGGCGGACGGCGTCATCAAGGTCCTCGTGCATGCCCAGGGCGATCAGGTGCGTGGCCGTCTCCGCGCGGGGAAAGCCCAGATGCAGGTCCTTGCGCACCACCAGCTCAAACGTGCCCCGCAGGCTGGTTTCTATGGCGGAGAGACAGACCTCGCCATCGCCCTGGGCGGCATGGCCATCGCCGGCGCTGAACAGCGCGCCGCGATTGAACACCGGGAAATACACCGTGCACCCTGCACCCAGGTCCTTGTTGTCCATATTGCCGCCATGCTCGCGTGGAATGATGGAGGTGATGCGGCCGTAATGCGGCGGCGGCGCCACGCCAAAGTTGCCAAAGAAGGGCTTGAGCGGCACCACCGAGCCCCAGGGCAGACGCGCGACGCCGGCCGCCCGGTCCAGAGGAATGATCAGGTGGCGGCGCTGCGGGAAATCTTCCGGCAAGGTGCCCAGCAAGGGCTCGATGAGGTTCCAGCCCCAATCCTGGCGCAAGCGGATATCGGAGATGGTCACCTGCAGCACGTCGCCCGGTTCGGCACCCTCCACCCAGACCGGTCCGGTGAGCAGGTGCGGCCCGGAGCCGCGCGGCGTGCCCGCCAGCACGGCCCTATGCTCGGGGAGGATCAAGCCCTCATCGGCGGGCAGATCGGCCGGTTCGCCGGACAAGGTGTCGATGGTGACGCTGTCGCCCGACGCAATACGCAGCACGGGGGCACGGGCGGCGTCCCAGTAGCCCCAGTGCACGGTGGCCGCGCTGGCGGCAAGCACGTGATGCGTCACGACCCTGGCTCCTGCGCCGCACCCAGGCCATGCGTGGCCCGCAGCAGATCGGCGGCTCGTTCGCCGATCACCACGCAGGGCGCCATGGTGTTGCCCGTGGTGATGGCCGGCATTACAGATGCATCGGCAATGCGCAGTCCGCGCACGCCGTACACGCGCAGGGAACCGTCCACCACGGCAAGCTTGTCGCGGCCCATGCGGGCGGTACAGCTCTGGTGAAAATACGTGCCGGCCGCCTGCCGCAGCCAGGTCTCCATCTTGCCCGGGGGCAGCGGGCCGGGCATGAGTTCGCGCCGCACGTAGGGACGCAGGGGCGGCGAATTGCCGATCTCGCGGCACAGCTCGACGGCGCGCAAGAGCGCGCGCACATCGCGCCGGTCGCTGAGGAAGTTCGCATGCACGGCCACGGGATCGCTGGGGCGATTGCCTGTGAGCGCAATGTGCCCGCGGCTGTGCGGGCGCACCAGGCCCGGCGCCAGCGTCCAGGCGAGCGCGGGGTCGGCCGGCAAGGCAAAGTCGCTGCGCACGCGCTCGCTGCCAAAAGCGCATTCCTCCAGTACCGGCTGCAGGTCGGGCGCCGGCAATGCGGGGTCGCTCTTGCAAAAGAACGTGAACTCGGCGGAGTTGTTGCGCGGCGCTTCCGGCTGCTGGTACTCCCACACGCACCCGGCAACCAGGATGTGGTCCTGGAAATTCTGCCCCACGCCCGGCAGATGCTGCACGAGGGCGATGCCGTGTTCGGCAAGCCGGCGTTCATCCCCAATGCCGGAGAGCATCAGCACCTTGGGCGTGTTGATGGCCCCCATGGAGAGGATGATCTCCGTCGCCGCGTGCGCAAGCCGGGGGCTGCCGTTGACGGTGTATTCCACGGCGCTGGCGCGCATGCCGTCAAAGCGGATCCGTTCCACGTTGGCGTGCAGGCGCACCACCAGGTTCTCCTGGCCCATGACCGGCCGCAAATAGGCCGTGGCCATGGAAACGCGTTCATCGCGGCCGCGCACGGTGACATTGGGAATTCCGCAGGCACCCCCGCCCTCCATGGCCGCGCCGTTGAGGTCTGCCACGGCCGGTATGCCGACCGCTGCGGTTGCCTCGACCAGGGCGGAAACCAGCGGCACCGGGTCGCGCGGCAGGGTTACATAAACGGGCCCATCGCTGCCACGCCGCGCGGCGTCTGCGGGTCCGTCCCAGCTTTCAATGCGCTTGTAGAGGTCCAGAACGGCCGCGTAGCTCCAGCCGGCATCGCCCGTCTGCTGGGCCCAGTAATCGAAGTCGCTGCGATGGCCGCGTGCCCACACGAGGCCGTTGACGCTGGAGCCACCGCCCAGCACCTTGCCCATGGGCAGGGGCGCGCTGCGCCCATCGAGCCAGTCGGAGGGTTCGGCGCGGAACTGCCAGTCGAGCTCCGTGCCGATGGTGCGCATCCAGGTGGTGGCGTTGCGCACGGCCTCGATGCGATCGTCGCCACCCGCCTCGAGCACCAGGACGCGCACGCGCGGGTCCTCGGCCAGGCGGCGGGCCAGCACGCAGCCAGCCGTGCCACCGCCACAGACGATGAAATCAAAATGCTCCTGCGCGGCGGGGTCCGGGATGTCGATCACGGCCGTGCATCCCCGCCCGGGGTACGGTGCGCGTCGAGCACGCGCCGGATGGCGCGAACGATGCCGGCGTAGCCCGTACAGCGGCACAGGTTGCCGGCGAGTTCGAGGCGGACGCGATCGTCATCGGCCGCCGGCAGGCGCGTGACGATATCGCGGGCGGTGGCCAGCATGCCGGGCGTGCAAAACCCGCACTGCAGCGCATGCTCGGCGGTAAACGCGGCCCGCAGCTCCGTCATCCAGGGATCGTCGTCGAAGTCCTCGATGGTGCGCACCACGGCGCCCGCGCAGGCTACGGCGGGGACGATGCACGAGCGCATCGGCTGGCCATCGACCATCAGCGTGCAGGCACCGCACACCCCCTGCTCGCAGCCGAGGTTGGTACCGGTGAGGTGGCGCTGCTCGCGCAGGAAATCGGCCAGGTGGGTGCGCGGTTCCACGGTCACGCGCAGCGGCTTGCCGTTGACGGTGATTTCCAGCGTTGCAGCATCGCCCTGGACCGGCAGGCTCTCGGGCGGGTTCACGGCGCCACCGCAAATTTCTGCCGTAGCTGCGCGGCCGCCCGTTCCAGCGCCACGGCGTGGATACGGTATTCGTAGGTATCGGCCTTGAGACCGGCGGCGCGCAGCTGCGTGTGGGCGTAGTCGGCATCCCACCGGCCCAGCAACGGCTCGGCGGCAAAGACATGCGGGCGGCCGTCGGTGGCGCCAATGAGGCCACGGCACACCGCGCGCAGGGGATCGCTCACAAAGCCGGCCAGCGCATCGGCATATTCGCCGGCTTTGCGCTGGACCTTGTAATAACTCCAGCGCGCGCGCTCCGACAGGCGATCGATGCGCACAGCGCTGATCAGTTCGTCATCACGCAGCACGGTGGTGAAAGCGCCCAGCATCCAGTCCGCTGCCCGCACCGTGCGCTCGCCGGTCGGTCCCAGCACAACAATCTGCGCGTCCAGGAGCGGCATGAGATTCACCCAGTCGGCCGAGGGATCCGCATGGGCGAGGCTGCCGCCCAGGGTGCCGCGATTGCGTATGGCCCGATACGCAATGGCCGAGGCCACAAAAGGCATGAGGCCCTGCGTCGCATCGTCCACCTTGCCATCCTCGATGGCGGCGTGCGTGGTGGCCGCGCCCAGGGTCACGGCGTCCGCCGTGGCGCTGCACTGGTTCAGCGCCGCCAGGGCGCGAACGTCCACCAGCAGTTCGGGTTGTACCAGGCGCAGGTTCATCATGGGCCCCAGGGACTGCCCACCGCCCAGCACCTTGGCCATGCCGCCGCCATCGTGCAGAAGCCCGCAGGCCTGCGCGACCGATTCGGCACTCACGTAAGCGTAGCGTGCTGCCTTCATGCGGTCACCGCGGCAGGCGCTGTTGACCCCGCTGCTGAGCCCGCGGCTGACCGCACTGCCGCCAGCGCAGCGTCGATGGTGCGCGGCGTAATGGGCAGGCAGTCAATGCGCACTCCCAAGGGGCGCAACGCATCGTTGACAGCACTGGCCACCGCGGCGGTAGAGCCGATGGCACCGCTCTCGCCGATGCCCTTCTGGCCAAACTCGGTGTAGGGCGCCGGCGTCTCCATGTGCTCGATGCGGATGAGGGGAACTTCCCCGGCTCCGGGCAGCAGGTAGTCGGCCAGCGTGGACGCCAGCGGCTGGCCGTCGGCGCTGAAGGGCATGGCTTCGTACAGCGCCGTGCCTATGCCCTGTGCAGCGCCACCGACCACCTGGCCGTCCACCACCATGGGATTGATCAGCACACCGCCGTCTTCGACGATCACGTAGTCGAGGATCTGCACCATCCCGAGGTCGGGATCGACGGCCACCACGACGGCATGACAGGCATAGCTGAAGGTTCCGGTATCGCGCCGCGCCTGATAGGTGGTGGCCACTTCCAGGCCGCGCGGATCCGCGTCGGCCGGCAGGCGCTGCGGTTGCCGATACCAGACGTGCGCCAGGTCCGCGATGGACAGTTGCGCGCTGCTGCCGGCCAGCGTGCCGCGCTCCCAGCGCAGGGTGGCCGCGGCCTCACCCAGCAGGCCAGCGCCTATCGTGGTGAGCCGTTCACGCAATTCCTTGCAGGCCTGACCCACGGCGCCACCCGCCATCACGATGGACCGCGAGCCCCAGGTTCCGGTGGAATACGGCGTGTTGGCGGTGTCGCCCAGCAGCACGCGCACGCGCGCCGGATCGATGCCCAGCACGTGGCTGGCGATCTGCGCCAGCGTGGTCTCCATGCTCTGCCCGTGCGAATGCACACCGCAGCGGATCTCGAGGACGCCGTCCGGGGTCAGCCGGATGACCGCGGGCTCCCGGCCCGGCACCATGGGGATGCCCCAGCCGTGATAGACCGAGGTGCCGTGCGCACCCTGTTCGCAGAAGACCGCCAGGCCAAGGCCGATGCGCCGCCCATCGGCTTCGCCCCGCACCTGGCGCGCCCGCACGGCGGCCGCATCGATGAGGCGCACGGCCCGGCGTACCGATTCGGGGTAGTCGCCGCTGTCGAAGTGCTTGCCGGTGATGTTGTCATACGGCATTTCATCCGCGGTTACCAGGTTGCGCAGGCGCGCTTCCCAGGGCTCGATGCCCGCCGCCAGGGCCACGTCGTCCATGATGGATTCGATGGCGTAGCAAACGCCGGTTCGGGCCACGCCGCGGTAGGGCAAGATGGGTGGCTTGTTGGTCGCGACCGACCAGGTGCGGCAGCGGTAGCGCTGCATCTTGTACGGACCGGGCAGGATGCTGGCCACCTGTGCCGCCTCCAGGCACGCCGAGAACGGGTAGGAGGAATACGCGCCCGAGTCGACCACCGCCTCGCAGTCGACACCCAGCAACCGGCCATCGCGATCGGCGTACGCGGTGATGTCGTAATGGTGCTCGCGGCAGTTGGCATTGGCCGTCAGTTGCTCGCGCCTATCCTCGATCCAGCGTACCGGGTGGCCGCAGTGCATGGCCAGCCATGCCAGGCACACCTCCTCCGGGAGCAGGATGCCCTTGTAGCCGAAGCCGCCGCCCACGTCGGGCGCTATCACCCGGATGCGGCCCTCGTCCAGGCCCAGGCATGCAGCCAGGCCGGTGCGATTGATGTGCGGCATCTGCGCCGAGGTGTGGATCACCAGTTGCTCGAGCCTGGCGTCCCATAGTGCCACCACGCCACGGCCTTCCATCGGCGCCATGCTCTGCCGCGCCGTGCGCAAGCGGCGCTGCACGCGTATGGCGGCGCCCGCGCAAACGGCGTCGAAATCCCCCGCGGTTCCCACGGCGTTTGCCAGGAACACGTTGTCGCCCCAGTGCTCGTGCACCAGCGGGGCATCGGGGGCGCGCGCCTCGAGCATGTCGACGACCACCGGCAACTCGTCAAAATCGACAAACACCTGCGCGGCGATGTCTTCGGCCAGGGCACGGGTGTCGGCCACGCACATGGCGATCATTTCTCCCACCATGCGGACCTTGGCCCCGGCCAGCACCGGCTGTTCGGAACTCTTGAATCCGGGCAGGCCCGAGTCGGCAACGATGGGCCGCACGCCAGCGAGGTCGGCCAGCACGAACACATCGGCTTCGTGTCCGGGGGGTTTCTCGACGCTGCGTATGCGCGCATGCGCCAGCGGACTGCGCGCGAAGGCCACGTCGCGCATGCCGACCAGCTGGATGTTGCCAACATACTGCCCGCGTCCCCGGAGGAAGCGATCGTCCTCCTTGCGCGCCAGCGAGGCGCCAATCCCGGTATGGGGGTGCTGCAGCATGCCTGGGTTCGCCTCAGGCAGCCAGCAACTGCGGCAGGATGACGGAATCGGCGTTGAAGCGTTCGCCGGCGCGCAGGCAGAAAACCGGCCGCAACATGCGCTGCGCCGGGATGCGCGTGCCTTCGTTGTCGCTCAACCACCAGCTGCCGAGTTCATCGGCCAGCACCGTGACATCGGCGACGCCGCCTACCCGCAGGGCACCCAGTGTGTTTTCCATGCCGATCATGCGCGCAGCATGCGTGGTGACCATGGGAATCACCTGCTCCAGGCTCAGGCCCAGCGCCAGCATGCTGGTCATGGCCGACACCAGGCTGAAGCGCGTCCGGCCGGCAAAAAGGTGTTCGGGATCGGGGTGCGAGGCCGGACTGCCTGGCGGCGGTGGAACGGGCGTGTTGTAGCCGTGCATGTCGGCGCCCAGCGTGTCGGGAACGATGCCCGCGTCGAGCACCACCCGCGCCACGCGGAAGCTGAAATGCGATCCGTGGCCAACATCGATCTTCAGCCCCCGGGCCAGCGCTTCGCGCACCAGCGGATGGAGCCGGCCGTCCGCGCTGACAAAGCCGCCCGGATGCCGGGAAAACGGATGGGCGAGCACATCGCCGGGCTTGAGCAGCTCGACGACCTGCTCGAGGATGCTGTCAGCATCGACGGCCTGACCGCCCTGCTCCGGCAGGGGCCAGAGCTGACCGAAGTGGATGTACACCGGCAGCCCGGTACGCTGGCCTATCTGCGCAGCCGATTGCATTACCGCGACGCCCCACCGGGCAAAACCGCCCAGCTCAGCGTGTGCCTTGATTCCCTTGACGATGTCGCGGTTGGCATCGGCAACGCGCACGGTGGCGTCGACGTCGACGCATTCGGGGCGGTAGAGCTCGGGATAGTAGTGACCCTCGAGCCCGCCCACCAGGTAGGCCGAAAGAAAGGCCAGCGTTCTCGTCCGTGCCGGCTCGGCGATGAACGCGCGAAATCCCGGCAGCGTCATGCAGCTGGGGCCGCCCTGATCGACCAGTGTCGTCACGCCGGACTGCACGCCGCACAGGTCGGCATTGAGGCCAAAGCGCCCGGTAACGTGCTGGTAAACATGGGCATGCGTGTCGATCAGCCCGGGAAGCACCAGCTGTCCCGTGCAGTCGATGACGCGGGCATCGCCCGGTGGCAGGTCGGGAGCCACGGCAGCGATACGTGGTCCATCGACGAGGACATCGGCGCGACCGTCCCAAGCCGAAGCCGGATCGATCACACGCCCGTTGCGCAGGAGCACTTTCGCCATTTATGCACTACCGTTGAACAAGTATCCCCCTCCAGGGTGCAAGAGGCGTGCCAGAACCGGGTACGAGCAATAGCGGCCGGCCGCACGCCTGATGGCGGCCAGCCGCAAGAGAAGAGCGCGACGGACCCATGCACCGAATTGCCCCCGGCTGCGCCCGCCATGCCCCAATGCAGGGGATCGAATCCCGGTAATTGTGCAAAGCGGGGTGTACCCCGTATTTTTGCACGAGCGGCGCCTTCGCCCCGGTGCCGCTGCGAAGGCGCCTGTACAAGCCGGGAACACTTCTTGCATCATTGCGGGTAGGCGCTCGGTCCAGACCGCCGCCCGGCGGCCTGGCTGCCACGCCTGCGATATCCGGCCGCAGCCGGATTCACCCTTGAATGCCTGCCGATATCCATCATGCTTTCAGTGTCTGAGGCCAAGCAGCAACTCAAAAGCGCCGAGGCGCGCTCGCCCCTGCTCGTACGGCCCGGGTTTCTCATTCGCCGCCTCCATCAGCTGCATGGCTCGCTGTTTCTGGAAGAGACGCGCGATTTTTCCATCACGCCCGTGCAGTACAGCCTGATGACCGCCCTGGCCGAGCGTGGCGAACTCGACCAGAACAGCCTGGCGCTCGAAATAGGCCTCGAGCGTACCAGTGTGGCCGAGGTGGTGCCGCGCCTGCAAGAGCGCGGCCTGCTGGAGCGCCGCCCCAGCCGCTCGGATGGCCGCGTCAAGCTCGTGCGCCTCACGCGCAAGGGGCGCAACCTGCTGCGACGCATGGCCCCGGCGGCGCAGCGGGCGCACGAACGCACCATCGACCGCCTGCCGGCAGCCGAGCGCGACACCTTCCTCCTCCATCTCATCACGCTGGTGGAAGCCAACAACGACGTGGGCAGCGTGCCTTTTCGCCTGCCCCGGCCCTGACGCATCCCACGGGCCGCATGGCGCCTGTGCTCACCGGAAACACCACGTGGAAATCAACCAAAGTTTTCAGATCCCCTTCCCTGCCGACGCGGTGTGGCGCTGCTTTCAGGACAGCGCCGGCATTGTCGCGTGCCTGCCGGGCGCCAGCCTGAGCGGCCCGCCCGAAGGCGGCAAGTTGCCGCTGGCCATGACCGTGAAGCTGGGTCCCATCGTGGCCAGCTTTGCCGGCGAGGCACAGATGACGCTCGATGACGCGCAACGCGCGGGCAGCGTGGCGGGCGGGGGTAGCGACCGCAAGAGCGGCTCACGCGTCAAGGGCAGCGCGCGCTTTCTCCTGCATGAAATCGACGGCGGCCATACGCGTGTGGATATTGCCGTCGAGTACACCATTGCCGGCAGTCTGGCGCAGTTCTCCCGGGGCGGCATCGTCCAGGAACTGGCCGAACGCCTTACGCTGGCCTTTCGCGACAATCTCAAGGCGCGGCTCGAAGCGGACCAGCCGGCTGCAGCGCCCTCGGCCGCTGCACCGGCGGTTACCGCGGAGGCTGCGGCCCAGGATGCCGTCAAGCACGCCGTACATGATGATGCTGCTCAAGCCGCCGCAAAGCCTGTTGCGGTGGCGCCTGCGGCACCCGCCGCAGCCCTCGATCTGGGCAGCCTGTTCTGGGCCATGCTGATGCGCCGGCTGCGCGGCTGGTTCGGTTTATCGAAGCAACCCTGACACCCGGCCGGCCCAGCGCCACCGGATGCCAGCAGCCTTCACGCATGGACAACGAACCCGACTACGCCCGGCCCTTTGCCGGCTCGCGGTGGATCGACGTGCTGCCGCGCAGCGCTGCCTGCCCGCAGGTGCCGCAACACGTTCTGCTACATGCCGGTCCGCCCTACGTGGGAGCCCCGCCATCACCCGTTCGCCACGCCGCCATACAGGCCCTGCTGTACGACGGCATGGCGGCCGATACGCACGCCGCGGCGGCCTTGCTGGACAGCGGTGAGGTGAAGCTCGCGCCTGCACAGGAGCACGGCGTGGTAACGCCCCTGGCGCAGGTCGTCTCGGCCAGCATGCCACTCATGGCCGTCGAGCAAGGCGGGCATATCCGCTTCGCGCCTCTCGTCGAAGGACCTCCACCGGCATTGCGCCTGGGCGCGATGGCGCCGGCCTGCCGGGCCGCGCTACGCGCCATTGACATCTGGGTGCGCGGCGCCATCGTGCCCTTGATTCGAACGCACGCGCCGGCCATCGACGCCATCGTTGCCGCCGCCACCCGCAAGGGCGATGAGTGCCACGCCCGCACCGCAGCGGCCAACGAAGCGTTGATCGAACAGCTGGCGGGATTGCCGTCGGCCGATGCACAGCGCCTGCGCAACCTGCCGGCGTTCGTGCTGCCACTGCTCATGGCCGCCGCGGCCGCTGCCCTGCGCGCGAACAACGGGCCGGTTGCCGGTCTGGGCGGCAACGGCCGGCAATTTGGGGTGCGATGGCGCACGGGCGTAACGGAGCCGGGAACCTGGACATCTTGTGCAGCCCTGCCCCCCCGCGGTCCGCGGCTCCCGGGCCATGAAACCAGCCGTCCCTTGCCCGCCATCGGTGACAGCGCGGTGATCGACTTTTGCGGGCTGGGCGGCCAGGCGATCGCCGCCGCGCCGCTGCTGGCCGCGGAATGGGCCGCCGTGCTGCCGGCCGATGCACTGGCAGGGCGCGCGGCACTGGTGGATCCCGTCACCGGCTTGGTCGACGTGCAACGCATCGGCATGACCGGGCGAGCGCCCATGATTCACCTGGCAATACTCGATGACGCCGGGGAACACGGGCTCATCGGCCGGGGCTTCTATATGGCACCGGCAAGCTTGTTCTCCCCGATGGGAACCCAAGATGGATCTTGATGCCCGGACGCTGGAAGACTACGTGCGCAGCGCGCTCGCGCTGAACGGCTATGCGCTGGACGAGGAATGTAGCGCTGCGGTGCTGTTGCAGTTTGCGCGCATCGCGACCATTGCCGCTGCCGTACTCGACGAACCCTTGTCCCCCACGACCGAACCCTTGCCGGTGTTTCGCCCATAATGGCATCGGCAGCGCAAATCGCGGCCGAGGTGCGCGATGGGACGCGCAGCGCCGCCGAGGTCCTGGAGCACGCGCGCGCGCGCATCGCTGCGCAGGATCCGCATCTGAAC
>Ga0209698_10003154_pt1 | contig 18487 bp, 13 predicted proteins | sample LitLauG_LLR_2012_FD_187203 | JGI IMG/M metagenome (GOLD analysis project Ga0209698, IMG submission 187203) | Freshwater sediment microbial communities from Pennsylvania, USA - Little Laurel Run_MetaG_LLR_2012 (SPAdes) (version 2) | ecosystem: Environmental > Aquatic > Freshwater > Creek >...
CTGCCTGACCCCTGGCGGACCGCGCAGCTGCGGTGGTGGGACGGCTCGGCCTGGACCGGTTACACCCGCTGACTGCCCGCTGCCTACAGCTGTCCGACCTTCTGCAGGCGCTGCAGGGACAGCCAGCCGAAGGGGATCGGCAGCCAGTAGGTCGCCAGCCGGTACAGCAGCATCGTGGGGACGGCCAGGCCGTGCAGGCCGGCGGCGGCGAGCCCCGTGGCCAACGCCGCCTCCACCCCGCCCAGGCCCCCCGGGGTGGGCACCGCGGAGCCGACCACCGCGGCGGTGAAGTAGACCAGCGCCACCGCCGGCAGCGCGAGGTGGCCGCCGAACGCCCGCGTCGCGGCGTCCAGTGCCAGGACGTAGCTGAGGTCGAGGAGCAGCGCACCCCCCAAGAGGGTGGCCAGCTTCGCGGGCCGCTGCAGGATCGCCACGATCTGGGGGACCACCCGGGAGATGACCGGGCGGACCCGCTGGGTGACCAGGCGCCGCCCCCACGGCAGGGACACGAACACCAACGCGGCACCGACGACGGCCAGCACGACGACCACCGCGTACTGCGAGGGCAGGAAGCTCGCCGCAGGCCCCGTCCCGGCCAGCACCCCGAACAGGATCAGCAGGCACGCGTAGCTGGTGAACTGGCCGACCTGGGCGAGCCCGACGCTCGCCGCGGCCACCGCCGGGTCCACCCCGTTGCGCTCCAGGTAGCGGGTGTTGATCGCGATGTTGCCCACCGCGGTCGGCGCGACGAGACCGGTGAACGAGACGGCGAGCTGGGCGAGGTAGGTGCGCACGAACCGCAGTCGCGCCTGGACCGCGCCGGTGATCGTCAGTGACGCCCCGACGTACGTCAGCCCCGACAGCACCACCAGGACCGCGGCCCACTGCCACTGCGCCTGCGCGAACAGCTGCGCGTAGTCGACGCTGCCGAGCTGGGTGAGCAGCAGGTAGCCCGCGAAGGTGAGCCCGGCCACCAGGAACACGGTGCGGGGCCGCACGCGGCGCAGCTCCACGTCGGCCGGCGCCTCCCCCGGCGGGATCCGCGCGAGGATCTCCCCGCGCAGGTCGCGCAGCAGGCTGCGCTGCTCGCGCAGCTGCTGGCGGGTGGAGCGGGGCAGCGCGATGCGTTGCAGCAGCGGCAGCACCGCGACCACCGCGTCCTCGCCCAGCGCCTTGGTGGCGGCGTCCACGGCCCGAGCCGGGCCGGCCAGCGCGGCCAGGGCGGTGAGGAGCGAGGCGCTGTCCAGGCGCAGGGTCAGCTCCGCGGCGGCCACCTCGCCCGCCGCGACGTCGAGCAGGGCCACCTGCCCGTCCGGCACGAGGACGAGGTGGTCCACCGACAGGCTGCGGTGGCCCACCTTGGCCCGGGCGAGCGTGGCCTGCGCGGTGAACGCCGCGGTCAGCGCCTCGTCGCTGACCGTGTCGACGTCCAGGTCGGCGAACGTCTGGCCGGCGACGCTGCGGTAGGCGATGAGGGCGGCGTAGGGGCCCGCCTCGCAGACCGCCAGCGGCTGGGGCGTCAGTACGCCGGCGCGACCGACTGCCAGCGCCATGAGCGCCTCGTGGTCCAGCGCGCTGCGCACGGTGAGGAAGGACCGGCGGGTGGCTGGCCCGCGCAGCCGCAGCCGGCGGAACACGCGCCCGGCGACGCCGAAGCCGTAGGTGTCGCGGTCCAGCACCCGGACCTCGGCGGCGCTGCCGTCGGCCAGGGTGGCCAGGTACAGCCTCGGGTCGGCCCGCGGGGCCTCGCGCAGCAGCAGCTCGGTGACCGGGACCCCGCAGTCGACCAGCGCGTCGGCGACCTGGGTCCCGGCGGGCCGGGTGGACCCGGCCCCCAGCCCGAACCGGACCGCGAGCCCCACCGCCCAGCCGAGCACCAGGCTGACCGCCAGGGCGACCGCGGTGACCCGGCCGGACAGGAACTGCGTGGTCGCCACCGACAGGACGAAGACGATGGCGCCCGGGCGCAGGGGTCGCCGCCCGGACAGCTCGGCCACGGTCAGGAAGGCGACGATGGTGACCAGGAGGCCCTCCACCGGCTGGCTGTGCCCGCCGCCGGGCAGCGTCTTGGTCAGTGCGGGCAGCAGCCGGTCCGGCTGCACCTTGGTGACCCACAGCCCGAACCCGAGCGCGACCGCGCCGCCCACCCCGGCGGCGGCGAGGGCGTCCAGCAGCTGCCACGGGCGCCGGCGGACCAGCAGGTCCGCACCGACGGCCAACGGGACGACCAGCACGCCTACCCCGGCCACGATCGCGGCCAGCTCCAGCAGCAGGCGCGGCAGCCCGTCGGAGGCGCCGATCAGGTCCTGCTCCAGGCCGCGCGCCGTCCCGACAGCGAGGTCCGCCGCGGCCACGATCGCCGCCAGCGCCACCAGGGCCACGACCAGGCGCAGCAGGTCGGCCGGTCGGCGGACCCGCTGGGGCAGCGGCGGCTCGATGACGATGACGCCGCTCGTACTCGCGGTGGTCACGTCGTGATCACCCCGTGATCGTCCCACGGACACGCCAGAATCGGCCGGTGGCCACCACCGCCGGGCTGCCCGGTCCGCGCGACGAGGCGGTCCTGGACGCCGTGGCGACCATCCCCTCCGGCCGCGTCGCCACCTACGGGATGGTCGCGGACTGGGTGGGCACCGGCCCCCGCCAGGTGGGCCGCACGCTGTCCCGCTTCGGCGGCGGTGTGCCCTGGTGGCGGGTGGTGCGCGCCGACGGCACCCCTCCTCCCGCGCTGGCCGCGGACGCCTGGGCGCACCTGGTGGGTGAGGGCGTGGCGCGCACCCGCAGCGGGACCCGGGTGGACCTGGCCCCAGCGGCCTGGCACGGCGGCGCGGCGCGCTGACCCGGCGCCCGCGCGATGTCGGCCCGTCGTGGTGTCATGGCCACCGGGCGAGAGGGCGGCGATGGCACTGGGTGGGGCGGGGTCGGCGATCGCGCCTGCCCGCGGCGGGTTACGGCTGGTGCGCCCCAGCCCCGCACCGGTCGCCGTCCCCGACCTGGACGGCGACCAGCGCGCCGTCGTCGACCGGGTGGCCCGGCCCGGGCACGGGCCGCTGGCCGTGCTCGCCGGCCCGGGGACCGGCAAGACCACCACGCTGGTGGAGGCGGTCGCGGCCCGCGTCGAGGCAGGGACGGCGCCGTCGGCGATCCTCACGCTGACGTTCTCCCGACGGGCGGCGGCGGACCTGCGGGCGCGGATCGCCCGGCGGATCGCCCGCACCACGGCCGGGCAGACGGTGTGGACGTTCCACGCGTTCGCCTACGCCCTGCTGCGGGCCCAGCCTGAGGTCGCGGACGGTCTGCGGCTGCTGTCCGGCCCCGAGCAGGAGCAGACCGTCGCCGAGCTGCTCCGCGGGGACAGCGAGGTGGGCAGCGTCGTGTGGCCGCCGCACCTGGCGGCGGCTGTGGCCACGGAGGGGTTCGTCGACGAGGTGCGCGACGTGCTGGCCCGGGCCCGCGCCCGGGGCATCTCGCCCGCCGAGCTGGCCGCCGGTGGCCACCCGGCCTGGCCGGCTGCGGGGGCGTTCCTGGCCGAGTACCTGAACGTGCTGGCCCTGTCCGGCGCGGTGGACTACCCGGAGCTGGTCTCGCGCGCGGTGGAGCTGGCCGCCTCGCCGGAGGGGATGGCCGCGCTGCGCCGACGGTTCTCCCTGGTGGTGGTCGACGAGTACCAGGACACCGACCCCAGCCAGGAGGCCCTGCTCGCCGCCCTGGCCGGCGACGGCCGCGACCTGGTGGTCGTGGGCGACCCGGACCAGGCGATCTACGGATTCCGTGGCTCCGACGCCACAGCGCTGTCCCGGTTCCCCGACCGGTTCCGCACCGCGACCGGCGGCCGGGCGCCGGTGCTCGCCCTGCGCACGTGCCGGCGCAGCGGCGCCGTCCTGCTCGCCGCCTCGCGGGAGGTGGCACGTCGTCTGCCGGGCTCCTCGGGGGGTCTGGGTGCCGCGATGGCCGACCACCGTGCCCTGCGCCCGGCGCCCGGGCAGCCCCCCGGGGTGGTGGAGGTCGTCACCGTGGCCACCGCCGCCGCCCAGTGGGCCCTGGTGGCGGACCTGCTACGCCGCGAGCACCTCGAGGAGGGGACCCCGTGGTCGTCGATGGCCGTGCTGGTGCGCTCGGCCACCCGCTCCATGCCCGCGGCGCGACGGGGGCTGGTCGCCGCCGGCGTCCCCGTCACCGTCGCCGGCGACGAGATCCCGTTGGCGCTGGACCCCGCGTGTCGACCGCTGCTGACCGCTCTGGAGGTGGTGACCAGCCCCGGCCCGCTGGACCCGGGCGTGGCCGAGCTGCTGGTGACCTCCCCGCTGGGCGGCCTGGACCCGGTGGGCCTGCGCCGGCTCGGTCGCGACCTGCGGGCCGAGGACCGCGCCGGCGCCCCCGACGCCCTGGGCGTGGCCCGTCCGTCGGGGGAGCTGCTCGCGCAGGCGTTGGGCCAGCCGGGCGCGCTGGCGTCACTGCCGGGGCCGCAGGCTGCCGCCGCGGGACGGCTGGCGGCGCTGCTCGCCGGCGCGCGCGCCGTCGCCGACGCCGGCGGCTCGGCCCACGAGGTGCTGTGGGCGCTGTGGCAGGGCAGCGACTGGCCCGCCCGGCTGCTGCGCGCCAGCAGGGCGGGCGGCCCGGGCGCCGTGGCGGCTGACCGCGACCTGGACGCCGTCGTCGCGCTGATGGACACCGCCGCCCGGGTGCAGGCGCGGGGTGACCGCACGACCGCGGCGTCGTTCGCGGCCCGGCTCGCCGGCCAGCGCATCCCCGCGGACCCGCTGGAGGAGTCCGACGTGGCCGGGGGCGCGGTGCGCCTGCTCACGGCGCACCGCAGCAAGGGGCTGGAGTGGGACGTGGTGGCCGTGGTCGACGTCGCGGAGGACGTCTGGCCGGACCTGCGCCCGCGCGGCAGCCTGCTGGGGGCGGACCGCCTCGCCGCCCTGCGGGACACCCAGGGGGACGCCCTCCCGCCCGGTCCCAGCGTGGGCAGTCTGCTGGCCGAGGAGCGCCGGTTGTTCTACGTCGCCGTCACCCGCGCGCGTCGCCGGGTGCTGGTGACCGCGGTGGCGGCCGCCGCGGACGACGGCACCCGCCCGTCCCGCTTCCTCGACGAGCTGGGCGTGATGGTCGCGGACCAGCCGGTCGGGGTGGCCCGGCCCCTGTCGCTGCCCGCGGTCGTGGCCGAGCTGCGCGGCGTGGCCGCCGACCCCGCGGCGACCCCCGCGCTGCGGGCGGCGGCGGTCGCGCAGCTGGCGCGCCTCGCGGGTGCGACGCAGGACGGGCGAGCCCTGGTGCCTGCCGCCCACCCCGACCGGTGGTGGGGCTCCTGGGCGCTGACCGACCCAGCGCGCCCGCTCGTGGCCGACGGGCAGGCCCCGCGGGTGTCCCCCAGCGATGTCGCGGCGCTCGCCGACTGCCGCCTGGCCTGGTTCCTGACCCGACGCGTGGGCGCGGGACGCGACAGCGGCACCGCGCTGGCGTTCGGCACCGCGCTGCACGCCGTGGCGCACGCGCTGGTGACGGGTGAGGTGCGCGCCGACGACGAGCAATCAGCACTGGCCGCGCTGGCGGAGGTCTGGCCACGGCTGGGCTTCGAGGCACCGTGGCGGGCGGACGCGGAGTGGCAGGAGGCCACCGCTGCGGTGCACCGCCTCCTGGCCTGGCACCAGGAGATGGCCGCGCAGGGGCGTCGTCCGGTCGCCAGCGAGGAGCCGCTGGACGCCGTGCTCCCCGCCCCCGGGGCACCGGGGCTGCAGGTGCGCGGCCGCGCGGACCGGGTGGACGTCGACGCCGGCGGCGCCGCGCACCTTGTGGACTTCAAGACCTCCAAGACCCCGACGAGCGGCGCCGGCACCACCGCCCACCCCCAGCTGCTGCTCTACCAGGCCGTCGTCGCCGCCGGCGGTCTCGACCTCGCCACCGGCCCGCTGCCGCCCCTGGCCGGGGCGGAGCTGGTGCAGCTGCGCCACTCCGCCCGCGGTACGGACCGGCCGAAGGTGACGCAGCAGGCGCCGGTCGACGGTGCCGACCCCGCGGTGGCCGACCTGGTGGCCGCCGCTGTGGACACCCTGGCCCGGGAGAACCTGTTCGCCACGCCGTCCGCGGCCTGCGAGCGCTGTCCCGTCGTCGCCGCCTGCCCGGCGCACCTGCGCGGCGGGGGGGTGGTGGTGTGAGGACCTCCCCCGGCCTGACACCCGAGCGGCTGGGCCGCGTCCTGGACCTGGCGCTGACCGACGAGCAGCTCGCCGCAGCGACCGCCCCCCTGGGTCCGGGGCTGGTCGTTGCCGGTGCCGGCACCGGCAAGACCACGGTGATGGCGGCGCGCGTCGTGTGGCTGGTCGGCACCGGGCAGGTGGCCCCGTCCGGCGTGCTGGGGCTGACGTTCACGACCAAGGCGGCCGCGGAGCTGGAGTCACGGGTGCGCCGCGCGCTGCGCGCGGTGCTGCCCCCACCGCCGGTCGCGGGCCCGCCGGGGGAGGAGCCGGGCGACGACGAGCCGACCGTGTCCACCTACCACGCCTACGCCTGGCGGCTGTTGCGTGACCACGGGATGCTCGTCGGTCTCGAGCCCTCCTCGGAGATCCTCGCGGAGGGGATGCGCTACCAGGCCGCGGACGCGGTGCTGCGGGCGGCCGGCCGGGCGCCGGCGCACCTGCGGCAGGCGCTGCGCACCCACACCGGGCAGCTGGTCGAGCTGGACGCGCACCTCAACGAGCACCTGGTCGAGGTCGCCGACCTGGTGGCGGCCAACGCCGACGTGGCCCGCCGTGCCGCCGCCGCGCTGGCAGCGAGCAGCGGCCTAGGGGAGCGCGACGCGTGGGCCAAGGCCGTGGACACGGCCGCGGCGCGCGTCGACCTCGCCGCGCTGGTGCCGGCGCTGCGCCTGGCCAAGGCGCGACGCGGCGCGGTGGACTTCGGCGACGTGCTGGCCCTGGCGGTGCGCCTGGCCGAGACCGTCCCCGACGTCGCCGACGAGCAGCGCAGCCGCTACCCGGTGGTGCTGCTGGACGAGTACCAGGACACCTCCGTGGCCCAGAAGCGGCTGCTCGCCGCGCTGTTCGGCGCCGGCCATCCGGTCACGGCCGTCGGGGACCCGCTGCAGGCGATCTACGGCTGGCGGGGCGCCTCGGTGGCCAACATCGACGCCTTCCCCACGGAGTTCGCCGCGGCCGACGCGACGGCGGCCCCGGTGTTCGCGCTCACCCAGAACAACCGCAGCGACACGGTGATCCTCGACGCGGCGAACGCCCTCGGCACGGCACTGCGCGAGGTGCACGCCACCGCGCCGCTGCGCCCCGCGCCGGCCCGCCCCGGCGGGCGCCTGGTGGTCGCGTTGCACCCCACCGTCGACGACGAGCTGGTCTGGCTGGCCCACCAGCTGCGGGCCTGCGTCGACGCGGGCACCCCCTGCCGCGAGGTCGCCGTGCTGGCGCGCGCCCACACCACCTTCGGGCCGCTGCGCGACGCCCTCGTGGCGGTGGGCCTGGCGGTCGAGGTGGTCGGTCTGGGCGGCCTGCTGGCGCTGCCCGAGGTGGCCGACGTGGTCGCCACCGCCCAGCTGCTCGCCGACCCCGCCGCGAACACGGCGGCCGTCCGGCTGCTCGCCGGCCCGCGCTGGCGCATCGGGCACCGCGACCTGGCCGTGCTCGGCGAGCTGGCCCGCAGGCAGGCCCCCCCACGGGCGCAGCCGGGCAGCCTGGCGCAGGCGCTGCACGCCCTGGCCCAGCCCGCCGACCCGGTGGAGGAGCTCAGCCTGCTCGAGGTCGTCGAAGGCCTGCGCGGACCGGCGGCGCGGGCCGCCGGGCTGTCGGCGCAGGCCGTGGACCGCCTCGCCGGGTTCGCCACCGAGGTCGCCGCGCTGCGCCGCCACGTGCACGACCCTCTGGTGGACCTGCTGGCCCGGATCGTCACCACCACCGGGCTGGACGTGGAGCTGGCGCTGGCCGCGGGCGCCCACGGGCGGGCCGGGGTGGACCAGCTCCTCGACGTGGCCGCGACGTTCACCCGGCGCGGGGAGACCGGCCTGCGCCCCTTCCTGGCCTACCTCGCCGCCGCCCAGGAGTACGAGCGCGGCATGGACGTGGCACTGCCCACCGACGCCGACAGTGTCAAGGTCCTGACCGCGCACAAGGCCAAGGGCCTGGAGTGGGACATCGTGGCCGTGCCGCACCTGGTGGCCTCGGCCTTCCCCTCCACGCTGGGTCGGTCCAGCTGGCTCACCGACCCCGGGGAGCTGCCTGCCGAGCTGCGCGGGGACGCCGCGTCCCAGCCGGTGCTGCCCAGCTGGGACAAGGCCGGTCGCGCCGCCTATGCGGTGGCGGTGAGAGCGACCGCGCGGCTGGAGGAGGACCGGCTGGGCTACGTGGCGGCCACCCGGGCCCGCCATGTCCTGCTGGCCAGCGGGCACTGGTGGGGCCCCACGCAGAAGAAGCCCCGGGGGCCCTCGCCCTACCTGCAGACCCTGCACGACCTGGCCCTCGGCGCGGGGGCGGGGGTCGCGCGGGTGGACGCCTGGACGCCGGCGCCCCCCGACGGGTCGACCAACCCGCTCGCGCAGCGCGCCTTGGCCCGGCGCTGGCCCGCCGTCTTGGACCCTGACGCCTTCGCGGCACGGGCCGCGGCGGCCGAGGCGGTGCGCTCGGCGCTGGCTCACCCGCCGCCTGCGCGCGGTGGGCTGACCGGCGCCGAGGCTGAGCAGGTCACCCGGTGGGACCGCGACGTGGACCTGCTGCTCAGCGAGGCTGCCCTGGCCGGGGAGTCGGTGCGCGACGTCGCCCTGCCGGTCAGCCTCAGCGCGTCCCAGCTGGTGACGCTGGCCGCCGACCCGCAGCGACTGGCGGAGGAGCTCGCCCGCCCGCTGCCCCGCCCGCCGGCGCCCGCGGCCGCGCGGGGGAGCGCCTTCCACGCCTGGGTGGAGACGCTGGGGGGCCAGCGGGCACTGATCGACCGCAGCGAGCTGGCCAGCGCGGAGGGCGACGACCGGCACGAGGACGACGAGGCGCTGGCCACACTGCGCGCCGCGTTCCTGGCCGGCCCCTACGGGGACCGCGTGCCGGTGGCGGTGGAGGCCCCCTTCGAGCTGGTGCTCGCCGGCCGGGTCATCCGCGGACGCATCGACGCGGTCTACCCCGGCAGCGGCGGCTTCGCCTACCAGGTGGTCGACTGGAAGACCGGGCGGGAGGCGGCGGACCCGCTCCAGCTCGCGGTGTACCGCCTCGCCTGGGCGCAGCTGGTCGGGGTGGCGGTGGACGGCGTCGACGCGGTCTTCTACTACGTGGCGTCCGGGCGGCTGGAACGCCCCACGCTGGCCTCACCCGACGCGCTGGCCGGTCTGCTCGCCCCGACCGCGTCCTGAGGTGGGGGCGGGCGTCGTCACGCGCCCAGCGCGCCGCCCCTCGCGGCGGGCAGGCGGGGCGCGGACCCGTCCAGCCCACGGGCGGTGCGTCGGGGAGGTGGCGATCCAGAGGTCAGGCTGCGCCTGACGACGGAGGGCGACCTCGCAGCGTTCGTCGCGCACACGGTGCCGGGCTACGCCGCCGCGCACGTGCGGGCGGGCACCCGGAGCGAGGACGAGGCCGCGGACCGCGCAGCGGCCCGGTTCCAGGCGCTGCCGCCGGCCGGGCTGGCGACGCCGGGCATGGTGCGGTGTGTCGCGGACAGCGACGAGGCCGACCGGGTGGGGGTGCTGTGGCTGGGCACTCGCGGCGCCCGCGGTGGCTCTCAACGTCGGCGGGACATCGCCGTCGCGATCGCCCTGTACGCCTCCGCCGGCTGCACCGTCACCGCCCGGCAGGTGGCCAAGGCCCTGCGGCAGGGGCCTCGGCTAGGCGGTGGGTCCCGGCGGAGCGTCGGCGGGCTCGCGGTCCGCGAGGTCCACGTCCACGCCCACGGCGGCGTGGTCGGACACTGGCAGGGGCCACACGTGCTCGGCGGTCACCGCACCGCTGGCCAGCCCGCGGGCCAGCAGGTGGTCGAACTGGACCGCCGGCCGGTAGGACGGGTAGGTGGCGGCCCGGGCCAGCGCGCTGAACCGGGTGATCCGCGCGGGCAGCGCGGAAGGCAGGTTGAAGTCGCCGATCAGCAGGACCGGCCCCGGGAACTGCGTCGACCAGCGGGCGATCTGGCGAAGCTGCGCCACGTTGAACCCGGGCACGAACGACAGGTGCGCCGTGATCACCGTGAGCGGGCCGGCCGGGTGGTCCAGGACCGCCGCCAGCGCCAGCCGCGGCTCGTCGGGCACCCGCATCAGGCGGGGCCGGGGCCGTCCGGGGACGAGCAGCGGCAGGGCCAGCGGGGCCGCGGCGAAGCGCAGCACCGCCCAGCGGGTGACGGGCAGCCGGGACACCAGCCCCACGCCGTAGCTGACCCCGCCCACCGCGGCGTCACCGTCGCCGGCCCCCCGCCAGCCGATGACCCCCGGGGTCCCGAGCACGGTGGGCTCGAAGCGCCAGTGCTCGGCGCCGAGCGCGGCGGCGACCACCGCGGTCTGGTCGACCACGCCGGAGCGGGGCTGGTCGCGGTCCACCTCCTGCAGTCCGAGCACGTCGGCGTCGATGGTGGCCGCCGCGGCCGCGAGCGCTGCAGGGTCGGTGGACCCGTCGCGCAGCGAGACGCCGTGCAGGAGGTTGTACGTCGCGACCCTGGTCTGCCCCACCGCCGTCACGCTAGGGCAGGGCGCGTGGCCCGGCGCGCCAGGCCGCCGTAGGGTCCCTCAGTGGCCGTTGCTGATCCTGACCCTGCCCTCGTCGCAGCGCTGGCGGCACGACGCGACCGCCTGGTCGCCCCGCCACGTGAGGGGGTGGCCATCCCGCCGGTGTCCACCCCTGCACGGCTGCGCGGCGCGGGGGCCGCGCCGTCCCTGTGGACGGCGCTGGCCGCCGGCCGCGCGTGGTGACCCGCGGGCTGGGGGAGCTGCCGCTGGCCAGGGTCGAGGTGGACCGCGCGGCGCACCACCGCGGCGACGAGGCGTTCCTGGCCCGGGCCTGGGCGGACCCCACCACCGCTGTCCTGGGTGTGGACGGCGCCCGGCTGGCGGTCGCCGGCGACGCGCTGGACTGGCGCTCGCCGCCGCAGATGGACCCCTCCACCCCCCGCTACCTGCTCGGCGTGGACGCCGGCGGGCGGGCCTACTTCGCGGTGCACACCGCGCTGGGGGAGGCCGGGCGCAGTCTGCGGGAGGTCGGCGACCGGCTGTCTGGCGCGGACGCCGGGCTGGGGGTGCTGGCCACCGCGCTGGACCAGTGGCACGAGCGGCACCCGCACTGCCCGCGCTGCGGTGCCGCCACCGAGGTCGCGATGGCCGGGTTTGTGCGCCGCTGCCCGCGCGACGGCAGCGAGCACCATCCGCGCACCGACCCGGCCATCATCGTGCTGGTGACCGACCCGAGCGGGCGCCGCGCTCTGCTGGGGCGCCAGGCCAGCTGGCCCCCGCGCCGGTTCTCCACCCTCGCCGGGTTCGTGGAGGCGGGGGAGTCGGCCGAGGCAGCGGTGGTCCGTGAGGTCGCCGAGGAGTCGGCGGTGGTCGTGGCGTCCGTCACCTACCTGGCCAGCCAGGCGTGGCCGTTCCCCGCGTCGCTGATGCTCGCCTTCCGGGCGGTCGCCGCCGGTGACGCCGACCCGGTGCCCGACGGTGAGGAGATCGCGCAGGCCCGCTGGGTCAGCCGCGATCAGCTGGCCGCCGAGGTCGCCAGCGGCGAGCTGCTGCTGCCCCCGTCGGTCTCGATCGCCCGCGCGCTGATCGACGGCTGGGCGGCGCAGTGAGTCAGGCGGGTAGCCCGAGCGCGTCCCTGACCTGGTGCAGGCTGGGGTTGGTCAGCGCGGTGCCGTCCGGGAACAGCACGGTGGGCACCGTCTGGTTGCCCCCGTTCACCGACTCCACGAAAGCCGCCGCCGCCGGGTCGTCCTCGATGTTGACCTCGACGTAGCTGATGCCCGCCCGGCCCATCTGGGCCTTCAGCCGCTGGCAGTACCCGCACCAGGTGGTCGAGTACATGGTGACCGGCGCCGCCGGCGCCGCCCCGTCCGAGCCGCCGCGCGCAGGGTCCTGGCTGTCCACCACGAACTCACCCGTCCTTTCGTGGCCCCTGCGGGCCCGTCGTCTGCCAGGGTCAACCGCGGGGGGTCCCGGCCGTGTTCCCGACGGCCGCAGCCGAGCGCCACGCGGCCGCCAGCGCCCGCATCCGGGCGTGCGCGCCGCCCAGCGCGGACACCCCGGGCAGCGCAGCCTTTGGCATCTTCGCGGTCATCGTGTAGACGGTGTCGACCGCGTTGGCGACCGGTGCGGTCACGGCCTGGGACACCAGCTGGTAGGCGTCCAGCTCGCTCAGCCCGGTTTCCGCCGCCACCCAGCGGACCATGCCGACCTGGCTGATGCGAAACGCGTCCTCCAGCGGCTTGGTGGACCCCGTCGTCACCAGGTACTCGTCGCTTTCCAGCCGCGGCCAGGGCGTGGGCACGCCCTTGACCAGGCCGACGGCGACGACGGTGTCCATCGCCGTCTCCACCGCCACCCCACAGGTCTCGCCCTCGCCCTGGCGGGCGTGCCCGTCCCCGAGGCTGAACAGGGCGCCCTCCACGTTCACCCCCAGGTAGCAGGTGACCCCGGCGCGCATCTCCGGGGTGTCCATGTTCCCCCCCCAGTCGCCGGGCGCGAGCGAGCTGCGGACCTCGCCCAGTGCCGGGGCCACCCCCACGGTGCCGTGCATCGGGTCCAGCGGCAGGTCGACGGTGAACGCGGAGTCCAGCGCGGCGTAGCGCACCAGGTCCGCCGCCAGGTCCAGCTCGTAGAACCAGGTCCGCTCCGCGAGCGGCGGGTGCAGCAGCGCCGTGGTGGGGGTGGCGGTCAGCGCGCCGAAGAACGGCACCGTCGAGCTGACCCCCCAGGCGTGGCGGGGCCGGATCGAGATGAAGTGCAGCACCAAGGTGTCGCCGGGCTGGGCGCCCTCGACGTAGAACGGCCCGGTCTGCGGGTTGAGGTAGCGCGGGTCCGCCCGCTGGCTGGGCAGGTCGGCGGTGCTGGTGATGCGGCCCGCGAAGCAGTCCAGGGTCGAGGTGTCCAGCACGTCGCCGGGGCGCAGGGCGGCCACCGGGGCGGCGCCCCCGAAGGTGTACACCAGGCTTGCCGGGTCGGCGTCGGGGGCGACCGGGTGGGCCAGGGTGGTGCGCGGCTGCGACGGGATGACGAGGTCCACGCGTGCCTCCAGGTGTCGGGGGGACCAGCCTGGCAGCGACGCGGCGCGACGGGCCCCGCGGGGCGGGTCGGGCGCCCCGGCGTGTCCGTGGGTGCTGGGAGGATGGCCCGGTGAGCGCGCCGGAGGACCTGCTGGCAGGGCTGGACCCCCAGCAGCGCGAGGTGGCCACCGCGCCCCCTGGCCTGCTGTGCGTGCTGGCGGGCGCCGGCACCGGGAAGACTCGCGCGATCACCCACCGGATCGCCTACCAGGTGGCCTGCGGGGTGTGGTCGGCGTCCGGGGTGCTCGCGGTCACGTTCACGGCCCGCGCGGCGGGGGAGATGCGGGGCCGCCTGCGCACCTTGGGGGTCGCGGGCGTGCAGGCGCGGACGTTCCACTCGGCTGCGCTGCGCCAGCTGGGGTACTTCTGGCCCCAGGTGGTCGGCGGCGACCTCCCTGCCGTGCGACCGAGCAAGGTGGCACTGGTCGTCGAGGCGGCGCGCGGGCTCCGCCTGACCCTGGGCGGCACCGACGCCCGCGACGTCGCCTCGGAGATCGAGTGGGCCAAGAGCACCCGGCTTGCCCCGGACGCCTACCCGGCGGCGGCCGCCGCAGCGGGCCGCCCGGGCGCCGCCGGGATGGACCTCGCCGTCCTGGGGCGGCTGTACGCCGGGTACGAGGCGGTGAAGACCGACCGGGGCGTCATCGACTTCGAGGACGTCCTGCTGCTCACCGCCGCCGTGCTCGAGGAACGTGCCGACGTCGCGGCCACCGTGCGTGCCCAGTACCGCGCCTTCGTGGTCGACGAGTACCAGGACGTCACCCCGGCGCAGCAGGCGCTGCTGGACGCCTGGCGGGGGGAGCGTGACGACCTGACGGTGGTCGGGGACGCCAGCCAGACGATCTACAGCTTCACCGGGGCCAGCCCGCGGCTGCTGCTGGACCTGGCCCGTCCCGGCAGCGGGGCGCGCGTGGTGCGCCTGGTGCGCGACTACCGCTCCACCCCGCAGGTCGTCGACGTCGCCAACAAGGTGCTCGCCCAGGCCAGCGGGCCGTTCGCCGCCGCCGCCCTGGAGCTCGTCGCGCAGCGCCCGGCCGGCCCGGCGCCGACGATGACGACCTACCCCGACGAGCCGGCGGAGGCGGCGGGGGTGGCATCCGCGGCGCGGGCGATCATCGCCGCCGGCACACCCGCGCGGGAGGTGGCCGTGCTGGTGCGCACCAACGGCCAGTCGGAGGCGCTCGAGGCGGCCATGGCCGACGCCGGCGTCGCCTACGTGGTGCGCGGCGGCACCCGGTTCTTCGAGCGGCCCGAGGTGCGTCAGGCGCTGCTCGCGCTGCGCGCCGCCGCCCGTGCGGGCGACGACGCCCCCCACGACGCGCCGTCACTGCCCGCACAGGTGGCCGCGGTCCTGGGCGGCGCGGGCTACACCGACACCGCGCCCGGTGGCACCGGGGCGGCGCGGGAACGCTGGGAGTCGCTGGCCGCCCTGGTGGCCCTGGCCGAGGAGCTGGCTGACGCGGACCCCACCGCCGACCTGGCGGGCCTGGTCGCCGAGCTCGGCGAGCGAGCCGCCGCCCAGCACGCGCCCGCCGTGGACGGGGTGACCATCGCCACCTTCCACGCCGCGAAGGGCCTGGAGTGGGACGCGGTGTTCCTGGTGGGGCTCACCGACGGCACGTTGCCGATCACCTACGCCACCACGGCGGAGCAGGTGGAGGAGGAGCGCCGGCTGCTCTACGTCGGGGTCACCCGGGCCCGCGAGCACCTCGCCTTGTCGTTCGCCACGGCCCGGTCCCCGGGCGGGCGGGGCAGCAGGCGACGCTCGCGCTTCCTCGACGGGGTGTTCGCCGCCGACCCCACCCAGGCCGCGCGGTCGGCGTCGCCCCGACGTCGCCGTGGCGGGGTGCTGCCCACCGTCTGCGCCGGCTGCCACGCGCCCCTGGTCACGGCGGCGGACCGCACCCGGGGGCGGTGCGCGGACTGCCCGCCCGGCTACGACGAGTCCGTCTTCGCCGCACTGCGGGCCTGGCGCCTGGAGCGGGCCAGGACGGACTCCGTCCCCGCGTTCGTCGTGTTCTCCGACGCCACCTTGGAGGCACTCGCCGCGGCCCGCCCGGCCAGCGTCGCCCAGCTGGCGGGGGTCAGCGGGGTGGGTCCGGCGAAGCTGGCCCGCTACGGCGAGGAGGTCCTCGCCGTCCTCGCCGCGGCCGGGTAGCGCCCCTCTCGCCGCCCCGTCGACGGTCGGCCGGAGAAAACCCCTTGCGTGCGGGGGGGTGCCCTCGGCTACCGTCGTCGGGCCGGGTCCCCCCGGTGCACGGACAGCCATCGGCACGGCACGCGCCACAAGGGAGGTGCCCGACATGACCAGCAGCCACTACGCCACCACGGGCATCGAGCGTGCCGTGGGGTCGACGTTTGCCATGGGGACGCAGGCGTTGACCACCACGCCCGTGCTCAATGACCCGTCCCGCGGTGCCCGCCTCGCCGGAGGCGGCCTGGACTAGTACTCCAGCGCCATCCGGCCGCGGACCCCGACTCGGGATCCGCGGCTTTTTCGTTGTCAGGGCCGGAACTCAGGTCCCTGACCGGTCCGTCTCCGTCCACCCCGACTCCGCCCCGACGCCATCCACCCCACGTCCGGGCACCCCGCCCACCGCCCGACCACACCACCCAGGGAGAACGCCGTGACCACTCTGCGAGCCGCCGGCCCCACGCCGATGCGGCTGCCGTGCCGGGAGGCCGACCCGGAGCTGTTCTTCGCGGAGGCGCCTGCCGACGTGGAGACGGCCAAGGCGCTGTGCATGCCGTGCCCCCTGCGGACGGCGTGCCTGGCCGCGGCCCTGGACCGCGCCGAGCCGTGGGGCGTGTGGGGTGGCGAGCTCTTCCTGTCCGGGGTGGTCGTGCCGCGCAAGCGGCCCCGGGGCCGTCCCCGCAAGGACGTCGCGGCCTGACCGCGGCGACGCGCCGTAGTGGCGCGTATCCCGTTGTGCACGGTGCGTCCCCTGCCTACCGGCGGGGCACGCACCGCCCTCTCCTCCTGCCGGTGACCCCGGCGACGCGAAGGGATCCACCATGAGCAACCAGACGTTCCTGCATACCGACCTGTGCCGGGCCAGGGCGACGGCGCGGGCCCGGCACGGCGCCGCAATGGACACCGCCGCACGACTGGCCGCGGCCCGCCGGCTGGAGCGCCGGGCGGCCCGGGCCGCCGCTGCGGCGTCCCGGGCGTGGGCCAGCCTGCAGCTGTCCGCGGTGCGCCCGCGCTAGCAGACCGGGCGGCAGACCGGGCGAACCACCCGGGCCGCCGGGGGTGCGCTCAGGGGTGGTGGGGGACGGGGTCGTCGGCGAAGCCCGGCAACAGGTCCTCCATCACCCCGCGCACGCCCACCCTGGCGTCGAGCTGGCACAACACGCCGACCCCGCCCAGCCACACCCGGTGCACCAGCAGGTAGTCCGGCGGCAGGTTCAGCCGCAGCCCGATCGACCAGTTGTCCGAGCGAGGGTCGTTGATCCGCGCGAACTGCTCGCGCAGCCACGCGCGCGTGAAGTGGAACCGGGCCACCTCGGCGGGCTCGATGAACGGGCCGAGGTAGTCCATCAGCGCGCCGGCGTCCACGGTGACCCCGGGCCGCACGAAGCCTTCGTCCCGCAGTCCCGCCACGACGGTGTCGTGGTCGCCGGCCAGCGCGACCCGCAGCAGTCGGCCCACCGGGCGGGGGAGCCCGTCGGGCATCCGCGCCACTGCGCCGAAGTCGAGAACGCCCAGGCGCCCGTCGGGGGTCAGCCGGAAGTTGCCCGGGTGGGGGTCGGCGTGCAGCAGACCCGCGCGGGACGGCCCCTCGAACAAGAACCGCAGGTAGGCCTCACCCATGGTGTTGCGCTGGGTGCGGGTCCCGTCGACGATCAGGCGCGACATCGGCGCCCCGTCCAGCCACTCGGTGACCAGCACGGTGGCGTCCTGGGCGACCACGCCAGGCACGGCCACTAGCTCGTCCCCGGCGAACGCCGCCGCGAACGCTGCCTGCGCCTGGGCCTCCAGGGAGTAGTCCAGCTCCTCCACCATCCGCTCGCGCAGCTCGGCCACGAGCGCCTTGACGTCCATCCCTGGCGTCAGCGTGCCCACCATCCGGGCCAGCCGGGACACCTGGTCCAGGTCGGCGGATAGCGCCTGCGCGGCACCGGGGTACTGCACCTTGACCGCCACCGCGCGGCCGTCCCGCCACACCGCCCGGTGGACCTGGCCGATGGACGCCGACGCGGCAGGACGGTCGTCGAAGGACTCAAACCGGCGCCGCCACTGCCGCCCGAACGCCTCCGTGAGCACCTCGTGGACGGTCGCTGTGTCCATCGGTGGGGCCGCGTCCTGCAGCTTGGTCAGGGTCTCCCGGTAGGGGCCGGCCATCTCCTCCGGCAGAGCCGCCTCGAAGATCGACATTGCCTGGCCGACCTTCATGGCGCCGCCCTTGAGCTCGCCCAGGACGCGGAACACCTGCTCGGCGGTGCGCGCCTGCATCTCCGCGGAGACCGCCTCGGCGGACTTGCCGCCGACCCGCTTGCCGAACCCCAGCGCGGTGCGCCCCGCGTAGCCCAATGGCAGCGTGGCGAGCTTGACGGTGCGGGTCACCGAGCGGCGGGGGAGGTCGGGCACCCCCCCATTGTCCCCGCTGTCGCCGCCGTCGTCTGCTGCGGGCGGCCCGGGCGGGTCAGCCGGCCGCCGGCCAGCGGCACCCGCAGGCGGGATGGGGGACCCAGTGGCGCTCGCGCAGCGCGCCGTAGGGGGCCCGGACCTCCCAGACCGCCCCGTCCCACGGGGTGGGCTGGGAGGGGCGGTCCAGCACCGCCAAAGCCGCCAGGGCGGCGTGGCCGGCCAGGGTCGCGGCCAGTACCGCGTCGCCCGCCGGGCTCGGCGCCGCGCCGGCCAGCTGCGCGGCGACCAGCGGCCAGTCCGGGTCGCGGTCTCGGCGGTGCAGGTGCAGGCAACGCACGCACGCGGTGACACCGGGGCGGACCAGGGGTCCCAGCCGCGCCACGGTCTCCACCAGCTCCGCGATCAGATGGACCTGGCCGGTGCGCACCCAGGCGTCCACCGCGCCCAGCGTCACCGTGCGCCCGGGGTCGGGGCAGGCCACGACCAGGTCCGCGTCGCCCGGCGCGGTACGCAGGCCCGGCGCCACCTCACCGAGCAGCGAAGCGGCGGCGTGCTGGCGGCGCTGGCCGACCGTGGCCGCCGGCCAGCCCGCAGGTGCCACGTCGCGGGCGTCCACCGGGGCGCCGTCCACCACGAACACCCCGCCGACCCCTGCGTGGGCGAGCATCAGGGCTGCAGCAACGC
>Ga0209698_10003157_pt1 | contig 18480 bp, 20 predicted proteins | sample LitLauG_LLR_2012_FD_187203 | JGI IMG/M metagenome (GOLD analysis project Ga0209698, IMG submission 187203) | Freshwater sediment microbial communities from Pennsylvania, USA - Little Laurel Run_MetaG_LLR_2012 (SPAdes) (version 2) | ecosystem: Environmental > Aquatic > Freshwater > Creek >...
GGCCATTCGCCGGCGTGCCGACGCTGATCAAGGATTTACAGCCGCTCACCGGTCTGCCTGTGCAATTCGGCAGCCGCGCGTTTGCCCACAACATCGCCCAACAAGAGCCACCCTTCATCGACGCGGTTCTGGCTGCGGGATTGGTGCCCTTCGGGAAATCGACGACGCCGGAATTTGGGCTCACTGCAACGACAGAATCGCTGTTAAGCGGCGCCACCCACAATCCCTGGGATCTGACGCGCTCCAGCGGCGGCTCATCGGGGGGATCAGCGGCGGCGGTCGCGGCGCGCGCGGTGCCGATCGCTTCGGCCAGCGATGGCGGGGGCTCGGTGCGCATCCCTGCTTCATGCTGTGGCGTGTTCGGCCTCAAGGTCTCGCGCGGGCGCCTGCTCCGTGACGGTCCCCCAGAACCGTTCGAGATTTCCGTGCCCGGCTGTGAAAGCATCAGCGTGCGCGACACCGCAGCTTGGTTGGCCGCCACCGAACAGCAAGGCGAAGGCGCGGCTTTTGCGCCGGTTGGCGTGATCACCGGCCCAAACCGCCAGCGCCTGAAGATCGCCCTCGCCATCAAAGACACGCGCGGCAAGGATCCTGATCCGGAGGTGGCCGCAGCCATTACCGAGGTGGCCCAAATGTGTCGCGGGCTGGGCCACAGCGTCACCGAGGCCGCCCCGGTCATCAACGGCCCGCAATTTACCGAGGATTTCATCCTGCTATGGGCCGAAGGCGCCGCTGAAGTGGTGAAGCTCGTGCAAGCCCATGCAGGGTCGACCCCGCTCAGCCAATTGCTCGAACCCCTGACCCTCGATTTGGCCCAGCATTATGCCTCGAAGGGGGAGGCAAAATTGGCCGAAGCCATCGTCCGCTTGCGCGGTGTCGAGCAGGCATATGCGCAATTCTTCACCGGCTACGATGTGATGTTGACCCCGGTGCTAGCCGCACCTCCGATCGCCCTTGGACAAATTGCGCCCGCGCTCGGCATGGAAGTCGGCTTCTCGCGGGTGCTGAATTATGTGACCTACACGCCGCTCCAAAACGTAGCCGGCGCGCCGGCTATGAGCGTGCCGCTCTCATGGTCGCGCGCGGGCTTGCCAATCGGCGCGCATTTCTCGGCCGCGAAGGGCCAAGAACGCAAGCTCTTGGAACTCGCCTACGAACTGGAACAAGCCCGACCTTGGGCGGCGCGAAAGCCGCCGGTGAACGCCGCCTGAAGCGCGGTTCCACACTTGCGCCCTCATTTCCGGTTAGCAGCCCGGCCATGATCACTTGGCGCCTCTCTTTGCTTGTCGCGGCCGCCTTCGCGCTTGGCGCGCCCGCCTGGGCCAAGCACCAGGTGGCCCAAAACCAAGGCCCAGAACAAGACCAAGGGGGACCGCAAGACCAAGCGGGACTGCCAGACCAAGGCGGACCCCAAGACCAAGGCGCCCAGCAAGACCAAGGCAGCGCCTCCGCACAGCCTGGCGCCCAAGGTCCCCAAAACGACAACCCCTGGTATCACCAGCAATTGGTTGAACTGGCCCAAGTGCTAGGCGGATCGCACTATCTGCAAACCGTCTGCCATGGCCAGGGAGAGCAACAATGGCGTGATCGCATGCGGGCGCTCATTCAGCACGCGCCCCAATATAGCGACGAATTGGTCGAAGCCTTCAATCGCGGCTACGCTGTCCAACAACAGCGCTTTGCAGATTGCGATCAAGGCGCTGATCAAGCCGCGACTGAGTTGCGCGCCCAAGGATTGCGCATTTCACAGGCGCTCGCAGCACAGCACGCAAATTAGCACGCTTCTAGGGTTATGGCGCACGCCAGAGCCTTGGGCGAGCCTTGGCGCGCGCGCCCCTATTTGATTTTCCCGCCGCTAGGCAAAAAGACGTGGGCGGGTAGCAAAGGCGGCCCTGGAGGCTCAACGCCTCGCCCAAATCGCCTCCAGCCAAGCTTGGTCTGGCGCGTCTTTGTCGGGCGCGTGGGCGCGCGCTAAAAACAGGTGGCGCACGATCTCTGCTTGGCTTTCGATATTGTAGTGCTTGAGCTCTGCGTTCGGGCGTGGCGCGTAGCGATATGCCCTGGCCCCGAGCGCGCCGAGCTTGGCGAGCGCCAACGCCACCCCACGCGCGGCCTGCCAAACATGGCCCAATTCATGGATGAACCAACCCTGCTCGGCGACGTCGACGAGGCTAAAATCCAATGGGGCGCGCCAGCTTGAGAAGACGATGGTGGCGCCTAGGGGGACCATGGCTGCAAAACCCAGTAGCGGCGCCTGGGCGATGTGAATGGCCGGCCAATCGATCTCGTCGGCGAACACAGAAGCCCCGAGCAACCGCTCCGGGGCGGTGAGCGCGCGGCGTTCAAACGGCTGCATGCGAGCGATCACCTCTCCATTCTAGACCAAGCGAGGCCGCCCGTTGAGACATTTGAGGGAGACTGAATTAGAAGGCGGCGATGGCCGCACCGTTTGAAATTCTCATCGCCCGCATCGAGAGCTTGGATGTCGACGCCATCGTCAATGCCGCCAATCGCGAGCTGATGGCTGGCGCAGGCGTTGACGGCGCCATTCGCGCCGCGGCGGGGCCAGAATTGACTAAGCTGACCAATACCATGTCCCCGCTTGGCGACGGCGAGGCCCGCCTCACCCCCGGATTTGCGCTCAGCGCCCGCCACATCATCCATGTCGCGGCCCCGATCTGGACATTGCCCGGCGAGAAAGGCGCCAAAGTCGCTGGGCTCGCTCGCTGCTATCAGGCCTGCATCGAGGTGGCGGGCCAAGCCGGCCTCGCCGCGATCGCCTTTCCCTGTTTGGGCACCGGAAGTTTCGGCTGGCCCCGTGATTTCGCGTGCGCGATTGCGGTAGCCGCTTGCGAGGACGCGCTCGCCAACGCGCCCAGCCTTAAGCGGGTGGTGTTTTGCTGCTTCACCGAAGCCGATGCGGCGCCTTATCGCGCAGCCTTGGCTTAAGCGGGCGCGAGCGCTTCGAGAAAACGCATCGGCTTCCCCGCGCCCGGGGTCACGAGTTCGCCGTCCTGCATCACGATCATGCCGCGAATAATGGTGGCGATCGGCCAGCCTTTAGCTTCGAATCCCTCGAACGGGGTCCAGCCGCAGCGGCTAGCTTGGGCGTCGGCGGCAATGGTGCGGCGCGCTTTGAGATCCACCAACGTCAAGTCACAATCATAGCCGCGAGCAATGGCGCCCTTGTTGGCGATGCCGAAGACGCGGTTGGGACCGTGGCTTGAGAGATCCACGAAGCGCGCCAGCGACAAGCGGCCCTCATTAACGTGGGTGAGCATGACCGGCACCAGAGTTTGCACACCCGGCATGCCGGAGGGCGATTTGGGATAAGGCTGGGCTTTTTCTTCGCGCGTATGGGGGGCGTGATCAGTGCCGATAACATCGACGACCCCTTGGGCGATGCCCAGATCCCAAAGCGCTGCGCGGTCTTTGGGATAGCGAATGGGCGGGTTCATTTGCGCAAATCCCTTGAGCCGCTCGTAGACCCCAGGCGCTTCGAAGCTCAGAAATTGCGGCAGCGTTTCAACCGTCGCCACATCCTTGGCGCTGGCTAGAAACTCCATCTCGATGGCCGATGAGACATGCAAGACGTGCACGCGCTTGCCATATTTGCGCGCTTTGGCGACGAGGTGCTGCACCGCCAAGAGCGCGGTTTGATCATCACGCACTTCGGGGTGAGAGGTCCAATCGCCGTCACGGGCCAGCGACTTGCGCTGGTTGAGGCGATCTTCATCTTCGGCATGAAAGGCGCCGCGCCGGGTGAGATTCTTGACGACGCGATCGAGCCCGTCGTCATCGCCCACCAACAACGTCCCCGTGGAGGAGCCCATGAAGGTCTTGATCCCACAGCAGCCGGGAATGCGTTCGAGTTCGCAAAGCTGGTGGGCGTTTTCATGCGTGGCGCCGGCGTAGAAGGCGTGATCTACGTGGGCTCTGCCTTTGGCGCGCGCCAGTTTGTCGTAGAGCGCCGCCGCCGTCGTTGTCGGGGGCGCGGTGTTCGGCATTTCAAACACCCCGGTGACGCCCCCTAAAGCGGCCGCGCGGGTGCCAGATTCCAGATCTTCCTTTTGCGGATTGCCAGGCTCGCGGAAATGCACCTGCGTGTCGATCACGCCTGGGAGAACGTGCAAGCCGGTTGCATCGAGGATTGCCCCGGCCGAGGCTTGCGAAAGATCGCCGATGGCCGCGATTGCTCCGTCCAAGGCGGCTATATCGGCGCGCTGCTCGCCATTGCGGCTCACCACCACGCCCCCCCGCACGATGAGGTCGAAGTTAGTCATCTTAAGCCTCCGGCGCGCAGCAAATCCAAGGCCGCCGCCTCGACTGCGTCGATGCTGATGTCGACCATCGCCGTTCCCGCGTCCAGGGCCGCGGCTTCAAAACTGCGCCCGCGCAGCGTGCGCGCGCGCCAACCGTAAGGGGCGCGCACGCGCTCATCGGTGGGGCCAAATAAAGTGAGGGTCGCAGCGCCGACCGCCGCAGCGATATGGGCAAGCGCGTTGTCATTGCCGATGCAGAGGGTGGCGCGTTCAAGGAGCGCGGCGGCGGCGAGCAGATCCAGCCCGCGCCCCAGATCAAGCGCTGCAATCGCGTCAGCGTCCAGGCTTGAAACGATGCTGCGCGCGACTTCTGCGTCGCGCGCGGCGGCCCCCAGCACCATAACGCGCGCTCCCGCGAGCGGCCCGTCGCAGAGCCTGCGCGCCACGGCCGCGAAACGATCGGCAGGCCAGCGCTTTTGCTCCGAGACCCCTCCAGGCGCCAGCACCAGCAGCGCCGCACTCGCCGGCGCGATCTCCAAAGCGGCCGCGCGCGCGCTCGCGTCGAGCCACAGCTGCGGCGCCAGCGGGTGATCAAGGCCAAAAGCGCTCGCCCAAGCTTCGGCGCGATGGCGGATGAGCGCCCCGGGTTTCAAAGCCGCCCGCTGCGAGGCCGAAAGCATGGCGCCCAGCGCCCCGCCGCGCCCGTCCACCAGCACATCGAAACGCCTGGCGACAAGACTTGCCCAGAGCGCCGCTGATTCCAACGCGCCGGGGCCGGCGAGGCGGCTTTCCACCGCGCCCGGCTGCGCGCGATAGAGCGCCGCAGCCTGGCGGTTGGCGACGATGGTGGCGCGGCCGCCTTGGCGCAGCGCATAAGCCAGCGCGCCGCTGGCGAGCACCGCCTCGCCGAGATCGGCGGGAGCAAGAAAAAGCACCGAAGCCATCGCCTTCCCGGTTAGGCAGCAGCTGGGTAAATGCCAAGTCAACGCCCGCAGCGATTTCATGGCTTGCTAGAGGCTCAAGCGCGCGCCAAGTGAGAGCTTATGGCCGTGTTTCGCCTCAACCAGGTGCTGATCCGTGTGTCGGGGCCGGACCGGGAAAGCTTTCTCAACAACCTCCTCACCCAAAACGTCGAAAACCTGGTCGGCCCCGCCTATGCCGCCTTGCTGAGCAGCCAAGGCAAAGTGGCGGCTGACATGATGTTGTGGCCGGAGCAAGATGCGATTTTGCTGGCGACGAGTTCAGCCCAAGTTTTGCTGCCGCGCCTCGCTTTGTACAAGTTGCGCGCAGCGATAAGTCTGGAGCTTGCCCCCGATACAGCGCTCCTGTGGAGCCCTGCTCCATTTGAGGGCGCACTGGCTGACCCAAGGCTGCCCAATGGCGAAATCGGTTATCGCAGGCTAGCGGGCGCCGCAGAGGCTGAGGGGCTCGATGATGGGGCCCAATCCTATGCGGCCATGCGCATTGGCGCGGGCGTCCCCGATCTCGCCATCGACGTCCAAACCGAGGAGGTATTCGCCAGCGAAGCGCTGATGGAGGAATTGCGCGGCGTCGATTTTCAAAAGGGCTGCTTTGTGGGCCAGGAGAATGTCAGTCGCATGAAGCGACGCGCCACCACGCGCCGAAAGCTCTGCCGCATTGCCTTCAAAACGACGCCCCCTCCCGCCTACGGGGACGCCATTTACGCCGGCGGCGTCGAAATCGGCGCGGTGCGTTCGTCGATCTCGGATCGGGGCATTGCGCTGCTACGGCTCGATCGCGCGCTTGGGGCGCTTCGGGACGGGGAAAAACTCGTAGCCGCAGAGCGCGAAATTCGCCTCGATCCCCCCGATTGGCTGATCCTTCCCCAAGGCAACGCCAAGGCCGCCGCCGGCGATGATTGACGCCTCCCACCGCCAGAGTTAATCGCGACTGGGAGCGGCTTGGCGGCCGCTGGCTCAAGCAGTGCTGGCTCAGGGACATTTGCGTTGAACGTCGTCATCTCAGCGACCGGCCTTTATCATCCGCCCGAACGGATCACCAACGCTGAGTTGGTCGCTTCCTTCAACGCTTATGTCGAGCGCTTCAACCGCCAAAACGCTGCAGCGATAGCGTCAGGGACGCTTGAGGCGCTGCAACCCTCAAGCGTGGAATTCATTGAGAAAGCCTCGGGCATCAAGAACCGCTACGCTTACGAAAAACGGCATTCGCTCGATATCGACTACATGGTCCCTAGAATTCCCGAACGCCCGAACGAAGCGCTTTCGGTGCAAGCCGAGTTTGCCGCCAACGCCGGGCGCCAAGCGCTTGCGCGCGCACAACGCGACCCCGCCGATGTTGACGCCATCATCTGCTCAGCGGCGATGCTGCAACGGCCCTATCCGGCAATCGGCATCGAGGTGCAGCAGGAACTGGGCACTAGCGGCTTTGCCTATGATATGGCCGTCGCCTGCTCGTCGGCGACGTTTGCCATACAGAACGCCTATGATCTGGTGGCCGCCGGCCATGCGCGCTCGGTGTTAGTCATCAATCCAGAGATTAGCACCGGCCACCTCAACTTCACCGACCGCGAAACGCATTTCATTTTTGGCGATGCGGCAGTGGCGGTGTTGGTCGAGCGCGCCGACATTGCGCCAAAGGCCTCGTGGACCATTCTCAAGACCAAGTTGGTCACCAAATTCTCCAGCAACATCCGCAACAATTTCGGCTTCCTCAATCGCAGCGACCCTTCCGGGGTCGGCAAACCCGACAAATTGATCACCCAGCAGGGCCGCAAAGTATTCCGCGAAGTGGTGCCCATGGTGTCGGAAATGATTTTACAGGAAATGGCCGAGCTCGGGCTAAAGCCCAGCGACATGCGCCGCCTCTGGCTCCACCAGGCCAATTCCAACATGAACCGCCTGATCGCCGAGAAGGTGCTGGGCCACGAAGCAAGCGAAGATGAAAGCCCCACGGTTTTGGGTGAGTTCGGCAATACCGCAGGCGCTGGCTCGATTATCGCGTTTCATCGCCACTGCGAGGATCTGAAGGCCGGCGACAAAGGCCTCATTTGCTCGTTTGGCGCCGGCTATTCGATCGGCGCGGTGTTTGTGCAGAAAAATCCATGAGCACGGAGCGCCGGCGCGAGCTTGTGCAAGCCTATAAGGCGCGCAAGACCCGGCGCGGGGTTTATGGCGTGCGTTGCGCGGCTGTCGGCGAGGCCTGGGTGTCGGCTTCGCGCAATCTCGACGCCCAGAAGAACAGCCTGTTTTTCCAATTGCGCGCCGGCAACCATCCCAATCGGGCGCTGCAAGCGGCTTGGAAAGCCCATGGCGAGGCGGGCTTTGCCTATGAAGAACTTGCCGAGCTCGCCGATGAAACCAGGAGCGATTACGCGCTGAAGGCCGATTTGGAGGCGCTCGAGCAAGAGTGGCGCTGCAAGCTGGGGGCCAAAGCGGTGAGCCGATAGCGCCTAGCCGCCGGCGAGAAAGGGAAATTTGCGATGAACGCGCGCAAGCAAGCCGCCGAACGAGTGGCCGCAGACGACCGCAAGGATTTCGAGTTCGCCAATCGCGGCTTTATCTGCACGCGCGCCGATAAGGTGATCAAACACGACAGCGGACGCGCGGCGTTCGATTTATCGGCCTATGATTTTCTCGAAAGCCCAGCGCCCGAAAGCGCCAATGCCAGTTTGTGGCGCCAAGCGCAGATCTTGACCAAACACGGCCTCTTCAAAGTCACCGACGGGGTCTATCAAGTGCGCGGGTTTGACGTCTCGACGGTGTCGTTCATCGACGCCGGCGCTGGATGGATTGTGGTTGATCCCCTGACGACGGTGGAAGTGGCGCGCGCAGCGCTCGAGCTGGTGAACGCTCATGTCGCAAAAAAGCCGGTGCTGGCAGTGATCTATTCGCACAGCCATGTGGACCATTATGGCGGCGTGGCCGGGGTCGCCAATGGCGCCGATGCAGCCAGCGGCAATGTCAAAATCATTGCTCCGGAAGGATTTCTCGAACACGCAGTTTCAGAAAACATCATCGCCGGGCCCGCCATGTTGCGCCGGGCGAGATTTCAGTTTGGGTTGACGCTGCCGTGCTGCTCCGTTGGCGAAATCACCTCAGGACTGGGGCCGCGCCCTTCGCTGGGATCGCTTTCATTGATCGCGCCAAATGTGACGATCACCAAGACCGGCCAAGAGGTCATCGTCGGCGACGTCACTATGGTGTTCCAGCTGACCCCTGGGACCGAAGCGCCCGCGGAGATGAATTTCTACCTGCCCCGGCATCGGGCGGTGTTTATGGCGGAGAACGCCAATCTCACCATCCACAACCTCCTGCCTGCGCGCGGGGCCCTAGTGCGCGACGCTAAAGCATGGGCCGATTACTTGACCGAAGCGATCCGCCTCTTCGCCGACAAGAGCGACGTAATGTTTGCAGCACATGGCATTCCCCGCTTCGGGAAAGAAGAGATCGGCGCATTCTTAACCAGCCACCGCGACGCCTATAAATTTTTGCACGATCAATCGGTGCGCTTGATGAACAATGGACTTACAGCCCCCGAGATCGCCGAGGACCTTGCTTTGCCCGAAGTGCTCGCCAAGCAATGGTTCAATCGCGGTTATTACGGAACCCTGAGCCATAATGCGAAAGCCATCTACCAACGCTATCTCGGCTGGTACGACGCCAATCCCGCCAATCTCAATCCGTTGCCGCCCGCGCCCGCGGCCAAGAAGTATGTGGCCGCGATGGGCGGCGCAGCGGCGGTTCTGAGTTTGGCCGACGAGGCGATCGCAGCCGGTGATCTGCGTTGGGCGGCCACGCTATTGAACCATGTGGTGTTTGCCGACGAGGCCAATCTGAGCGCCCGCGAGGCGCTGGCGCGCGTCTATACTGAACTGGCTTTCGACACCGAGGCCGGCACCTGGCGAAACATCTATCTGACCGGGGCGCAGGAATTACGCTCCGGACCGGCGCAATTGCCCGTAGGCGGGTTCAGTCCCGATGTGCTTTCGGCTACGACGACCTCGATGCTGCTGGATTTCGCGGCTGTGCGGGTGAACCCGGAGAAGGCGGCGGCGCGGCGCTTTCGATTGAATATTGAACTCAGCGATCGCAACGAGACCCATCTCATCACCGTCGGCAATGGCGTGCTAGTTCATGAGCAGGGCGTGAGCGATCCAAACGCGGACGCCTCCATCCGCATGGCCCGCCCGGACTTGTTGATGTCGTTATTCATGCGCCTGCCGATCGGACCGCGCATCGCATCGGGGGACGTGACCATCGCCGGCGATGGCGAACTTTATCAAGCGTTCGTTGATCTGATAGAGCCGCTCACGCCCAATTTTCCCATTGTCACGCCTTAGCGCTCAAGGCGAGGAATGGCGGTTGACGAATTCGATCGCCGCCGGGAACAACGAAGCGATCAACGCCACGGCGCCAAGCGCGCCCCAGATCCATGGCCAAAACCTGAGCGGCAGCTCGGCGAACGCGTCGGCGCCGGGTTTGGTGCGGGTGCGATAACGGGCCAGCGCCCAAGTGGCCGCGCCGCCCAACGCAAACCCCGCCGCCGCCGACTGCAGCACCTCAGCGCCAGCGCGAATGCGATCGCTCTGGTAGCCCTTCAGGCTCAACATCACCGCCACCGCCGCAAACCAAAACAGCAGCGGAAATAGAAGCGCCAAGCACCCGAGGCCGCGGAAGGACAAGTGCATCGCTTACCTCCGCGGCTTGTCGGGCGGGCTTACATCCCCGTCCAACCGCATTGGCGATTGCGGTTCTGCACCTCTAGCCACGCCATCAGCGGCTGGAAGTAATGGACCATCGAAGAGCCGTCCATTCGGCGAGCGCCGGTAAATGCCTCAAGCGCATCCGGCCACGGATGCGAGCGCCCCATTTGCAGCATCTGGTTGAAGCGCGCCCCCACGGCCGTATTGCCGTAAATGGTGCAGCGATTGAGCGGACCCCGCCAGCCGGCCTGGCGGCAGGCCGCTTCGTAGAATTGGAATTGCAGAACCCGCGCCAGGAAATAACGCAGATAAGGTACGTTGTTGGCGACGTGATATTTGGCGCCTGGATCAAAAGCGTCGGCCGGACGCGGCCCCCCCGGCGGGGCGATGCCCTGATAGTGCTGCCGCAATTGCCACCAGGCGGTATTATAGTCGGCTGGCTGGATTTGGCCGCGGAAGACGCGCCAACGCCATTGGTCGACCGAGATCGCGAACGGCAGGAAGGCGATCTTGTCTAGCGCTTGGCGCATCAGCAGCGAAATATCCGCATCAGGGCCGGGCACTTGGCTTTGTTGCAGCAAACCGATTTGCACCAAATAGTTCGGCGTGGTGTTCAGCGCGATGAAATCGCCGATAGCTTCGTGAAAGCCGTCATTGGCGCCGTCTTGGAACAAGAACGGCTGATGCTGGTAAGCGCGCTGATAATAATTGTGGCCCATCTCGTGATGGACGGTCTGGAAATTGTCGGCGTCGATATTGATGCACATCTTGATGCGCACATCGTTAGCGCCGTCGAGGTCCCAGGCTGAGGCGTGGCAGACCACGTCGCGGTCACGCGGGCGGACCAGCTGCGAGCGCTCCCAAAAAGTTTGCGGCAGCGGATCAAGGCCGAGCGAGGTGTAGAAATGCTCGCCGGTATGGGCCAAGCGCAAATAATCGTAGTGCTGTTGCGCCAAGAGCTGGGTGAGGTTGTAGCCCCCATGCGCCTCTGGACCGACGATATCGGCGATGTTGCCCCATTCTTGGGCCCACATATTGCCCAAGAGATCAGCGCGGATCGGCCCAGTTGCAGGCTGCACCGCATCTCCGTAATGGGCGTTGAGGCGCGCTCGGACATAGCAATGCAGCTGTTTATAGAACGGCTGCATCTGGTTCCAGAGCCGCTCGACTTCGCGCTCCATGTCGGAGGCAGGCATATCGTAGTTCGAGAGCCAATAATCGCCGACATTAGGATAGCCAAGATCACGCGCGCCTTCGTTGGCGATGGACACCATCTGGGCGTAGTCGTGGGCCATGGGGCCTGCGATGTTGTGCCACTTGGTCCACATTTCCTGGATACGCGCGGGATCGCGCTCTGTCGCCATCATCGCTTCGAGATCATCGAGCGTGTATTGATGACCGCCGATCTCGACTTTGCTGGTGGAGTAGAGCGAGGCCATATTGTTATTGACTTGCGCCAGCTGGTCGGCCGCGCCTGCACGCTGGGGCGCGGGCAACACCAATGACAGCCGCAACAGATCGATCTTACGTCTCAGATCGGACGGCAGAGCCAGGTTTTGATAGCGCGCCGCTTGGCTTGCGAGCCGCACGCGCATTTGGGTGCCTTCGCTGTCGGCGCGCTGTTGCAGCCATTCGGTATCGTGCTGGATGTAGGTCTCATACACCCAGCCCACGTGATTTTCGTATTCGTTGCGCGCTGCGAGTTGGGTTTCGGCGTCGGCCACGAATTGCTGGGCTTCAGCCACAGTTGGCGGCGCCTGGGCGGGGCTGGCGGCGGCGGGCGCGCTCATCTGCGCGGTGGTCGTAGCCGCTGCAAGCGCGGCCATCGCGATCCACGACACGGCGCGGTTGAGCATGGATTTTCTAAACATCGTCATCCCCCCAATGCGGATCCAAAAGGGTCTTTAAGCGCGCTCTCGTAGGCCCCTCTTTGTTGGGGCGCCTTAGCCGAGCGGGGCAGCGCTCACAAGCCTTCTGCGGCGAGCCACTCGATGCCGTCGGCGGACATAACAAACACGGCGGCTTGGCGGCGATGGGCGCCGATGGCGGCAAAGAATTTCTGCGCGACTTCGTTTTCCACGCCGGTGCTGATGGCCAAATCGCGGGCCCCGACGTCGCGGGCGCGGCGCGCCACCGCCGACATCATCTTACGCGCCAGCCCGGTGCGTCTTTGCTGCGGCGCCACATAAAGCTCGCAAAGCACCAAGCTCGGGCAGCCTCGGCGCACGTCATAGCCCCTGGTGACAATGGCGTGGGCTGCCAAGGGGGCGTTGGCGCGCTCCTGGGCGACCCAAATTTCTAATAAGGGGTTCTGTCCAAACGCATTAGCGCGGATGCGATCGGCGTCGAGCGCCGAGAGCGCATTCTCTTCCGCCGCCGCCGCCGCGGTCAGACGGCCGATAGCCTCAGCGTCGCGTGAAACTGCGCGGCGGATAAGCAAGCCCAGTTCTCCTGGACGCAAGTTAAGCCGCGTCAGGGGCGCAGAGGCAAGCGAAAGCCGGCCTAATAATGATGACCGTCGCCGAAACCTATCGGGCGATCTTCATGGTCCTGCCACGCTGTTCCAGGTGAACGGCGGGAAATGAATGCGCCCAACAATGTCAGTCCGACGATGATCGCCACGGCGACCAAAAACAGGAAAAACACTGCATGCTCCTGTGCGCTGGCCGCCATCGGCGGCCGCGCCCAATTTATATAAGCGAGCCTATCTTGATTTGCAGGGTCTTGCGAGCGCGCGCCCCAGCCGCGTGCAGCGCCGCGCGCGGGGCGGGTTGGCGTGCGCAGGGGTCGCGGCCTTCTCGGGGCTACCGAGCCACGGGGCCACAGAGCTACGATAAGGGCGAGGCGCTCAATAAAGTAAGGGCGAGGCGCTCAATAAAGCTCGACGGTAATGTCGGCATGTTTGGCCATGATGGCGTCGGGATCTGCCTGGCCGGCCGGGGCGTATTGGATTTTCGCTTCCGGGATGCCGAGGTGAACCAAGGTGTCGCGCACCCGCTCGCGACGGCGCTGCAATTGCGCTGCGGCGTCGCTGTCGTTCAGACCGGGATCGGATGCGGTGGCGATGACGGCGCTCACGATCGCGCCGCCGGCGCGCTGACAGGCGTGCACTTCGTTCATCATGAGATCCAAAAGCGGCGTGGCAACCGGCTGATCGCTCTGCACCACATCGGTAAAGTAGATGGTCACGTGCTGGGTTGAGCAACCCGGGCGGGGCGATGGCGACCCAGCCGCCGCTGGCGATGGCGCAGGCGTTGCGGGCCCCGCGGGCGCAGCGCTCGCGGGGCTGGAAGCGGGCGCGGCGTGCGGGGCGGGCGCATTCATGGTCGTGCAGGCGCTAGCGACAATGGCCATTGAACACACGAGCGCGCGTAGAGCTGCTGACGGCATGAAATCCCTCCGTGATTTGCAGGCGCCATATTGCAGGGCGACGCCGGCGGCGCAAAGCGCGCGCCAGGCTCATTACACCCCTAAAGCCGGTTGCGCTCGTGCATGAGCGCGCGCCTGCGCCTAAATTGCAACGCTTCGAGTCGAGGACGAGCATGGGGCGCCAGCCGGCCAGCAGCACTGCCAATCAAGCCAGCCCGCGGGCCTGGCAACGCATGCTTTCGGGGCGGCGGCTCGACCTTTTGGATCCCTCGCCCCTAGATATCGAGATCGAAGACATCGCCCACGGACTGGCGCGGGTGGCGCGCTGGAACGGGCAAACCATTGGCGCGCATGCCTTCTCGGTTGCGCAACATTCGCTGGTTGTGGAAGACATTTGCCGCAAGCTGGCGCCGCAATGGGATCGAAAACGCCGCTTATTGGCGCTGCTGCATGATGCGCCGGAATATGTCATCGGCGACATGATCAGTCCCTTCAAGGCAGCCCTGGGGCTCGATTACAAAGCCTTTGAGGCCAAGCTGGAAGCTGCAATCCACCTCCGCTTCGGCCTGCCGGCCCACCCCGGCGGCGCCGTTAAAGGCGTGATCAAGCGCGCTGACGTTATTTGTGCATATTTCGAGGCCGTGCAATTAGCCGGATTTAGCGAAGCCGAGGCGAGGCGCTATTTCGGCGCGCCGCCGCGAAGCATCCGGCTCAAATTGACGCCCCACGCCACCGGCGCTGTGGAAGAAGCGTTCTTGAAGCGCTTCCGGTCGCTGGTCGATCCGGCTTAAACTGACCTGGCCCATGACGATCATTGTCTGCCCGCTCTCGCGCGCCCCGGAGATGGCGCGCGAACACCGCCCCTCGCACGCGGTCAGCCTGCTTGACCCCGGATCGGCGTTTCCGGCGCTGGCGGGCTTTAGCGAGGAGCGTCACTTTCGCTTGGGCGTGCACGACATCACTGAGGCCCAACCCGGCCTCGACATCTGCGAGGCCCGCCACATCGAGGCCATCCTCGAATTCGCCGCTGGCTGGGATCGCCAAGCGCCCATGTTGATTCACTGTTACGCAGGGATCTCTCGCTCAACTGCCACGGCGTTCATCACCGCCTGCCTGCACAATCCCGCAGCTGACGAGCACCAGATCGCGCGCGCCTTGCGCGAGGCCTCGCCGGCGGCGTGGCCGAACCGACGCTTTGTTGCGCTAGCCGATCAAGCGCTCGCCCGGCATGGTCGCATGCGCGCGGCAATCGAGCACATCGGCGAAGGCCATTCCTGGCTCGACATCGGTGAAAACCAGCCCTTTGCGCTGCGCTCGCAATTTGAGCCAGCCCGATGAGCCGATCCCCCCATGTGGTGATCGGGCTCTCCGCGGCGGTGGTCGCGGTCACCGACAACGCCCCGTTTGTGGTGGTGACGCGCGAAACCGCGGACGCAGCGCCCGGGCTGCCGTTTGGGTTGTTTGACCCCGCCGGCGATCGCACCCTTGAACTTTCGCTGCGCGGCTGGGTGAAGGAGCAAACCGGCTTCGACATTGGCTATGTCGAGCAACTCTACACATTCGGCGATCGCGGGCGCGAAGCCCCGCTTGCCGACATTGACGGCAATCCAGATCGGGTGATCTCGATTTCCTATTTGGCGCTGACGCCATCGCGCGCGGCTTTGCACGGGCACGGCGCGCAGTGGCGCTCATGGTATGAATTTTTTCCGTGGGAAGATTGGCGCCTGGGGCGGCCCCAGGTGATCGACGCCACGCTCGCGCCCAGGCTCAGGGCTTGGGCTTCCCAAGCATCCGACGAGGAGAGCGCAGCGCGCCGGCGCGCGCGCGTGCGCCTGGCGTTTGCGTTGGATGGCGCGGTGTGGAACGAAGAGCGCGCCCTTGATCGCTACGAGCTCTTGTACGAAGCCGGGCTGGCGCCGGAGGCAGGACGTGATCGGGTGCGTTTGCAAGGCAAGACCGCGCCTGCGATCAAGGCCGCGCCCGGTCTAGGCGAGCCCATGCAATCGGACCACCGGCGCATCTTGGCGACCGCGATCAGCCGGTTGCGCGCCAAGATCAAATATCGACCCGTGGTGTTTGAACTGGCGACAGAGCTGTTCACGCTCCTACACTTGCAGCGGCTCGTGGAAGCCATCGCCGGCCTTGAGCTCCACAAGCAAAATTTCCGCCGTTTGCTCGACCGCACAGGGCTGGTCGAAGGGACCGGCGAATTCGACGCCAGCGCTGGAGGACGCCCCGCCGAACTCTTCCGCGCCCGACGCGAGACCGGAAGCGAGCGGCCCGTCGGCGGCGTACATGTGCCCGCCCCGCGCCGCGACTAGCTAGTGGGCGCCGAAACCGCGCGCCATCAACGCCGCAAACGCCGGGATCAGCAAAAACAACCCCGCTTCGGCCCACAAGAAACGTTTGACTGATGCGATCTCCCGGTCGCTGGGCTGGTAATCCCCATCCTTCCTGATGGCGGCGCGCCAGCGTATGAAGGCAAGCGTAGGGATGATGGAAAGCACGCCCACCAGCGCAAACACGCCGATCTTCGACCAGAAGAAGCCGTTGTGGGAATAATACGCCCAGCCTTTGGCTGCGAAATTGGCGCGCACAAAACCCACAATGACGATCAACACCGCAAGAATGCCGTACCAGAGATCAACGCGCCCCACCCGCGCGATTTCCTTGGCTTTCATGCCAGACCGCACCGCGCCCAGTTCGAACGCCAACACGCCCGCGAGTGAGAAGACAAGCAGGTGATGGGCGATGGCCAAAACCATATCGCGCGTCGCAAAATCCATGGCTTCCCCCGGTTTTGGGGCGAACTTAGCCAAAGGCGCGGTCAGAGCCTAGCAATGATCAGGGCTTGGGCGGTGGTTGCTCACCGGCCGGCTCGCACGGCGCGTTCGGATCATAAGCCGCGTTTGCATCGCATTGGCCCTGATCCTGGTGCTCGCCCGGCTGGCTTTGGTCGTCCGCGGGCGGGTTTTCTGCGCTTGAACCCGCGCCTGCTTGGGACGGGCTCAACGCATTGTCAGCGGGGGCAGGCTGACCCACTTCAGTCACTTGCGCGCCCTGCGGGGGCGGGATGGTTTGATACGGCGTGCCATAGGCGAGCGGATCCTGCTTCACGCCGTCGACGATAAGTTCGTAGTGCAGATGTACGCCCGTGGCGTTGCCGGTGCGGCCCATGCGCGCCACCGCCTGCCCGGCGTGCACGAACGCACCCGTGTGCAGCCGCGGATCGATTTCGTTCAAATGCGCATAAAGCGTATGCACCCCCTGCCCGTGGTCGAGTTCCAGCACTAGGCCATAACCCCCGCGATAGCTTTCAGAGGCGACCCAGCCATCGCCGGCGGCGAATACAAAACCGCCATTGGCGTTGGCAAGGTCAATGCCGGTGTGGTCGGCGCCGCCGCCATCGGCTGTGGCGCGAAACCCAAAGCCCGACGACAAGCACACCTGCTCGGTCGGATCGCGCAGCAAGGAACCAGCGCGGGTTGCAATATAGGGCGTATATTCGAGCGATTGATTGCGCGCGCCTACCGGGCCCAGATTGCGATCCTGCGGCGAACAAATAAAGAGTTCGCTTTGCACCTCCGCGCGCGGGGCGGCGTCAAAGATGCTGGGCGCGGGCGCCGCCGGCGCCGGCGGCTCGCCGGCGAGGATCGCCGCGGGCAAGGGTTCACTCGCACAACCCGCAAGCCAGAACGCCGCCAACGCGCCGAGCACAAACCTGCGCATCTCTTGACCTTTAAGCTTCCAAGTCCCCGCGCGCAGGCGACGCCGCCAGAAGCGCCGGGCAGGCCTCAGCCTAGACGAGCCGCTACGAAACCGGAACGCCGCGTGGCAGTAGCGTCCACCAACGCGCGTCAGGCGAGTTCATGGTTTGGGCGGCAAGGCCGGCGTCGCCGCCAGATCCCCAGAATATGTCGCCGCGCAATGGTCCCCGCCGAATGGCGCCGCCAGTGTCCTGAGCCACCAGCAAATGACGAAACGGCGCGTTGTTGTAGACGCCGTCAACGAACACCAGCGCGCCATAAGGATGGTAATCAGGGTCAACAGCAATCGAACCCAGCGGGGTCAGCGAAACCCCCGCCGCCCCGCGCGGACCCGCAGCCGGATCATCGACCGGCGCTTCCTCGAAGAACACATAAGACGGATCGGCATTGAGCGCCCGGCGTGTCGCATCAGCGCCATTGGCGTCGGCCCAGGTCTTGAAATTGGCCCAGGTGGCGCCGCCAGGCAATTGGCCGGCGTCGCGGAGCTGAGCGAGCGCAGAATGCCAGCGATATCCGTTCTGCGCGGCGAAATTCGCGCGTTCCTGGGCGCCGTCGGCAAAACGGATGCGTCCAGAACCTTGGACTTGCAAGTTGTACACATCAACCGGGTTGGCCCATGCAAAGGCTTGACCTGGCCCCGGCGCGATTTGATCGCGGCTTGGGTATGGACGCACTGTAGCGCCCACCAATTGGCCGGTGAGCCGGCGCGGCGCGCCGCGCAAAGTATCATCGTCATAAGCTTCAGCGAAAGCGGCGACGTCGACGGTCACCATGTCGCCAGGCTTACGCAACAAAGGCTCGGAATAATATGCATCCTGGGTGCGCCGCACATCGATCAGCGGCTCGAAATAGGCCGTAAGCCGCGCCTCCCCTGGGCCGACGACCTGGTAGGGCGTAAAATATTGCTCGAAGAATGCGCGCTCTTGGCCTGCTTGCACGCCCTGCGCTGCGACACACGCTGGCGCCCAGTCGGCGACGGCGCCGCCGTAGCGACCGTTGGATGCAAAGCCGAGCGCGGGGTCGCGCGCCGCACGCCCAGCGCAGCTCCGGCGAAAGGCGGTGAGCGCCGGGGCCAGATCAACGTTTGTCCAATCCGGCAGATCCGAAAATTGCGCCGCCCGCAATTGGAAGCTCGCCTGTGGCTGCGCCGGTTGGCTGGGCGGGCGCGGCGGTGTTGTGGCGCATGCAGCCAAAAGCGCGCCTGCCGCGGCCAAAGCCAGAGACGATCTTCTGGACGCTCTTGGCTGCATGCGCGTTCCCCTCAAGCTCATAAACTGCGAACGCCTTTAGCATCGCCCAAGTTGTCGGCCAAAGTTGCAACTAAGTGCGCACTGAGGGCTTGGGCTTCGGGCATTCTCCGGCGCGAGCTCGCTTTCTCGCTTCGCCTTCATTCCAACCG
>Ga0209698_10003158_pt1 | contig 18473 bp, 20 predicted proteins | sample LitLauG_LLR_2012_FD_187203 | JGI IMG/M metagenome (GOLD analysis project Ga0209698, IMG submission 187203) | Freshwater sediment microbial communities from Pennsylvania, USA - Little Laurel Run_MetaG_LLR_2012 (SPAdes) (version 2) | ecosystem: Environmental > Aquatic > Freshwater > Creek >...
CCGACAAATGGTGGCATTCATCGACAATGACGTGCCCGTATTCTGCGACGAAGTCTTTGACTCCCTCTCTGCTGTAGGTACTTTGAATGATGGCGATATCCACGGTGCCACTACGTTCGCTTTTCCCGCCCCCAACCAGGCCAATTGACTTGCCCGGAAGATTGAGGAACATCGCCAATCTGGCATGCCACTGATCCAACAATTGTTGGCGGTGCACCAGTACGAGGGTATTCACTCTTCGCGCCGCGATCAGCCATGCGGCCACTGCGGTCTTGCCAAAAGCAGTAGGAGCGCAGAGTATCCCCTCGTCGTGTTCAGCAATCATGGAAACAGCGTCCTGCTGCGACGTGCGTAATTGACCGCAGAACTCCACATCAATTGCATGTCCCGCGCACCTCTCGTCACGGATCTCTGGCTTGATGCGATGCGCTTCAAACAGTTCGATTACCTCGGCCAGACACCCACGCGGCAAAGCAATGTGGTCGGCGAGATCCTCGCCGCACCCAATTACTCGCGGCTTGTTGAATGTGGGAAGCCGCATTGCTTGGGCCTTATAGAATTCAGGATTCTGAAATGCGGCCAAACGAAGCAGACGGTTCAACATCGCCGAAGGCAGCCCATTCTTCTCGATATACAGAAGGTTTGCGCGAACGATTTGAACCGCGGGTGGAAAAGGTCCTGGTATTGGGCGGTCTATTCTCTTTTGTGACGGCGGCAGCGCCCAAGGATCTTGCGCGACGTCGTCCATAATGCTGATCCTGACGCCAATGAGATCTCCTCGTTTTTGAGCCTCCCGCACGACTGCCTCGACAGCGTCCGCCGACATTCTTTCGGCGCTTGCCAGAAATGCCCACTGGTCTCGGTACGGACGGAATTCCGAATCTACAAAAACACTGTTTCCCTCTGCACGAGGGACCTTTTGCAGAGGCAGAGCGATCAGGTTGCCAAGACCTCCCTTGGGCATCGTGTCCTGATTGGGAAAGAATCGGTCGTATGACTCCAGACCCACTTGATGCCGGAACTCCATGGTTCGAGTCAGGATTGCGCAGCCCAGTTTTCGCGCGGTGGTCGCAAGAACCGCTCGATTGAAGAATATCCACACGTGGCCGCCGTTTCCCGACCGAGAACGTTCTAAGATCGCTGGCACATTCATCTCGCGACAGGCCGCGAGGAATGCGGCGGCATCCTTCTGCCAGGTCTTTTTATCGAAATCGACCGCCAGGAGCCAGCAGGTCTCGTCCGGCAAAAGCGGATAGATTCCGACCGTATGATCCCCGACTAGATGGCCTCGCACAACGTCTTGCGTTAGTGGCCTGAACTTTCTAGTCTGGCGATCAACCTTCTTGCGGTCCTTGTCTTTGGCCCGCAGATATGATTTCCAATCACGATCTGCTCTCGGCATGTATCCCGATCGCCCGTTGGCGCTCTCCCAGCGAATGGCATAAACATCGTCACGCCCACGGAAGAGACTGCGAAACAGCTCGATCCGCTGTTCCGCCGTACCGAATGCGGACCTGGGAACCTCCGGCGCTATGCTTATGGTCTGAGGGGTCTGAGGAACGCCACTTGTGGGTTGAATCTCAGGAATTCGTATATTGTGCTCGATTAGAAGGCCGCGCAGCCGAGCATTTTCGTCACGCAGGCGTCTTACCTCCGCCAGGGGTGCCTCAAGGTCGAGAAACTCGCTGTCAGTTTTGCTCAAGTCAAAGACCTGCCCGTGCGCGCCACTACTTGACTCCAAAATGATCGCACAGTGCCGGACTCCGTCACGCGCTGGCGGCGAATCACCCGAGGAGGGGCCTGATCCAATTGGACGGGCTGTGGAAAGACGACGCCTGAATCAAGACTTGCACGATCCTCACAACACGCAACTAACGCAGTGACGTCCAGCCAGAAGTCACAATCACTGGCGTTCAGGATCACAAGCATCCGATCATGGACTCAGAAGGCGAAAATAGCGAACTCCTTTATTTTCGCTTATCGTGACTTTCGCAAATAGTCTCTCTCTTGAAGAAACGACTCGAGCATTCTTAATAGCACACGGGGGATCGTTAGAGAGAACAACAGATTGTTTTCTCGATAGGGCAAAACTATGTGATACTCGGCCTGTGATCGACGTCGGCGCACTAGAAACTCGAAGAGATTTTCGTACAATAAACGTACAATGGATCGGGTGATGGGGCCTTTTTCGCCCTTTTGGCACTTCCTAGAATCAATAACTTACGTGCTCTCAACATAGTGATTAGTTCGACTCCCGTCGCCTCCACCACTATCTCGGTTATTATCAATTGTTTACGTACCGATGCCCTGGCACGGTCAGCCTCCCGAGCTGATTGCTGGGGTTAGCGACTCCAATTTCCCTCGAGCGAGTTGGAATTGTTCTGAGCGGATTCGAGCTTCTGCGCCAGTTCGGCCTTTTGCTGGCTGAGGCCTAGCCGACTCGCGTCACCGGCAAGAAGATTGCTCTCAACCCGGTTCTGCGCCGCGTTCATCTCATTGATTTCAGCAGATTGTTGGGCCAATCGCCGACGAGGCTCAGTTGCTCCTCAAGCGATGCCGGGGCCGGCGACGGCTCCTGCTTGTTCATTTGTGGTTGAGGGGCTCTGGCGATGTCAGCTCCTCGACGAATGCCCACGCGATAAGCGAAGAAGCTCAGCGCGCAGAAAAGCAGAATGCCCGCCGCGTACAGCGTCCAGACATTCCGCCATGTGGACTCGCTTGAAAATGGAAGGGTGCGATGAGGGAGGATCGACGATCCATTGCTTTTTCTGGCGTCTCTGGGTGGATGCTTCTCTTCCCGCGCGAGTCGGTCAAACAAGTCCTTTTCGGTTTGTTCTTGCTGTTCCTGGGACCAAGCGTCGGCGTTCTGTTTGGGGGAAGGTTCCCCGCTGGCAGCGATGGCGGGAATTACGTCGCTGACTTATGGATTCGAACTGCCCGAGGGCCTCGCGGCAAGGCGCACAGATGACAAGGTGCGCCTGCAGCCGTTTCTGCTCATCATCGGTTAGCTCGGTAGAGATCGAAGCGGCACGGAGCTCTCGGCTGTTTGGAAGATAGGACTTGACTTCAGTAGTCGGCTTCCGATATAACGGTATCCGACTATGGAAGAAGATTTCGATCAATTTCTACCCCTTCCCCCTGCCGCGCTGCATATCTTGCTCGCCCTCGCAAGTGAAGATCGCCACGGATACGGGATTATGCGGGAGGTGGTCCGTCAGTCGGACGGCCGCTACAAGTTGGGCCCCGGCACGTTGTACGACAATCTGCAAAGGCTGCTCGATCAAGGCATCGTGGAAGAGCGCTCGCCACGCTCTCCCGGCGATGATCCAAGGCGCCGCTACTATCGCCTCTCACGCTTTGGCCGTGGGCTGTTGACCACGGAAATCGCAAGACTCGAAGGTCTGGTCCGCGAAGCGAGACTACATCTCAACATCCGTCCGGGGAGGGCATGATGACCCGCACCTTGTATCGTTGGCTCATTCGTTTGCATCCACCCGCCTTCTGCCTGCGGTTCGAGCAAGAACTTCTTTGGATATTCGACGAATCGAGCGACGCATCAGGAGCGGCGCCGCTCCTGTATGACGCCGCCATCTCTCTGTTCCGACAGTGGCTCGTGCGGTCGGGACTGTGGAAGTGGGTAGTAGCGGGTATCGCCGGAGCGGTACCGCTCGTTATCGGATTCGGAAGCTTTTTGTTCGACTGGCCTATGCGCCCCTAACCCAGAGCATTTCGTAATGAATCGGTGCGCCGAATTGTGGTTCGGTCATTTCTTAGGAGGAGGAGGTCGGGCACATGAGAAAGTGGGTTCGGAGAATCTCGTGCGCATTTCTGATTCTGCTGCTGCTGGCCATGCTTGGGGGCTTTACATATGAACAGGTCGGGAGAGCCAGGGATGCCAGTCAACTGCCTCCACGAGTAGGACAGGCGGTTGATATCGGTGGACGCACTCTGAACCTCTACTGCTCGGGTCAGGGCAGTCCGACCGTGATTCTTGAACCGGGAGGCAATTCGCCCGGTTATGAGTGGCTGGTGCTACAGTCCAAAATGGCAGGGTTCACTCGCGCCTGCTGGTACGACCGCGCTGGTGTAGGTTGGAGCGATCCGCCATCGTCGCCGAGAACAAGCGCCAGCATTGTGAGCGATCTGCACGAGGCGCTACAGCGCGCGGGAGTTCTGCCACCCTACGTGATGGCTGGTGGTTCGGTGGGGGGCGAATATGTTCACATCTACACAGCGCGCTACCCCTCGGACGTGGCCGGTCTGGTCTTGATCGATTCATCGGTTCCGGACATGCATGAACCCGACTTCGCCTTATCACCTCTAAATCGTATGTCGGGCAGCACCAGACACCTGATTTGCATGGCTCTCCCAGCCATGTCACGATTTGGGATAATTCGTTTTGTGGCGAGCCGCGAGCGGCGTCCTCCTGGCGCCGATTTCACTCCCGAGCAAGCCAGCATACTGGCTAAGCTCGAAGCACAACCGAAGGCGTTTACGACCGATGCCGAGCAGGCCTGCGCAGCAACTGACGAGGGCAGAATCGTTCCGAGAGAAGGCGGTGGAAACCCCGATATCAACAACGCCGCACGGAACGCAGGCAGTCTAGGTGATCGCCCGCTCGTCGTGCTGACCGCTGGGAGGTATTGGGCTCCGGAGGGTTTCGAAAAGGAAGCAGCGGAATATCACGAGATTCAAGTTCATCAATTACAGGTGAGCCTGGTGCGTTTGTCAACACGTGGTCGGCAGGTAATCGTGGACGCGGAGCACGACATGGCTGAGTCGCCGGATTCCATCGTCATCGCAGTCCGAGAGGTGGTCGACGAAGTGCGAGCAAACCACAACATGACGGATGTCCGCGCTGAAGCACCGAAGCCGGTGAAGTAGCTCTAAGACTCTGACAATCAATACTAGAGAACAGCCCTTTGTGACCGCGGAACAGTCGTAAGTAGGTGGATAGTCGGCAATTCCGAGACCTGACCTTACACGCGCTGTTGTGCGAACGAAGCGGAACTCCAATTGTCCCTTGACAGGTACATCAGTTACTGATATATCAGTCAGAGATATAGCTGCAGACGGGCCCGCGAATGTCAAAGACGAACGACGTTCCCGATGATCTCCAGCACTTGCTTCCTCTTACACCAGCTGTGTTCTTTATCCTCTTCGCCCTGGCTCAGGGTGAAAAGCATGGTTACGCGATTATGCAAGAGGTCTCCGTCCTTTCCGACGGTAAGTTCCGGATGGGACCCGGTACGTTGTACTCGACCATACAGCGCCTGCTCGAACTTTCGCTGATTGAAGAACTCGATGCGGACGCCGGCAGTCGACGGCGATGCTACCGTCTGACTCGAACCGGAAAACTTGTTTTCAAAGCCGAGGTTGGGAGGATGGATGCAGTGGTCAGACTCGCGCTCGAACACAGACTGATGATGCAGGAGGGAGTCTGAATCTTTGGCAGACCATGGGAGCCTACTCAACTTCAAAATGATCGCACATTGCCGGGCTCCGTCATGCGCTGGCGGCGAGGCAGGCTCCTGCAATGGCAAATTGACGGGCTTTAGCGTGTAGAGCCAAAGGGCGATGGTTCCCGGTCGCGGTGACCGCAAACCTCAGCTAGCGGTCTGTGTGGGGGAGACCTCTGGCCAGATGTGGCGACCGGATAGGACTATTTTCACCCGCGCAAATAGGCAACGCTTCTATTTTCGATTTACTGTGAATTGCGAAAACAGCCTAGATGGTGCCTTCGACTCTTAAACTGGCGATGCCCGGGAGCGCCTATTGTCGAGTGGCAACAACGGCGACGTTAAGAACATTGTCTCCATCCTCCAGCTCTCGACCCTATCGAGTTGCGTGAACAGGATCATTCCCGCTGCGGCTACGGCATATCCCGTCGTGGCCGTCCACTTGCTTCTGCTAAACGCCAACATGCGTGGAATTGTACTCCGCTCTGGGTTAACCCAATTAACTGGCGAAAACAGACATCGCGCTTTGACCGCTGCCGAGCGCTATGCCTCGTCCTTGTGCCACATCCAGAAGCTGTTCAAACCATCGAAGTATCGAACCGTACTTTGGTCTGGCGACCGTCCCTCGTTCGACTTCTGTGTTAGACACTTACATTATGCTATTGACGACATTATGCCGACTATGACATATTAGAGGGAATGGCTTGGGAAGTCGAGGTTTCCGACGAATTCGGGGCGTGGTGGGATGCACTCGACGCTGCCGAACAGAAGAGCGTCGATTTCACAGTGACTCTACTTTCAGAAGCCGGCCCGACGCTAAAAATGCCTCACTCCTCAGGGATTGAGACATCGCGCCACAAGCATATGCGCGAACTCCGGATTCAACACGAAGGACGCCCGTACCGCGTTCTTTATGCGTTCGATCCGCGCCGTACAGCAATTTTGTTGATCGGCGGAGACAAGACGGGAAATAACCGATGGTACGAGGAATATGTTCCTCAGGCAGATAACATTTACGACCAGCATTTGAAAGAACTGGAAAGCGAGTAAGCAAAGACAGCAGTCCCAGTACTGGGGATACCCACTGAGGAGAGCAACAGTTATGGCAAGAAACTACAAAGAACTGCAAGCAAAGATGAACCCTGCGGACGTTGCCGAGAACAAGCAGCGTGTGCGCGAAGAGATGCAACGGATGGCGTTGGATGAATTGAGAAACGCTAAACAGCTTACGCAGGCAGACATGGCGGAGCTTTTGGACGTCCCGCAGAGTTCAATTTCGCGAATCGAGCAACGAGCGGATATGTACCTGAGCACACTTCGTAATTACGTCCAAGCGATGGGCGGGGTGCTTCAGATTCAAGCGGTGTTTCCCGAAGGAGGCACGGTCATTATCAGCCGCTTCGGAGACTATGAAGATCAACCTTACGTCGTTTCGGTGCGAGCCGCAGCCGGCGGAGCCTATCAACTCAGAGCACGGCCTTTTCATCATGGAGGCGCGCAGTTGTGCACTCGCGCTTTTAAGCTCTCAGGCTTCGTGAAAGCTATGAAGGCTCTTCACCTGACGGAACCGCACATCTCTACGATTAGAATCAATCTTGAGCGAGCGCACGAGGTAGAGATAGGCGGGAGGGCAGGACAAAGAACTTTCCAGGTGCCCGATCTAGTGGCAGCGGGCTTTGAGCCTGCCGCCATCGAGTGAACACCATTGAAGTCGAGAGGTCGAGAGGGCAGCCGCATGAGCAGCGCAAGCTTGAAGAACTGCTCCTGAAACTTTCGAAAATGAAACCGATCTCCGCAAAACCGGTTCCGATTGTGCTAGGAAACCCTCCAATTCGGGCTGCCTGCACAACGAACTCGCAAGTCTTTTTCTCGACATAAAGAATAGTCGATCCAACCGGCCCACAGCTCAGTCTGTGGGCCTTTTGGTGGTTGGCGAAATACTCTTCATCCCGACAAATCCAATGGAACGATCGGATCATCCATGGGCAGGAATCGTAGGGTCTAACAAGCGGAAGGCAGCCACGATGCAACACTTCGTTCTCCCGGAAGCACCAGAGGCCTCCATAAACCATTGACAATAGACCAGCTTAGACGATACCTGGACTCACTTAGATCTATAGTTTTTTGACAACTTCACATATTGTGAAGTATCCCGGGTGAGTGCACATCGTTACCCGTAAGCATCTGAGCGAGGCGATGGAACGCTACCCGGACGCGGCGAACGAAATCAAAGCGTGGGTAGGCATCGTCGAGGCGGTCCGGTGGCACAATTTTGCGGAAGTGCGCGGCATGTTTAAGGATGCCGATCCCGTGGATGGCTACGTGATCTTCAACATCAGACAGAACCGGTACAGGCTTATCACCGACGTCCACTATTCAAAGACGACGGATGAAAAGCAGACCGAAGGGCATGTCTACATCCGATCTTTTTTGACGCATTAAGGAATACGACAATCGCAGTAACTGGGATAGGAGGTTTGGAACAAAATGAGCACAGTTCTCGCAAACCCTGCGGAAATGATCCTCAGTGGTCACCCCAAAACCGGCCAATGGTGGTCAGGGCAAAACCGGCCAACGGGAAGAGGCCGGGGACTCAGTTGTTCTACCCTGTCGCCTGCTGCGGAAGCAAGTCCATTTTCGTGCGCCAACTCCGAGGGCCGCATTTGAGTACATGACCATGATGGAGAAGACGATCGAGCATGGCGGTAACGGCGGCGCTATCTCCCAGTAGCTTGCCCCAGTCTTCAACCGGACGATTCGACGTCAACAGTGTACTGGTGCGCTCATAGCGTCGCATCACAATCTCCAGCAGTTCCTCGGCGGCAGTGACGGGCAGCTTGCGCATGCCCAGGTCATCGACGATAAGGAGCGGAACCGAAGCTAATAGCTCCATGTGCTCCTTGCGAGTTCCATCGATGGTGGCTTCGGCCAGATCATCGAGTAGTTTGTGGGTTTCGCGATAGAGTACGCGATAACCCTGTTGAATGGCGGCCTGGCCGATGGCTTGGGCCAGATGACTTTTCCCGGTGCCGGGCGGGCCTAAAAACAAAGCATCTTCATGGCGAGCAATGAAGGCGCCGGTGGCCAGGTCGAAGACCAGACTACGATTCATCTTTTTGTTGAAGTTGAAGTCGAAGTTGTCGAGGGTTCTCTGTGGGTCACGAAACTCGGCCTGCTTGGTCCTGCGCTCCAGCAAGCGATCGCCGCGACGAGTGAGTTCGTCCGAGACCAGGCAGGAGAGGAAGTCGATGGGGGGCATGGCTTCGGCTTGCGCCTGGTGAAGACGAGTTTCGAGCACGGCGGCGATACCGCCCAACCGTAGTTGTCGTAAAGCACGATTCAACTCGAGGAGATTCATTCTTTTGGCTCCTGGGTTCTGAGGTTGATGAGATCGCGATATTGCATCAGCTCGCGAATGAGGGGATCGACTTGCCGTAAGGTCAGTTGGGGACCACGTTCGAGATAGCGACGAACGAAGCGGTACTCATGCACGCCCATTTCGAGGGCCGCCGCGCACGCCTCCTCGACTGCAGCCAAGCCGAACTTCTTGGCCAGCGCGAGGACGCCCAAGACGCGGCGGACACCCGGTTCGCCGAGTTGGTTATAAATAAGGTTGCAGAGGGTGCCGATGTGAGTACCGGCGCGGCCGGCTCGCCACAGTAACTGAGAGACGCGCAACGGTCTGTGTTTCGGGTGGTCTTCTTTTTTGATGCGATACCAGCCGCGTTTCTGGCGCACATGTTCTCGCAGCAACAGACCGTTGTTGGGATCGAGGATGCGAACGTAGAGTTCGTCCCACTGTACTCGGACCAAGCGTCCGATCCAGCCCGGGGGTAGGCCGTAGTAGGCGGCCTCGACTTCGACACAACCGTCGAGATGCACGACCCGTTGGCCATGCTGGTAGTAGCGGAACGGTTCCAAGGGCAGAGGGAGCAAGAAAGGTTTTTCCTCGGCAAACATGGCGGCGACTTGCCGTTTGGTGGTGCCGTGGATGCGCGTATCGGCACAGCTGGTTTCCCAACGATCCAGATAGGCTTGCGCTTCTTCCAGGCTCTCGAAGCGTTTTCCCTTGAGGGGTGTGTTCTTGGCGTGTCCGACGCCGCGCTCAACTTTTCCTTTTCGATCTGGATCTTGGATCCGGCACGGTAGAGCGACACAGCCATAGTGCGTCAGCACGTCGCGATAGAGGGGATTCAGAGCGGGATCGTAGATGTCGGGGACCAGTACGCCTTCCTTCAGATTATCGAGCACCGCGATGCGGGTACTGCCGCCGAGTCGGCGGAAGGCTTTCTCATGCAGCTCCGCCCAGATGCGAGAGCTGGAGCGGAAGGAGAGCAAACGTACCGCCTTGCGGCTGCATCCGAGCGTCAGCACAAACAATCGTGTGCGTCGGTATTTGCCGGTCTGCGGATCGCGGACCATGGGCCCGGGGCCGTAATCGACTTGGGCCTCTTCTCCGGGTGCGGTAATGATCACGGCGCGCGCCTGCGGGGGTTGGTCTCCGCGAAGCTTGCGCACGAAACGTTTGACGGTCTGATAGCCGCCGTCGAACCCGCTCTCGGACACCAGGTCCTGCCAGATCGCCATGGCATTGCGGCCCTGGCTCAGACCCAACTCGATCGCCTCCCGGAACGGTTTGCACAGACTGATGGACGGAACGGGCTGGGGAGATTCCTGTTCCGAGGGGCTCAACTCCACGCCAAACCCGGTGGTCACCTCATTCTCGTTGGCCGGTTCTATAAAAGGGAAAGTCAAGAGAAAAACTATCCCTACCGCCGGAAATTGTCTTGCTTTCCAGCCCCGTTGAGTGAGCACGGAGTGTTTCGATCGGCGACACCATTCGCTCAGCTCTAGGGTTTTCTCTCATAGCGTTCTTCATCGCTTGTGATTGGTTAGCGGCGAAGCCTATCCCGTTCCGAAACCAGCAAGCCAGAATGGCGGTCATTATGGCGACCATGGTTCTATTTGGGACTCGTGGCCCATAGCTATTTCTGGTTATCCGAGAGGGCCTAGGGTTTTGCTTGAGGCTACGTGCCCCAGAGGCACACAACGCCTACCGGCCAACATGAGACTCTCTCTCGAACCAGAGTGTCTCGAGAACCAGATGCATCCGCTAGAGAAGATAACCCCCAGCATGGGAGCGCACTCGATCGGAGACACTCAAGCTGTTTGTGGTTTCAGATGATTGGCGTCGAAGCACACCCCTCTCTTCCACACAATCAGAACGATGGTGGCAATTTTTCTGGCTAAGGTCAGACGCGCCATTTCCGGACGAATGCCTTTGGCTACTAAAGCGGTATAAAACTCTTGCAACGGGCCTGGCTTGGTCGAGGCGACAGTCGCGGCGCCCTTGAACAAATTCTTCAGATGGTGATTGCAGTTCTTGTTCAGTCCGCGAATCTCGATCGGTTTCTTCCTCCGTTGCAGCTGGCCGTTGATCACCTGATGATCGGCGCTGCTGTGCCCTTCGATGCCTAAACCGCTGTACGTCCATAATTGTCGCTTGGTGCGAAAGCGCTGCGCGGTCTGCACGATACCCAGCAACACGGCCGCTCGGATCGGACCGATGGAAGGAATCTGACGGAGTCGTTTCCAGATCGCGTGTTTCTTGCTCTCCGCCAGTAGATCTTTCCGTACTTCGAGACGCAACAACCTGAGTGCATCCAGCTGTTGGTAGTAATGCTCGGCCCGCCGGCGCACCCCAGGTTCGCAGATTTTCTCGAGCCATTCGGAACGATGGCTCGAGCTATAGACCTGCGTGCCGCTGCACGGAATCCCCCAGCTACGATAGATGGCTTTGACCCGTGTCATGACTCGACTTAGATCTTTGGTTATGGTCAAGTAACTGCGCACCAGCTCCTTCATAGCCCTTAGCCCATGGTCTACGTGATACACCGGACGTAGTTGGTTGTTCTGCAGCAGTTCGGCCAGCTTGCGCGCATCCACACGATCATTCTGATTGCCCTCTTTCAACAAGGCGTTTCGCCGCGGATCGCAGACCACGAGTTTCCTGACGTGCGGTTTCAACAGGTCGTACAACCACTCGGACCAGGTCCCTTCCTCGAAGGTGACGTGTACCTCGCCACGCAATCCATCAATAAATTCGAGGATCGTGTTCGCCTTGGTTTCGATGACACTTTCCATCGCGATCTTCCCACCAGCATTCCGGACCGCAATGGACACGCTTTCTTTATGCACGTCCATGCCGATATATTTAGTGGTGCTAGTCATAAAAGGGTGTGCTCCTTTCGAGGATGGTTTGAGATAAGCACCCAAACTTTACTCCAGAAAGGGGCGCCCTTTTATATTGCGTTTTGCCGCGTCCGACCCGGTGGTCACCCCATTTTCGTTGGCCGGTTTTGCCGGCGGTCGCCGTCCCCAGGCGCCCGGCGGGCGCACTCCGATCCCGGCCGCTTTCAGGTAGGCTCCGGCGGTCTCCCGCCGCACCCCGGTCTCTTGCTCGATGCGCCGCAAGGGCCATCCGAGCCGGCCCAGGGCTATGACTTGTTGTTTTTTCGTTTCGCTCAAGACGTTGCTCATACCAACGAAGGCTACTGCCTTGCGTCGGAATCAACGTCCCCGAGCTTCATTTCCGTTGGCCGGTTTTGAGGTGACCCTCATTGGCCGCTTTTGGGTGACCCCTGAGGAATGATCGCGCACGGCGCTCCCCGCGTCATACACAATGACGCGGAACTTGAAGCGTATACCAACGCTCTCTTCCAACTGACGGCGCTGGAAAGTCCCTCTAGCTCCGAAGTGGAAGCAATCGAACTCCTAACCTTACTCGTGGAACGTTACGAGCAGGAGCATTACTCCATTCCTGCGGCTGATCCGGCTTCAGTTGTGCGGTTTCTCATTGAACAGCAGAATCTCACGCAACGTGACCTGATTCCTCAATTTGGGTCCGAGAGCGCCGTTTCGATGTTCTTGGCGGGGCAACGCAATCTCACCATAGAACAAGTGCGGAAATTGAGCACTCGATTCAAACTCCCCACTGATGTTTTCATCCCAAGGGCGCGGTAGGAGCAAGCAAGAGCCTAATCGAACAAATAGTGGCGTCGCACTCTGGAACCCGCGATGCCCAAGACCCCCTATTATCGAATGGATTTTGTTTCCGAAGGCCCCGCTTTTCAGCGAGCAAATTTGTAAGATAATTTACGATAGACTGGCTTGTGTAGGGCCTTTTGGCACTTTCTTCCCCTTCGTGGAATCAGTAAGTTACAGATTCTAAATGGTGCCGAAGAGTCCACGTCATTTACCTGCCATCAATAGTGCGCCTGCAATTTTCTTGTATTACACATCGTAATACGCTAAACTAATGGGTATTAGCAATATTATGGCTTCTCCTCTGACTTTGAGAATCGACGCGAAGACCAGAAAGCGGATCGAGCGCATCGCTCGCCGTAGACAAGTCTCTGTCTCCGAGGTGATACGTCTCGCGATCACAGCGTGGGCCGAGCAGCAAGAGCCGATCGCCGCGCCCTATGAGGCGATCGCGGATTTGATCGGTGTGGTCCGTGGCGGGATGCCCGGTCGCTCCACCCAGATGGGCCGCCGATTCTCCGAAATCCTCAAGAAGCGGCGGAATAGCAAGTGATCCTGATCGACGCTGGACCACTTGTGGCGCTGGTCGATGCTGACGATCAGTATCACGAAAGGTGCGTCGATTGCTTGAAGAGCTTGCGAGAGCCCTTGGTCACCGTATGGCCTCCCCTCGTCGAAGCCGTCTATTTGCTAGGGGATCTTCCAAAGGCCCAGGAAGCTCTCTGGGAGATGTTGGCACGAGGAGCGGTGCGACTCCTCACCCTCGACCTGGTGGACATACCGCGCATACGAGAGCTTATGATCAAGTATGCCGACCGCCCGATGGATCTCGCGGACGCGGCACTTGTCAGAGTGGCTGAGCGAGAAGGCATCAGGAGGATCTTCACAGTGGACCGCAACGATTTCACGGTCTATCGCCTTCACGGACGGATCGGTCTTGTAATCCTCCCGTAGGAGAACTTCGGAATACGGGTCACCGTTGACGATCAAACTCGGCCCAGTCGGGTCGTTCAGCCGTCTTTGGATCGTGGTCGGTCGATTGCGTTAACTTCTTCAAGCGGGAGCGCTGGGGGGGGAACAAGGCCGAAACGTGCTGGGAACAGCATGAGATTCTGTGCAAGCTTCATACCCAAGTGGCAACGCCAAGGTGGCTTTCGGACATTTCTGCGGTCAGCACATTTCCCCGTTTTCACTGGCGAAAATAGGCAACTCCTTTATTTTCGATGGCTTTCACAGCACGCGCGTAGCCTTTCAGGCACGCGTACGATTGCGGTCGGAGATTGCCGAATGTACCGGGTCGCAAACGAACCTTCTCAATTAGTTAGCCCCGATGGGGATTTTCCAGTGAGTTGTTCCCGCGAACCTCGAGGAGCTTCAAGCCGCGGCCCGCTGTCCACGGCAAGCTGTCGGACTATGCGCCCTTCCTCCTTCTTAGCTGCTTCGCGTCGGCATCGCTCCTCGACAGACAGAACCGCTTCTGGGGAAGTCTTGCCGAACCGTTTGAAGTAGGGCTCCTCGATAAACTGCGGCAAGGGCAGCTTCCACGGCTCCTGGCGAACTGGGGATGAACGCGGCGAAGTTGGGCAAGATCGATAACCACAAGCAGGTCCACATGGCCTGGGCGTGAGACAAATGGTGGCGCTTTCGCGCCTCGATCCAGGCCTGCATCTTCTGAGTGGGCTTCTTCGTCTTCATGGCCATACCATCATTTTCCCTCTCGACGAACCTCCTTCATCTTCCACATCTGACATGGTCGGTCGGGCCGCTGGGGGTAGATTCGGATCGAGGCCGTCCTCCTACCCCTGAGGTCGATTCTTTGCTTGCTCCATAGCGATCTGGTTGACATGTGACAAAGCTTTCGACCCAGAGGCCCCCTCGATCGCCTTCAAGGCAATGTCCTGCACCTGCTGCTTAGCGTCTACTAGTTGCTTTTCGAGCGTTACGATCTGAGAAGCCTGGCGGGCCAGAGTCTCCTCCAGGGTCCTCACGTGCAGTTCAGCAAGCCGCTTTTCGGTCTCCGCGTCCTTCTTCAGAACGAGCACCTCTTGCTCGAACTTGGCTTCCGTCTCGCGTCGCACCCGCAAGGCTGCAGTCTCCGCCTCATTCTGGAGACGTGTCGGAAAACCCTCAGCTTCCCTTCGTAAACGCGTCAGTTCGTCCTCGCGCTCTTTCAGTTCCGCCTCGCGCTGTCTCCACACCTTCTCCAGAGCCTCCTGACGCTCCTGGTTCTTTTTCTCCACTAGGCGCGTCTCTTCTTCATACTTGTCCTGAGCTTTCTTGCGCTCGAGCGCCTTCTTATACTCATAATCTTCGATCTCGCGCTGACGCTGCCTCTTAAGATTCTCGTCCTGCTCCTTGCGTTCACGTTCCATTCTCGCCGACTCTTCCTCCCACGCCTGGCGCAGTGCACCTATCTCTGCTTCCGTACGTTGATTTTCCCGCGCATAATCCTGCACGATCTGATCGAGTGCCGTGGCCGCCACGTCCATTTTATGGAGCTGCTCCAGTTCCTTCCGCTCGAGCGCTACTGCCTCCCGTACCGTGGCCAGGACCTTCACCTCCTGGATGAGCTGCTCTGAAACATCGGCTAGCGCCTTGCTGACCTCGAGTCCCAGCCCTGAAATCTTCTGCACTACAGCCTCGACGGTTATACCCTCGGCAGCTTGCCGGACCTCGGCCGCGCGCAATCGCGCGGCCCCCTCGGCCTTGGCGTCTGCGGCCTCGCGCGCAGATTCCACCTGCTCTTGGATCTCCGCGAACTCCTGCTGTATTTCCGCTCTGCTGCGCTTTGATCGCACGGGGACTTTCATCGCCTTCACGGGCATCGTCGTGTTCCTTTCGCACGAAGATTATCAGATTTCAGCCCTTCACATTCACTAGACTTATGACCGAGTCTATGCGCGAGGGCCCTGCTTAACATGCTCGAAGAATCGTCAGCGGGGTGCCGGGAGACACTCCTGGAGTCGCTTGGCTCAGGCGACGCTGATCGGCAGGGCGATGGCATCGATGGTCCTGCAACTCAGTTTCCTTTCTCCAGTTTCCTTTCTCGGCTCTGTTCCATCGAGACCGACAAGCGAATCGCACACTTCTGTCGATTCCGGTGCCCAGCTTCTGTCACCGTTATTGGGAGGCGGTCCTTCTTTGTTGCTACATCGCGGATTCGGACTGGGCCGATGAGAAAGAAAATCGGCAGTCCAACACTAAGGTTTTACTTTTGGCTCATGAGATGCAGGTCGGCGTCACCGCTCGGGCGGGCAAAGACGATGGTAGAGAGGTCGAGAGAAGAATCGGAGGCATTCGAATTATCCGATTGCGCATAGGCGAAAGGGGATCCTCAACGCGACCAGAGGTTGCCCAATTAGTCGGCCGTCATTCCAACGCGTCGGCGCCTCTATCGAGGAATCGGCTAGCGGTGACCGATCTCGTGGGTCTGTCCACTGAGGCAGATCAAGTGTGATAAAACGTAGTAGATTTTATACGACTTCTGGGCTGAAAACGCATCCATATTCTTAATTGCTTGCGCCAGCGGGTGCCTGGCGCGCCGTTTTAGCAATCAACGACCGATATCCTGCTCCGTCCCGGGTGACCTCGAAATGTAGAAGCGACGATTGCGGCGCGGTCCCGGGGGCGAGCAACCTTTGTGGGAGGCAACATGACCCAGGTCCAGAAGCGCTATGTATTGATCGGCGGAGTTCTTGGCTTGATCGTGCTCGCTCTGATTGTTGGAGCGGTTCGGCCGTACAAGCAAGCCATGGGTGCCCCGCCAGCCCCTCCGGATGTCGAGGTGGTGCAAGTTCAGAAGGAAGATATCCCCATCTACTGGGAGTGGATTGGTACCCTCGACGGCCTCGTCAATGCTGACGTCCGGGCGCAGGTGGCCGGCTACCTGCTGAAGCAAGGCTATCAGGAGGGTGCGTCGGTCAAGCAGGGCCAACTCCTTTTCCAAATCGATCCGCGGCCTTTTCAGGCGGCGCTCGATCAGGCCCAAGGCCAGCTTGCTCAGGCTAGAGCTGCACTCGCCAACGCCGAAGCGGTTCAGCATCGGACCGAACTTGACGTCCAGCGGTACAAGCCACTGGCAGAGCAACAGGCGGCCAGCCAACAGGATCTCGACAACGCGGTCCAGAACAATCTCGCCGCGCTCGCAACCGTAGAAACCGCCAAGGCTCAGATCAAGACCTACGAGGCTGCGGTTGAAACAGCGAAGATCAATCTGGACTTTACGCGCCTGGTTTCGCCCATCGACGGCGTGGCCGGCCAGGCGCAACTGCAAGTTGGAGCGCTGGTTAGCCCCAATAGCGGGGTGGTCACTTCCGTTTCCACAGTGGATCCGATCAAGGTGTATTTCACCGTGAGCGAGCCCCAATATCTTTCATGGCGGAGACGTTTTCCCACCGAGGAGAGCCGCTTGCAGGCCGACAAGGAACTGCGGCTGCAGCTGATCTTAGCGGACGGCTCCACATATCCGCACGAAGGAAAGTTTTATTTTGCCGACCGCCAGGTGAACGAGACCACCGGAGCGATTCGAATCGCTGGGCTCTTTCCCAATCCCAACAATATTTTGAGACCCGGCGGCTACGGCAAAGTCCGCGCGGTAATCCGGACCCAGCCGGGGGCCTTGCTGGTTCCGCAACGGGCGGTGTCGGAACTGCAGGGCGGCTACCAGATTGCTGTCGTTGGCGCCGACAACACGGTTGACGTCCGAACGGTCGCGGTGGGCGACCGGGTTGATAACCGATGGATCATCGCGAACGGTCTCAATCCCGGAGACAGAATCGTTGTTGAAGGAGTTCAGAGAATGCGCAGTGGTGTGCGCGTGAATCCTAAGCCATTCATGGCCCAAAACCAAGGATCAGAAAACCAGGGATCGGCGAATCGATAAGGATGCATTGCCATGTCGAAATTCTTCATCAATCGTCCCATCGTCGCCATGGTGATTTCCATCGTCATGGTGTTGGTCGGTGCGCTCACGGTAGTGAGCTTGCCCGTGGCACAGTTTCCCAACATCACTCCACCCGAGATTCAAGTGCTCGCCACCTACGTTGGAGCCGATGCGCAGACGCTGGAGCAAGCCGTGGCTACTCCGATCGAGCAGCAGATGAACGGAGTAGACAACGAGAACTACATGTACTCGCTGAATGCCACCGGAAACTCGACCACCAGCCTGATTGTCGACTTTGACGTAAAGACCGACCCGAATACCGATTTCATTCTCACACAGTCGCGGGAAACCCAGGCTGCTTCTCAGCTTCCATCGGACGTCACTAACTACGGCGTCACGGTTCGCAAATCGGTGACGGCCCCGCTGATGTGGGTTGCGCTTTACTCTGCCCACGGAACGTACGACGCAAGATTTCTCGCCAACTACGCCTACATCAATCTCACTGACCCGATCCTTCGCTCGCCGGGCATCGGCAACGTTCAGGTTTTCGGCGCCGGTCAATACGCGATGCGGCTGTGGGTAAAGCCGGACACGTTGGCGAAACTTGCCATCACTGTTCCGGAGATCGTCAGCGCGATTCAGTCACAGAACACCGTGAACCCCGCAGGCAAAGCCGGAGGCGAACCCGCTCCGAAAGGCCAAGAGTATACCTATTCGGTCCTGGCTCAGGGACGGCTGGTTTCACCTGAAGAATTCGGCAACATCGTGGTTCGCGAGACGCCTGACGGTGCCACCGTGCGCGTGCGCGATGTGGCTCGCATCGAACTGGGCGCTCAAGACTATAGCGTTGCCGGGCGTTTCAACGGCAAGCCGGGCGCTATTATTGCAGCCTACCAATTGCCGGGATCGAACGCCGTCGACGCAGCCGCCGGGGTTAAGAAGCTGATGGCGCAGATGAAAGAGCGCTTCCCCGAGGACATGGATTTTGCCGTTTCCCTCGACACAACTCTCTCTGTGACGCAGGGCATCAAGGAAATCATCTGGACACTTCTGATTGCGCTCGTCCTTGTCATCATTGTGGTTTTTCT
>Ga0209698_10003159_pt1 | contig 18469 bp, 12 predicted proteins | sample LitLauG_LLR_2012_FD_187203 | JGI IMG/M metagenome (GOLD analysis project Ga0209698, IMG submission 187203) | Freshwater sediment microbial communities from Pennsylvania, USA - Little Laurel Run_MetaG_LLR_2012 (SPAdes) (version 2) | ecosystem: Environmental > Aquatic > Freshwater > Creek >...
CTCGAGAACCTTTCGCCGCGAGCGTTTCTGGCGAATGCCACCAGGATCGCCAGCTCGCAACGCCAAATCCGCAACGTATTGGGGCTCGATGGTGTCACTTGCTACTTCGATCCGTATCTCGAGGCTGAGGCTCTCGGTTGTGAGGTTACGTGGAGCACAGATGAAATGACTCGCGTGCTTCGTCCGCCGGGAGGAAATGCAGCCGACCTGCGGGAACGACTGCGGGCACGCGGCGAGATTGCAAGACAAGGCCAGATTCCTGTGGCCTGCGATGTGTTACGCCGTTTGAAGGTGATGTTACCGGGAGAACCTGCTCTGATGGCTGGAGTGTCCGGTCCTTGCGCGCTAGCCGCCCTGCTCGCCGGAAGCGCGCGTGCGGCCGAGTCTTCCAATCACGAGGTGGTCGAGTTCGCGGCGGAACTGGTGGCAGCGGTTTGTACGAGTTTCCTCGAGTCGGGCGCCAGCGTGATCCTCATTTGCGAGGAAGGCGCGTCAATCCGGGATTTCAAGCAATGGGCGGAGTTGTTGTCGCCGACCGTGAACGCCATCCGGTTCTATGAAGCGTTGCCTGTAGTTCTCTTTGACGGCCCACCGCCTCAGTCCGCAGTTTCTGCACTGGAAGCAGGCTGTGAGGCCGTGATCTGTCCCAGCGCGCTCGATTTGGCATTGGGAAGCTTTCTGTCGGCATCTACCGCCTTGCCATCCGCTTACTTGCCGGAGAGATGCTTGTTGCCCGGCCAAGAAGGAGATGGCGCCGTGGACAAGTCTCTGCTGACCCTGATACGGGATAGGAATCTCTGTGTGCTCACGTCGCAGCGAGATGTTCCGAAAGACGTAGATGTGAAATTCTTGGCCAATCTGTTCGGCAGTCTGCGCAGTGTGTCGCGAATCGTGGCTTGAAGATGGGGAGGTTGACCGAAACCATGTTTGCCAATCGCAAGCGCATCTTGATCGAATTCGGGGATTGCGATCCCGCCGATATCGTTTTCTTCGCCAACTATTTTCGCTGGTTTGATGACTGCACAACTGCTCTCTTTCTGGCGGCCGGTCTTCCGATTCGCGATCTTTTCAAGTCCTACGGCGTGATGGGAATTCCCATTGTCGATGCTCAGGCACGCTTCATCACACCGTCCACTTACGGGGATGAACTGGAAGTTGAGTCCCGCATTACCGAATTGCGCAAAAGCAGTTTTGTCATTACCCACCGATTCTTCAAGGCGGGAGAACTTGCATTGGAAGGGCGGGAGACGCGGGTCTGGGCGGCAGCCCACCCGACCGAATCGAACCGGATGAAAGCTGTGGCTCTGCCCAAGGAAGTTATCGAGAAACTTTCGCAGAGCGCGAAGCGGGTTGCACGTAAGGTATCCAGACAAAGGGCGCTCTCCCACGATTGAAGAAGTCCACGAAACCGAGTTGCAGAGGAGAAGAATGACCTGGCGTATCGACGGACGAATCGCGACTGTCTTGACCGTGGCGATACTGTGGGGCTGTAACCGGTCCGCAACCAAAGAATCTCAGCCGCCGACACCCGGGTCAGAAGGCGTGACCGATATGCGGTTGGTCAACGCCGATCGTGAGTCGCGCAACTGGCTCACGTACGGACGCACCTACAGCGAGCAGCGCTACAGTCTACTCATGGATATCTCAGACCACAACGTCAACCAGCTTGGGCTAACGTGGTCCTTCGAGTTGGACACACACCGTGGGCAGGAAGCAACGCCGATCGTGGTGGATGGCGTCATGTACTTCACTTCGGCATGGAGCAAGGTGTTCGCGTTGAATGCGGCCACGGGCGCACCGCTCTGGTCCTACGATCCCAAGGTTCCACCGGAGTGGGGGGTGAACGCGTGCTGCGACGTCGTCAACCGGGGCGTCGCGATGTGGAAGCAAAAGATCTACCTCGGAACGCTGGACGGAAGGCTGATTGCACTGGACGCAGCTACGGGCAAACTGGTTTGGGAGCAGCTCACGATTGACCGCAACTGGCGCTATACCATCACAGGCGCGCCACGCATCGTCAAAGGCAAGGTGATCATCGGCAACGGTGGTGGAGAGTTCGGAGTGCGGGGCTATGTTTCCGCCTACGACGCAGAGAGCGGCAAGATGCTGTGGCGCTTCTATACCGTACCGGGAGATCCTTCGAAGCCTTTCGAAACGCCGATTCTGGCGCAAGCGGCGAAGACCTGGTCGGGCGAGTGGTGGAAGATCGGTGGCGGGGGGACGGTTTGGGACGCCATTGTGTACGATCCTGAGCTTGATCTCTTGTATGTCGGTACCGGCAACGGCGGACCGTGGAACGGGAAGATCCGAAGCCCGAAAGGGGGCGACAATCTGCTCACCTGCTCCATCGTCGCTTTGCGGCCGGACACCGGAGAATACGTCTGGCACTATCAGGAAGACGCAGCCGACGACTGGGATTTCGATTCGTCGGAACAGATGGTCCTGGCCGATATAACGGTCGACGGCAAGACGCGCAAAGTCCTGTTGCACGCTCCGAAAAATGGGATCTTCTATGTGATCGACCGGGAAAGTGGCACCCTCATTTCGGCGAAGCCCTACACGTTCATCAACTGGGCCACTGGAGTTGACCTTAAGACTGGGCGTCCGATGGAAACCGATATTGCGCACTATCCCGGAGAGAACCCGCCGCCAATCGTTCCTGGGCCTCTGGGTGCGCATAGCTGGCAACCCATGTCCTACAGCCCGATCACTCGACTGACTTATATCCCTGTGAACGACGTTGGGTTCAAGTTCAAGTCGGCGGATAACTTCGAGTTCAAGAAACTGGCGGCCAACTACGGGATTGATACAGTAGCGGCCGGAATGCCACAGGATCCGAAGATCAAGAAGGCGATTCTCGACACCGTCAAGGGCAAACTGGTCGCGTGGGATCCGGTGCAGCAGAAGCAAGTATGGGCAATCGAGCGGCCGGGGCCGTGGAATGGAGGAACGCTGGCCACCGCCGGAAACCTCGTATTCGAGGGCACCGCCGCGGGGCGCTTTGAGGCATATCGCGCGGACAACGGCGAAAAGGTTTGGTCCTTTGAAGCGCAAACCGGCGTGATGGCCGGGCCTGTAACCTACACCGTCAATGGTGAACAGTATGTTGCAGTTCTTGCAGGATGGGGTGGAGTGTTTCCGCTGGCGACAGGCGAGGTTTCGTTCAAATCCGGCCGCGTGCGGAATGTGAGCCGGATGCTGGCCTTCAAACTGGGCGGGAAGGCGAGCTTGCCTCCGTTGCCTGAGGTAGACGAGCCCGTTCTGAATCCGCCGCATTCAGTGGCTGACTCCGCCACAGTCCACCGCGGAGAAGCGCTTTTCCAGCGGTTCTGCGCTTCCTGCCACGGCGATGTAGCCGTCAGCGGAGGAGTACTGCCGGACCTACGCTACTCCGGCACACTGGTAAACGATCAGTGGTTCAAAATCGTACGCGGCGGGGCTTATCAGTCGCTCGGCATGGTGTCGTTCGCGAAGGAAGTGTCGCAGAAGGACGCTGTAGACATTCGAGCCTACGTAATTTTTCGAGCAAATCAAAGCAAATCAAACCCAGCGCCGCACAGATACAGATAGAGACAGTAGCAAAAGGGAGCGCCAAGTTGAGTTTCGCTCGGCCGGACAGCCGAGGGCGGCTGTCCCTACGTGAGTCGGGCCAACTCGCGCTCGATGATGCGGCGCGCATGCACTCCGCCGGCGTCAATCTTGAGATTCAGCAGTCCCCGGTCAGGACGTCGCAAAATGTTTTCCTGCTGCGACTCGAGGATCTCCGTATCCTCGGCGAATACCGCCGCCTGTCCATCCCGGATGCGGAACGTCAGCCCACGGTCGTCGGTCTGAAAATTGCGCGCCATGCCCCAGTGATACCAGGTGGAGGTCTCCGTTTCTGGAGTCATCAGGTTCACTACGATGCCGGTCACGCCTTGCGATCGATTCCCTTCTGGCGCACCGGTGCCGGCACGCGCAACGCCAACATCAATCATGACGTTGGCCGGCAAGGTGAAATTACAAATCTGCCAGCGGTCGCACTTTTCGTAGGACTTCAGGTTGGCCGCCCAAAATGGGGGCGGGTCGATGTTGTACATCCATCGAGTGACCTGGACGGATTTTTCGTCCGCCGCGACCTTGATGGGAGCTTCCAGAATTTCGTGCTGTCCAATGCTGGAAGGATGGACAAACGTCTCGTGTGACAGATCCATCAGATTGTCAACCAAAAGCTGGTAATAACACTTGACGTGGTAGGTGCTGCCCTCAAACACCCAAGCCGGATCGGAACACCACGACAGATCTGGAATCTTCCGCTCGTCCGCAAGCGCTGAATCTCCGATCCATACCCAAACGAACCGGTGTTTCTCCGCGACTGGATAAGCTCGAACTTTCGCGTCCTTGTGAATGCCCTCCTGTCCAGGCATCCAGACGCACTGGCCGCGAGAATCGAAGCGGAGGCCATGGTATTTGCAAACGAGCCCGTCGTCGTTCAGGAATCCCTTCGACAGAGGCAATAGCCGGTGCGGACAACAATCCTCGAAGGCACAAAGAGCGCCGCTGGTCTGCCGGTAGAGAACGATCGGTTCACCGCAGACGATTCGCCCGAAGGGCGAGCGCTTGATCTCGTGATCCCAGGCAACGGCATACCACTGATTACACAGAAACATTGAAACTCCCTTATTAGCACTTAGCAGTTAGCACTTAGCCGACACCGATTCGTTCGCCGTAGCCGGTTTGGCTAATTGCTAAGTGCAACTGCAATTACGGGCTCTCCCAAACCTCCGTCCGGAAGAAATTGATGCTTACCGTTGCCAACTCCGAAGGTGGAAACTTGCATTGGTGGCGTTCATCGGCCCAGAGGCCGGCTTCGCGGGCGCAGTCGAGGAACAGGGGTAGTTCAACCAGGTATTGGTCGGAGAAGCAATGGGTGCCATCGTAGGCGACCGCAGGGGTGTATTCCAGGCTTTTTGCCGTCACATCGGGAGGTAGCGTGTGGAGTTCCAGGACGAGCAATCCGAAACGGCCGACATAGGGTGCCCATCGACGCAGATGGCGCACGAGGTTTTCTTCCAGTTCGTCACAAGGGATCTCCTCCCCCAGGTGAGCGAAGGCTCCCGTTGATCTTCCAATACGCCCGCCGGACGTGTAATTTGCGGGCGGAATATAAGGGCGGTTGTGGTCGAGGAACGAGCGAACATGAAGAAGGTCGTGAATGTCCAGGTCCAGAGCTTCAAGGTCACTGGCCAGTTGTGCCGGACGATTGATGTCGCCGGGGATCACGTGATAGACGGGGATGCCTGCCTTGCGCAGTGTTTGCTTGGCTACCCGCCGTGCCACTTTGTTGAAGTCCGCGCCCACCAGAACGACAGGATGTTTGTCCAGAACCTGGCCACGCGCGGTGTGATTCTTCACTACGGCATAGAGATGCTCGAGAAAAGTCGCGTCCCCACATCCCATGTCGCATATCCCACGCGGTTGCAAACTGAGCGAGCGGTTGAAGATCTCGAGGATGATCTCATCGACTTTTTTGAAGTAGGTGCCATGGGCGCCACCGCTTCCCCACACGTTCATCCCGCGATTGACGAGCAACTCGACGCCGCTCTCATCGAGCCGCGAGATCCGGGCATTGCCGAACAGCAGCGTGCTCAGATTGTCAAAGAGTGGGAGATAGGAAATGGTGACACCATACGAGGTTGCAATCTGGGCAGCGTAGCGGCCGCAGGGCGTGAGGCTCAAAGTGTTCTTGTCGCGCGTGATCCAACCTTGGGCCGCGAGCAGGTCGAGGATACACGCGAAGCTGGCGCGATTGGCGGAAATAGAGCTCACATCCACCGGCCCTTGCTCGAGTTGCGCAAGGATACCCCCGCGCGCCAGGGCCACCATGGTTGGACCAATGATCATGCCATCCAGGTGTCTACAAATCTGATTTCGCACGCGCTCGGCGACCGGATCCGATGCCGGTTTCAGGCCCCACTGTTCTTTGGAGCGGCGTACCAGTTCTTGCAAAGAAGACAGCACCGGCCGATCCGATGCGCCAAACAGAAAGTCTTCGAGAAAAATTGCCTTCGAGACAAAGGAAAGCACTTCGCCGTAGAGCAGCGGCGCCATGCCGAGCGCGATTGTTCCTTCGTGAGTAATCGAGTAGCGGGGCGGGCGCCCATTCTCCAGCCGCTGCTGCAGCCACCCACACGATGACAACAAGCGAAGAGCCGCCCGCAGATATCCACGGTTAGCGCGGGTTTGATCGAGAACACGATCGAGCTCGACCCACTGGTCTCCACCCTCGAACAGATCGAACACGCGCCGGTCCCATAGCGCTTTGACGGTGGGCGCCAAGACGACCCCGGCCAAGTGTCCGAAGACGACGGCGCGGATCTGCGCTTTTTCCGAGTCGCTGATGGAGGAAGCTCCCATGGCGGCAGTCCCCTAGACTCTCCCTTCAAAGAGATTTCTTCCTTCGACCAAAGCGCGCATTTTGCGATCGGCGACACTGCGCTGCAGCATCCAGAACCCGCAATCGGGATGGACGTAGCGCAGGCGCTCGGGGCCCAACGTCTTCACGACCTTGTCGATGCGGGAGGCGATCAGCTCAGGGCTTTCGACTTCATTGTCTTTGATGTCAATGAGGCCGATGCCTAACGCAATTCTCGGATCGAGATCGGAGAAGACGTCCAGTTCGTCGTAACCTCGGCGCGCGAATTCCAGCACCAGGTGGTCGGCGTGGAGCGAATTGAGAAAGGGAATCAGATCGCGCCAGAAGCCGCGCAGCATCGGCTGTCCGCCATAGTTGCCGAAGCAGATGTGCACCGCACTTTCGTTGAGGATTCCGTCGAGAACGTGATTGATGGCTTCGGCGGCCCAAACCGAATCCTGCGGATATCCGGCGATGCAGGCTTCGTCGAGTTGAACGGTGTCCGCTTCCACCAGTTCAATCTGGCGGCGCAGGACTCCGGCAATCTCCATGGCCAGCTCAGGAATGTCTTTGTAGAAACAGTTGGTGACCATGCGCGAGAGCATGTGTGGTCCGGTGCATGTGAACTTCAGAGGAATGCGCGTGAGCTTGGCCACGAGTTCGTAGTCGCGCGGCAGGTTGAGCGTGCCTTCGCCAATCTTCCCGACGACCATGCCGGCGGTAAGCAGTCCCTGGCTGGAAGCTCGGTCCGTGCGATATCGATCGAAGTCCGACGTGGCAAAGTGGCTGCGGATCCCCTCCATCTGCGAAACGAAATAGTCCACCATGCCGTTCGTTTCAGGATGGCTCGGATCAAAACGAACCAGTTCTCCATCGCTGATCAAATCCAGCCCCGCCAGTTCCTGAGTCTTGAGCACGGTCATGATGGCGTCGCGCAACACCAGTCGGGAAGTGTTGCCGACCAGCCACGAGGGAACGGGATAGCTGCCGACCACCGTGGCTTTGATACGCGTGGTCATAGGGGCTCCTGCATGGTCTGCGTTCCTCCGTCGGGCGTCATGATAACCCGAGGTACTTCCTCTTTCAGTAGGGCACTTGAAAGTAACCAGTTGTGGGCGAGCAAGAAGTCGGATACATTGATCGCCGTTTTTGGAGAGATGCAGTCGCACCCGGGTTTTCAACCATGGGTGCCGGGAAGTAGAGCCCTGGGGAGGTATCACGTGTATCGCAGCGACGTAGTAGGGAGCCTGTTGCGCCCTCCGTACCTGAAGGAGGCGCGAGAACTGCACGCGGCAGGCAAGGTCGCGGATGCCGCCTTCAAACTAGTCGAAGATCGGGCGGTTGATGAAGCGGTCGACGTTCAGATTCGCGCTGGCATCGAAGTGATCACCGATGGCGAGATGCGGCGCTACGCTTTCTACGGACACTTGATCGACGCGGTCGAGGGCTTCGACAAATACGGCGGCTGGGCGATTCCCTTTCGCGATAAGAAGGGCGAGCAGTTGGTCCTGCCACGCCCGGTCGTGGTTTCGAAGTTGCGTCGCAAACGGCCTCTATGTGCCGAAGAATTTACGTACGTGCGCGCGCGCACCAAACATCCGGGTAAGACAACGATGATCAGTGCGCAGCAAGCCGCCGCCTACTACGACAGCAAGAAATCTTCCGGAGCTTACGCAACGGTCGACGCCTATCTTGCCGACCTGGTCGACATCCTGCGAGATGAAGTCGAGGAACTGATTCGCCTCGGCTGCACCTACATCCAGATCGACTCGCCGCAGTACACAGCGCTCCTCGACCCCGAGTTGCGGGAAGGATACCGAAAGCGCGGCAACGATCCAGACCGGCTGCTGGATCTGTCGATCGAGATGGACAACGCCGTGATCGGCGATCACCCCGGGATCACGTTCGGCCTGCACCTCTGCCGCGGAAACAACCAGAGCAAGTTCTACGCTGCCGGCGACTACGGCCCGATCACAAAGGTGTTTCGCAATACCAAGTTCCAAAGATTCCTGCTCGAGTACGACGACGAGCGTTCTGGCGGTTTCGAACCGCTGCGCCAGGTTCCAGGAGACCGCACGGTCGTGCTCGGTCTGGTGAGTTCCAAGAAGCCAGACTTGGAAAGCAAGGACGAACTGAAGCAAAGAATTGATGCCGCCTCCGCTTTGGTGGCTTTGGAACGGCTGGCCCTAAGTCCGCAGTGTGGTTTCGCGTCCACCATGGAAGGCAATGCGGTGACGCCTGCGGACCAGGAAGCGAAGCTCCGCCTGGTGGCGGAAACGGCGCAGGAAGTGTGGGGCAAGTCCGTCCCTCTGGCGCACAGTGCTTGAGGATATCGGCGAGTTCGCAAAGTTCGGGTTTCGAACGGTGGGGGTTGGCAAGAATCCAGTTCTGATTTAGTTGGAGCATGACGCTCCGTGTTCTGCAGTTTGGAACGCGGGGCGGCTTGGGTGCAGAAAATCGAACGTACGTTCGCTCGAATGACAGGAGATCCTATGAAATCGCGTCGGCTGTCTGCCTGCTGGTGTGGCCTGTTCCTGGCCTTGGCCCTCACTCAACATGCTGCCGCCCAAGCCACCATCAGCTACGCCCTGCTCAACGGAACCGTAACCGACGAAGGCGGGCGAGCCATCGCCCAAGCCAAGATCACGGTCCGCTCGCTCGACACCAACCAAACTTTCACCGTGACCTCGAACGACACAGGTTTCTACGCGCTGCCCAGCTTGCCCCCCGGACGCTACGAACTCTCGGTGAACTCCGCCGGTTTCGGGCAATACACGCGCACCGGCGTGGTCTTGACGGTCGGTCAAACCGCCACCACCAACGTGACGCTGAAAGTGGCGGCCGTCAAGGAGGTGGTGGTTGTGAGCACGGAGGCTCCCGCCGTGGAGACGACGCGCTCCGAAGTGAGCCAGGTCATCGATACCAAGCAGATCAACAATCTGCCCATCAGCGGCCGGCTCTTCACCGACTTCGCCCTGCTCACGCCCAGCGTCGCGACCAGCCGAACCAGTCTGGGAACGACCTTCACCGAATTCGAGATCACGCAAATCTCCTTCGGCGGCATGCGCTCGTTCAGCAATGAGATTACGGTGGACGGCGCCGACTTCGTCAACACGATTAGCGGCGTGCAGCGAGCCACGCCCCCGCAGGATTCGGTGCAGGAATTCCGCGTGGTGAACAACAGCTTCGGAGCGGAATACGGCCGGGCGCTCGGCGGGATCGTTAACATCGTGACGAAGTCGGGCACGAACGAGATGCATGGTTCCCTGTACGACTACCTGCAGAACAGCGCCACCGACGCGCGCTCGCTGCTGCAACCGGCGCCGCTGCCACACGAGTTGCGAGAAAATCAGTTTGGCGGCACGCTCGGCGGACCCATCCGGAAGGACAAGACGTTTTTCTTCTTGAATTACGAGGCGAAGCGGCGCGGCGCTTCACCCACCTACGCCCCAAGTCTGTTCGCAAACATTGCAGCCATTGATCAAGCGAAGAGTTACCTGGGTCTTTCGCCCGAGGGCTGCAATCTTAAGCCTGCGAATTGCACCGGCTCGCCGACCTCCTATCTCCAGTCTGTTCTAAAGACAGTCGACAACGACTATGGATTTGCGAAACTCGATCATCAGATCAACAACAACAATCGCTTTGCTCTGCGCTACGTTGTGGAAGATGCCCGCGATCTGGGCGAACTGATCGGCAACACTGAAGATGGCGGCGGCATCGGCACGCCGAGCGGGGCGCGCAATCTTTTCATCCGCGACCAATCCCTGGTGGGCACGTTGAACTCAGTGTTGAGACCCAACCTGGTCAATACCGTGCTTGGACAGTACTCCAGACGCCACTACAACTTCCCCGGAGCTACTGGCGAACCGAATCTGGACATCGTCAACGACTTGAGTCTTGGACACAACTTCGGCACCTATGACGCCATCTATGAGAGCCGCGCACAATTTGCCGACTCCATTTACTGGGTCAAAGGCAACCATGTCGCGAAGTTTGGATTCGACGGCAACCACGTGTGGAGTTACAACAACTATCCCGGTTTTACGCCGGAGCGGTTGCTCTTTCCGAGTCTCGATTGCATGTACCAGTTTGCTGACACGATAAACCTCTTCACTACCGGCGGCACGTATGGAACGGTTGACGGGAGCAATTGCCCGCTTGATCCCGGCGCGAACGGGTTGGAGTTTATCTATTTTGGACTTGCCCTTCCGCGGACCGGTTTTACCAACGGTTACCAGCCGGCCCCAGCGACTGGTGGAGGCTTCGGCAGCGGCTGGCCGAACGCATTTCCGACGAATCAATACTCGAATTACGCGTACACCTTGAACCACGGCTACTGGGGATTCTTTGCCCAGGATCAATGGCGAATCACTCCCAAGTTGACTGTGAATTACGGTTTGCGGTGGGATTTCGAATCGGGATTATCGAGCACCGCCAACCCCGACTACCGGGCGTTTCAACCGCGCATCGGATTTGCCTACTCACCGGACTCGAAGACCGTCATCCGCGCTGGCTTTGGTACGTTTTATGATCGCAACAACCTGACGTTCTTCTTCACCACCGGGAACCAGAAGACGCTTCCCGGATACTTCTGCAATCCTCCGGGTGCCGACCCCAATTGTGCCGCGAACGGATTTTCGCAGGGAGTAGTGGTTCCGATGATCCACCAGGGAGCGCAGAACGGCGGCTGGCAGTTGTCGGCGGCCCCCGGGGCTCCAGCAACGCCGTCCCTCCCTTGTTCGGTTCTGGGCTTGCCCCCCGCTTTTTGCGCGCCACCCGGTCCACAGACCATCAGCGTCGAAGTTCTGCAGGCCCTCAGCATCCTCGGCGGGGGTCCCACGTCTTACCCTACGCAGAGTTTGACCGGGCCGTGCGTTGCTAACCCCATCACGGGGGCACCAACCGGGGCATGCGGTGTCGGCTCTGGTGGCATCCAGAAGAACGGGCGGCTTCCCTACGCTGAACAGGCGAGCCTGCAGATTGACCGACAGATCGGCAGAGGACTCACGGTTGAAGTGGGTTATCTGTTCGTGGGCGCACACAAGTTAGTTCGCGGCAACAACCTCAATATCGATTGCCCTTACGGAACCGCCAAGTCCTCGAATCCCTATTACGCCCAAGGGTTGCTCAATCCGGACGGCTCGCTCACTGCCTGCAGCGGAACACCTGCTCTTGGGCCATTTGGCTTGGGTCCGTTTTTCGCTTATCTAGGTCCCGCAGCCAATCCCAGCCTTCCAATCTACAATCCCCTCCTCCCCGTCAATCCGAGTGGGTTGGAATTTGGGGTGCCCGGTTTAGTCAACGGACAACCGACTCCGCCGACCCTGAGCGGCGGCCTTCTTGACTACAACAACAACGTTGCCAACGCGGTGTACCACGGCCTCACGTTGACCGCGATGGAGCGCATGAAGTATTTCCGGATGACCGCCAACTACACGTATTCCCACACCATTGACAACGGGAATTTCACCACGTTTATCAACCTTCCGGTCAACCAGTACGACTACCGTAACGAGCGGGCCAACTCGAACCAGGATCTGCGGCATAACCTGGTGGCGAACTTCACTGCGAGCGCGCCGGAGCACAGTTTTCTCCGTAACTTCGAACTCAGCAGCATTATCACGATACAGTCCGGCCGCCCCTTCACCCTGTTCGTCGGGGAGAATACGTTTGGCGACGTTGCCGGTCTCAGCACGGATCGTGTCGGGGGTCCGCCTGTTGCCAGTAATTGTCCCTCCGTCACGAACTGCACCACGACGGTCCGCCGAAATACCTATACTGGCGCGCCCCTGCGTTCGGTGGATGTGCGCTTGTCGCGGAATTTCCGGGTGGGCGAGGGCAAAACGATCGATTTTGCTGTCGACGCCTTCAACCTCTTCAATCACCCCAACGTGGATGAAGTGAGTTCGGTATACGGATCCCCGGTTTTCTGTGGAGCTAGTCCTGCGATACCCAAACGCTACAACGACGCGACGACCCGCGCTATCCAACGACTGGATGCATCGGTCTCCTGCGCCACACAGCAGGCAGCCGGAAACCCGTTGGCCTGGCTCGGCGACGGGCTGCTGCCGGTCACGATCGGCATACCGCCGACCCCGAATGCGACCATCAATTTTCCGAACGCGAATTTCGGCAAGCCGAGAACTGTGTTCAACCCGCGGCAGTTGCAGTTCTCGTTGAAGTTCTCGTTCTAGAAAGGGGCGGTCGCTTTCTACTTGAAGCAGGGTACGCGAGGATGCCAGAGCGCAAACCAGTCCGCGCGGACCACAGGAGGAATTTATGAAGATGCGCTATCTTGCTTGTGTGGCGCTGGTGTTCGCAAGTGTAACTGCTGTCACGGCGCAGGAACCAAAGACTCAAGTCAAACATGAAGCGGCGCCGCTAACCTCGCCCGCATCCGGCAAGGAAATGTTCCTGAGTTACTGCGCCTCCTGCCACGGTAAGAGTGCGAAAGGTGATGGCCCGGCTGCAACCTCGCTCAAAGCCTTACCCGCTGATTTGACGACCCTCGCCAAGCGCAATGGAGGCAAGTATCCTTCGGACAAGGTAACGAGCATTTTGCGCGGGCAAACCAATCTTGTACCTCACGGCGATCAGGAAATGCCCGTCTGGGGTCCGGTGTTCTGGCGCATGAGTGGGGGCCACGAAGAACTGGTGCAGCAGCGCATCGCGAACCTGAATCGGTATATCGAGTCGCTCCAGGCGAAGTAGAAGCAAACCTCTGTTGACTTGTGGGTCCGGGGAACTTTGCTCAGGCTGATGAGGGCAAGGTGCCCTCATGACAGCCGGCGGGGCGCCGGCGCTACTTTCCAAATGGACAGCCGAGGGCGGCTGTCCCTACGCGGCTCATTGCCATTTCCAATCTTGATATCTGCGGCGCAGTTCTGCCTTCAGCAGTTTCCCGGTGGAGGTGTGAGGAAGCTCATCGACTACCACGAACGAGTCGGGCAATTGCCACTTGGCAAATCGCGCGGAAAGAAATTCCCGGAGTTGGTCGGGCCGGAGTTGCGCACCCTCTCTTAAGGTCACGACCGCGATCGGCCGTTCCTGCCACTTGGGGTGAGGGACCGCAATCACCGCAGCTTCGCGGACGTCGGGATGCGCTACCAGCGCGTTCTCCAGGTCCATCGAACTGATCCATTCTCCGCCCGACTTAATCAGATCTTTGGTGCGGTCCACGATTTTGAGGTAGCCCTCGCCGTCAACCGTGCCGATATCGCCGGTGCGGAGCCAGCCGTCTTTGGTCCACTTGTCGGATTCGGCGGGGAGATCGTAGTAGCTGGAGGCAACCCAAGCGCCCCGCAGCTGCACTTCACCCATAGTGGAGCCGTCCCACGGGACTTCTCCATCCTGATTCACAACTCTTCTTTCTACGAAAGGAACGGGGATTCCAGCCTGGGCCTTGATCTGATGTCGTTCTTCGGCGGGCCAGTCCTTCATGTGGGCTTTGAGTTGACTGGTGGTGGCCTGGGGGCTGCTTTCGGTCAGGCCCCAACCCTGCTCGAGGCTCATGCCATGCTGATGGAGTTTGCGGATGAGCGCCACCGGAGGGGCTGCGCCGCCGACCAGGATCCGCATAGGACCCAGCTTCCACCGGCCGGGATGTTTATCGAGGGCATCGACCACGCTTAACCACACGGTCGGAACGCCACCAGCGACCGTGACGCGCTCCTGCTGGCAGAGATCCAGAAGGCTTTCCGGATTGAGATGAGGCCCGGGAAGAACTTGCTTCGCTCCCACCAGCGTGCTCGAAAAAGGGAGGCTCCAGCCGTTTACGTGGAACATGGAAACGGCAGGCAAGACGCAATCGGCATTGCAGATCGCGAAGTTATCGACCGTGGTTAGAAGAAACGAATGCAGCACGACCGAGCGATGGGTATACACGACGCCTTTCGGAGTGCCGGTCGTGCCGGAGGTGTAGCACATGGATGCGGCCTCGTTCTCGTCCAGGTCGGGATACTGGAAGTTGCCGGCGGCGGTCGCCAGAAATCCCTCGTAGTCTTCGAGTTCTCCGGCCGCCGAAGCGGGGCTCCAGCGCATAACGAAGACGCGCTCGAAGCGGACCGAGTCTCGGATCTTTTCATAGAGAGGTAAAAGGACGTCGTCGACGATCAGAAAGCGGTCGCTGGCATGATTGGCGATGTAGGCGATCTCCGATGGTGCGAGGCGAAGGTTCAAGGTGTGGAACACCCCACCGGCGATGGGAATTCCGAAGTAGGCTTCAAGATGTGCGTGATGGTTCCACATTAAGGTGGCGACGCGGTCTCCACGCTTGAGTCCGGCGGCCTGAAGAGCTTCGGCCAGCGCCCGAGCCCGGCGGTAGAGGTCGGCGTAGGTGTAACGGTGGAGGGAGCGGTCCGGACGGCGGGAGACGATCTGGGCCTGTGGAAAGTACTTGCCGGCGCGCTCCAGGATGTGAACCAACGTCAACGGATACTGCATCATGGTGCCTTGCATAGGGATCCTTATGGGCCTCTCGGCTCGCCTCATCCTTGAATTCTTGCCAGCGGCTTGGAAGGGGCCTAAGATGATGCGAACATAACGAACGTTCGCTCGACCTATGCCCCGACCTTCGTCCGCGCCCGAACCTTTGACCGCCAATTCCGACAGCCGATTCGATCGCCAACTTGCCAGAATCCTCGAACATGCGACCGCGATCTTCTATGAAAAAGGTTATGAGGGCGCTTCCATGCGCGACCTCTCCCGCCTCAGCGGCCTATCCTTGGCCGGTCTGTATTACTACTTCGATTCCAAGGAGAGGCTGCTCTACTTGATCCAGAGGCACTTGTTTCTTTCGGTCATGGATCTGGTGCGGGAGCGGCTTAAGGAGGCGAGCGATCCAGAACAGCGAATTCGCATCTTCATCCGTAATCACCTGGAATACTTTCTCGCAAGGCCCGAAGCGATGAAGGTGCTCTCGCATGAGGATGACGTGTTGAAAGACGAGTTGGGAACCGAAATCAGCAGCCTGAAACGTCAGTATTACCGTTGCTGCGCCGACCTGGTCGATGCTCTGAAGACAGCCAAGGCGCTGCAATTCAATTCTCGAGTCGCTGCTCTTAGCCTGTTCGGCATGATGAATTGGATCCACACCTGGTATAACCCGCGCGTGGATGGCGACGCCCAAACGGTCGCCCGTGAGATCGCTGATGTTTTTCTGCGCGGCATTTACTCGACTGCGATTCCCGGCTGATCGACAGCGCATTAATTACCCGGATTCTCCAGCATTAGGGCGATTCCCTGCCCTCCACCGATGCATGCCGAGGCGATTCCAAAGCGTCCTCCGGAACGCTTCAACTCACGGGCCAGAGTAACGGCCAGCCTTACGCCGGTCGCGCCGAGAGGATGGCCGATGGCAATCGCTCCCCCGTTTACGTTCAGCTTGGAACGATCCAGACCCAATTCGCGCTGGCATGCGAGTACCTGGGCAGCGAAGGCCTCGTTGATTTCAAAACGGTCGATCTGTTGCAGGTTCAAGCCCGCAAGGTCGAGAAGACTTTGAATGGCGGGAACCGGACCGATTCCCATAATTTCGGGCGGAACACCGACTACCGCTCCCGCTGCTACTTTTGCCAGAGCCTGCCTTTCGATGCGGCGTGAATAGTTGCCGGAGGCGACCAGCGTTGCGGCTGCTCCGTCCACAATCGCTGAACTGTTGCCTCCGGTCTGCACTCCACCGAACGCTGGCTTCAACTTCGCTAGAACTTCAAGCGGTGAAGGCCGGATGTGGGTGTCCTGTTCCAATCTCTCGGTGCCTCGAGCCAGTTTTATGCTACGCGGCCGATAACCTGCTAGCTCGAAAACCTCGTTGACCAAGGGCACGATCTCGCCGCTGAGGAAGCAGCTCTTTTGGGCGGCCAAGGCGCGCGCGAAACTCTCGGCGGCGAAGCCGTCGGCGTCTTCTCTTGAAATATTGCGCTGGCGAGCCAGTTTCTCGGTGCTGCCGCCCATCGTTTCGTTCGGGCATGTGTCCAGCAGGGCCTCCCAGAGGAAGTCCTTGAATTCCACTTGTCCCATGCGGAATCCGCTGCGGTGGGTGTATGCGGCGACGGGGTTCCGCGACATGGATTCGGTACCCACCACAAGTCCCAGTTCCGCCTTGCCGAGCTGAATTGAGTCCGCGGCAGTCAGGATCGCTTCGATGCCGGTGCCGCAAACGCGCTGCACCATGTGTGCCGGTACTTCGATCGGAACGCCGGAGTACAGCCCGATATGTCGCGACAGGACGTAGGCGTCAAACGAGGCCTGTGCCATATTTCCGGCGACCACCACGTTCACGTCACTGGGCGGCACGCTGGTTCGCTCGAAGAGCGCCCGCGCCACTTTGATGCCGAGGTCGGTCGGGGACACTAATCCCAAGACAGTGCCGTAATCCGCAAACGGTGTGCGGACACCGTCGAGCAGCCAGATGTCGTCATAGCGTGCGCGGAGCCCTGCGTTCATAGCGCTCCTTTACTGCGCATTGCCTGAGAGGGGTCGATCGGGCGCGGCATGGGCAACACAGAGGCTCCGTTCAGAATGGGAGTCGGTGCGGTGACGGGGAGCTCTTCGTGTCTTGTGTGTGCTTTGGCCAAGCCATAACGGGCGCGGTGCTTGGTTCCCCATGCCGACATCAGTTTGAGAATGGGCTTGAGAGTTTCCCCGTGCCGGGTGAGCGAGTATTCCACGCGCGGCGGCACCTCGGGATAGACCTTGCGGCGGATGATCTCGTCGCGCTCCAGTTCGCGCAGGTGCTGGGTGAGCATCTTCTTGGTCAATTGTGGGATCAGCCGCTTGAGCTCGCTGAAACGCCGGGTGTGCCCCTCCAGGTAGAAAAGGATGAGAGGTTTCCATTTGCCGCCGATGATGTCGGTGGTCAGCTTTACCGGACAATAGAATTCTTCCATGACCATCCCCGAACGGTACCCCAGGTTACCGAAATGTGCCTACTAGCCAAAAGGACACTTTTGCCTAGAATAGGCGCTTTGGCTGTAGAGAATACCTGATTCCAAGGGTCTTGAAAATACCTGCGAAGGGGTTCGGGGACGCAAATGAGCGACAAAAGGCCGGTGGTCATCTACGGCGCCAACGGATTTTCTGGACGACTGGTGGCGGAGTTTCTGCGCGAGTACAACATCCCATTCATCGCCGCGGGGCGTAGCCGTTCTCGTCTCGAAGAAGTAATGAATCATGTGCCCGGGATCGAAACCGCTAACTACGAGGTTGTCGAAACTACCGGTTCGCAGGAGGAACTTGTCAAGCTCTTTGCGGGAGCCAAGGTTGTCTGTAACACGGTCGGCCCATTTATCTACAACGGACCGCGCGTGATTGAAGCCGCGCTAGAGGCGGGCTGCCACTACCTGGATATCGGCGGCGAACAGGCCTGGTTGCGGAAGGTGTCGGAGAAGTGGGGCGAGAGGTTCGCAAAGCGCGGGCTGCTGGCTGCGCCCGCGACTGCGTTTATGTCGGCGGTGAGTGACTCCGCGGCTCGACTTTGTCTGGAGAGGGGCGCGATTGACACCTTGGAAATTCTAACCATGTTCAAGGGCAATCCCACGTTTGGCTCAACGCAAACGATCTTCGCGGTGATTCAGACCGAGGCGTACTACCTGGAGCAGAATCAGTACAAGCCCTGGCCGCGCGCCACACGCTACGAAGTCGCAGTGCCCGGCACGATCCAAATGCAGCTTGCACTCGCCTGGGGCGGTTTTCCCCATCCAGTGTGGTACAAAGAGCATCCGGAGGTCGCGAATGTCCGATCGTTCGGAGGGTTGCTCGACCGTCAAATCATGGAAGGGATCGCCGCGACCGAACGAGTTTTTGAGGAGCAGATTCGACCACTGCCGCCCGTGGAACAGGAAAAACGATTGGCGGAGATGGCCAGTGCGGTGACAGGCGGCACACCCCCGCGCGAAAATCCCCGGGAACACCGGACAATTGATGTCGTGGTTGGGCGCGGCAGCACCGACCATGTGCAGTGCACGGTGTTTGGAACCTGTTGCTACCGCCAAACTGGATTGATTCAGGCATTTGCCGCGCAACAATTGGTGCGCTCGGCTCCGAGGAAAGCGGGTTTCGCGTCAGCGGCGGAGGCAT
>Ga0209698_10003161_pt1 | contig 18467 bp, 17 predicted proteins | sample LitLauG_LLR_2012_FD_187203 | JGI IMG/M metagenome (GOLD analysis project Ga0209698, IMG submission 187203) | Freshwater sediment microbial communities from Pennsylvania, USA - Little Laurel Run_MetaG_LLR_2012 (SPAdes) (version 2) | ecosystem: Environmental > Aquatic > Freshwater > Creek >...
CCGTCGCCGCCACGATGCGGTTGGCGTCCACCCCGCAGTGCGCGGCCAGCGCTTTCTGCAACGGCTCAAACCCATAGAAGCTCGGCCCGCTGATTTCCAGATCCTCGATCTTGATGGGCAGATCCCGCAATTTCCAATGCGCCACACCGCTGGTGGCGATGTTGTACTTCGCATGCGAGCGCAACTTCGCCCACGGCATGTACTGAGTGCTCACGTTTTTCTCCACATAAAATAGACTGGCACGCCTGTCAGCAGAATTGCCAGTCCGATGGCGCTATTCGCCGGATAGCGCGCGATGGTGCCGGCGACGACGGCAAAGCTCGCGGCGACGAAAAACAGCGTGGTGTAAGGATGCCCGGGCGCGCGAAAGCCCACGGAGACCGGGTCGCGATGGCGGAAAATCAGCAGCGCGATGCCTGTCATGCCAAATGAAATAAAATCTACCGAGATGACGTAATTCAAAATCTGCTCATAGCGGCCGGAAAGCGCAATCACAATTGCGATGACACCTTGCAGCGCAATCGCCACCACCGGCGCGGCCGTACGCGGGCTCAACCACGCGACGCTCTTGAAAAACACGCCGTCCTTGGCCATCGCGAAATACACGCGCGGCGCGGTAAGCATGCCCTGGCTCAAAAAACCGAGCGTGGATATGGCGATGCCCAACGCAATAAACGACGCGCCGCGTTCGCCCAGCGCCGCGCGCATCACCGCCGACGCGGGAGTCTTCGTCGCCGCCAGCCCGTCCGCGCCCAGCGCCCGTAGGCAGATGAACGTCACGGACATATAAAGGACAATCACGCCCACCACGCCGATCAGCAGCGCGCGCGGCAGATCGCGCGTCGGGTCCTTCATTTCGGCGGTCAGGAAGCTGGACGTCTGCCAGCCGCCGTACGAAAACACCACAGGCGTCATCGCCGCGCCGAAGGCAACGAGCAAGCCGAACGACGGAGGCTGATCCAGCGGCAGCGCACGCTGCGGCACCGGATGCACCAGCGCGAATCCGGCAAACACCAGCACCGCAATCGCGGCGATTTTCAGAATCATAAGCGTGCTCTGTACCGTCGATCCCGCGCGCACGCCGAAACAGTTGATCACGGTAAGCAGCGCCAGGGCAGCCGCGGCCACCGCTCCTTCCGGCACCGGAGCATGAGTAATTTCGAGGAAATAGCGCGAAAACGTGACGGCCACGGCAGCCATCCCTCCAGTCTGCGTGACCAGCAACAGCACCCATCCGTAGACGAACGCGACCGATGGATGAAACGCCTCGCGCAAGTACGCGTACTGCCCGCCCACCTCAGGCCGTCGCGCGGCGAGCTCGGCATAGACGAACGCTCCGGCCAGCGCAATGGCGCCGCCAGCCGCCCACGCGCCGAGGATCAGAAAGGGAGTATGAACCTGCGTCGCGACCACGTAGGGATTGATGAAAATACCAGAGCCGACAATGCCGCCCATCACCAGCATCACAGCGTCGAACAGTCCCAGTCGGCGAAGGAGCCCTGGCATCAGTCTATTTAAGCACGTGAGCGATCAGGGCTCGGCGGGGCACCGCGTCGAGTATCCCCGCAGCCGTTCATGAGTTCGCGAGAAGCAGCACCCGCAGGTCGCCTTCCAACGCACCCAGCAGGTTTGCCTGAATTAGGGAGAACTTCACTGGCTCTATCGTGTCAGGGATCCCGCCCCCTGCGTAGATGCCGAATGTTGTGCCTGCTTTTCTCTTCTTCGCCCTAATTTTCCCTGGCTCACCGTGATCGACATCGTGTCTCAAGTCCGTCCTCAGATCGTTGACATGCACAAACGACGCCGGCGGCGAGGCTCCGAGCCTCGTGCCCACCGACTCACGAAAGAGAAAATAGAGATCGTCGATCAAGTCCTCGTACCCCTGGAGGGTCGTCACCGGCTTCCGTAGCCTCAACATCGCCTGCGTAGATTTATTAGTGGCCTTAAACAAATCCTCACCTGTTCGTGCACTGAACTTCTTATTGAGCTGCTCGATCAGATGAGCGATCGAATCGCCCAAGGAAGCAATCCGCCCAGACACGCCGCTCTCCGAGATAATCGATGGGTCAAAAATGTCAGCTAGCTTTGGAGCAATCCTGAAGAGCTTCCTTAACAGAATCTCCTGCCGGGTTTTGGCTCCAGCCTTCAGGTTGGCGTTTACCGAGTGCTGGAAGATGAGGTAGTCTGTATCAGTGGCCGACTGTCCCATCTCGACCTGCTCGACCAATTCGGAAGTGAACCGCTCCAAGAATTTCTGGAGTTCACTCTCTAAGCCCTTTGAGCGGCCGGTTGCCACGAGCTTGCATGCCAGCGTAATCAGCGACTGAACGATGGTGCGTGTACGAAGGGAAGCACCTTTGTCTTTGAACGCGGTGTGAAGAAAATCGAGCGCAGCGCGGATTCTCCTTGCGACGGCGGAACTCGGTGAGAAATTAGACTGGGCCAAGAAGACCTGCTTAACGTCATCCAGGCGCAGACCTGCATCAAGACCCTCAATCTCAATCGTCGCTACCTTAGCGAGGATGTCAAAATGGGCGTACCGTGTGTTTGGCACCCCGACGGTATCTTTAAAAAACTCATGCTTCGAGACCGTACGGCAATAGTCCCTTAACTTACTGTGGACTGCGTTCAGCTTCTCGCTGCTGGTCAACGACATTCCTTCTTGGAGGCGTTGGAAAAACTCTTTAAGCTCCTCATCGGATGCCGCCTCAATCACGTCATACTCCACTTCGAAATCATCGAAAGAGTCCGAAGTCTTGCGACTGAGATCACGGTAGAAAGGTCCGCCGAACAATTCCTGGGAATCGGCGCTCAATGGCAGATCGTTCGAAAAGAAGTCAAATATCGCGGCTAGCCTCTGCTGCCCGTCCTCCACAAGATAATGCTCGTCGGACACCCCTACAAAATAGAACTTAGGGAGCTTCCAACCCCTAAGAATTGAGTCAATGAGCCGCTGTTTTTTCGCTCTGTCCCAGACCTCGCCTCGCTGCCAATCAGGGATCTCGTACCGATCTCGCCGACGAAATAGCTTGTCAATCGCGCGCTGTTCGGCTTTCATCTTCATGAAGTCCAAGCCCTCCCGGATGTCACTTGCCGCAGGAACACCATTATGGCAGTTCGGGGGCCACACCTCGAACCGGGAGATGCGAGAATAAAGCCGAGAATGATCACCGCGCGGGCCTACGATATTCATATGGACCGGCTCTTTGAGCGGATCAAGCGGCTGCATGCCGCGCTCGATTCCGCGGGCATCGAGTATCGCGTCGTGGGCGGACTGGCGGTCTTTCTGCACGTCTCGATGCGTCGCCCGGGGCGAGGGCGGACTACTGAGGATGTGGATATTGCCGTGGACCGCGCGCAATTAGGGACACTCGCTGCGGCTGCCGAGAAATTCGGCTTCCGCTACCGGCACGTTGCGGGCGTGGACATGCTCGTCGATGCCGAATCGCCTCGGGCTAGCACCGCTGTGCACATGGTTTTCATCAACGAAAAAGTCCGCGCCGAATACGCTGAAGTAGTGCCTGGGTTTTCCGCGCCCACGCGCACGGAGGAAGGCATTTTGCTCGCACCCGTCGCCGACCTCGTGAAGATGAAGCTGACCAGGTTTTGCATGAAGGACCAGCTCCACTTGAAGGACCTCGACTCCGCGCGGCTGATTACTGCCGAGATCGAGGCTGGCCTCTCCGACGTGCTGCGCGCGCGTCTCGCCCAAGTCCGCGCGGCCCGCTGATTAAACAGCCTCCCCCGCACTTACGCGCGGGGTTGTAATCTACGACGCCGGCCGTACAACCCCAGGCGTCAGTCTGGGGAACCGTCTGGCCAGGGAAGTCCCTGACCCGGTGATTACTTCGCGCCCGCGATGCCCGTCACCGCGTTCCAAACAAACTCCACAAACGGATAAATCGACACCTCCGACAACCGCTCCACATCGCTGTGGGCTCCGTAGTTGGTCATGTTCTCGCGCGTGGCCGCCGGACCGATGCCGTACGACTGCTGGCCTTTCGCCCGCAACTGAGCTTTATCGCTCGCGCCGGTCGACATACTGGGCAGCACTGTGATGCCAGGGTACATTTTCTTCGACACCTGCTCCAGCGTGCGATAAACTTCGTTGTCCAGGCGCGACGCAGGCGACGGCGGGCGCGTGGCAGGCAACGGCTCGATCTTCACTTGAGGATCGCTGATCACCTGCGCCATCATTTTGTAGAACGCTTCGATGTTCTCATCCGGCAGCGCGCGGATGTCCAGCGTCGCCTCGGCCTCCGACGGAATCACGTTCGCGCCGACGCCGGCCTTCAACATCGTCGGCACCACCGACGTGCGCAGCATCGAATACGCGGCAGGCTCATTCGCGGCGAGCCACGTCTGCGCCGCGCCCGCCGTCGCCGGATTCAGCAGCGCGTTGTAGCGCGCGGCTTTTTCCGGCGTGCTGACGGTCGCCAGCTTCTCGAAATACGTCCGCGTCGTATCGTTGAGGCGCATCGGCGTCTGCCAATTGCCCACTTTCTCCACCGCCGCGCCGAGGTGGATCAGCGCATTGTCCTGGCGCGGTACACTGCCATGACCCGACGTGCCGGTGGCCACCAGACGCACGCGCGCCGGAACCTTTTCCGCGGTCCCTATGTTCATCAGCGCGACCTTGCCATCCACGATGGTCGCGCCGCCGCCCTCGGTCAGCGAATATTCGGCGTCAATTTCGCCGTAGTGATTTTTCACCATGTAATTGATGCCGACGCCCGTCGTATCCGCCTCCTCACCCGATTCGGCGAGGAAAATCACGTCGCGGTCGAGCTTCGCCTGGTTGCGTTTCAGCAGCAGCATCACCATGATGTTCGCCGCCAGCACGGGCTTATCGTCCACCGAGCCGCGTCCCCACACATAGCCGTCCTTGATGATCGCGCCGAACGGATCGACGGGCCATTTTTCCATCTGCACGCCCACCACATCGGTGTGCGCCAGGATCAGCAGAGGCTTCTTTGATCCATTGCCTTTCAGTCGCGCGACGATATTGGCGCGCGCGGGCTCCATCGCGAACGTCTTCGTCGGGATGCCGGCGCCTTCCAGTACGCCTCGGATGTAATCGACGGCCTTGGTTTCATTACCGGCCCGCGTGTCGATCTGGATGAGGTCGCGATAGATCTTCAGGATCTCGGTCTTCTGCGCGGGCCAGTCGATGGACTGCGAAAACAGCGGACAGGCGAGGAGGAGGAGCCAAGCTCGGGTCATAGCTTATGAGTTTAGCGCGCCGGATGCACGTCTACCTGTTTATAGATGGCGCGGGTCTGCTCGAGCGTCGGGAACGCCATGCCCGGCAAGATGGCCGCAGCCGTACCTGCCGCGACACCCCAGCGAAGGCTTTCGTAAAACGCCTTCTTCTTGTCCATCGCCCAGGTGAACGCGGCGGCCAGCGAATCGCCCGCGCCGATGGGGCAGAGCGCATCCACGCGCGGGGGTAGAGCCTCAAAGATCCCATCCGGTCCCGCCGCGATCGCGCCGCGGCTGCCTAACGAAAGAATCACCGACTCCGGACCCATCGACTTCAAATGATCGACGGCTTCCAGGAACTGGCTGCGCGTGAGCAGAGCGCGCCCCAGCAGCCGCTCCGCTTCATGCTGATTCGGCGTGATGACGGTGGGCTTGGCCTCCGCGCCATGCACCAGCGCGTCGCCATCGGTGTCGAGCAGCGTCTTGACGCCGTGCGCTTTCGCCATCTCGATAATTTCGCAATAGAAGCTGGCCGGCACACCGGGCTGGACGCTGCCGCAGAGCATCAGCCAGCGAGTCTTGCCCAGGCGCAGCTCCACCAACCGGCGAATCTGTGTCAGTTCATGCGCGTCCAAAGGCTGGCCCACCTGATTCAGCTTCACCGTCAGCCCTTGCTTGTCGGAGATCGTCAGGTTGCTTCGGCTTTCCTGCCTCACGCGCACCACCTCGAACGGGAATCCCATTTGCGACAGCGATTTTTCCATTTTCTCGCCGGCCGCGCCTCCCGACGTCAGTAGCGCCAGCGTTTTCCCGCCGAAGGCGTGAATCACCACCGAGGCGTTGACGCCGCGCCCTCCGGCCGCTTCCGTCTGGTCGAGGATGTAGGCGCGATCCTCAAACACAAGCTTGTCTACGCTGACAATCTGGTCGATGGCCGGATTAATGGTTAACGTTAATATCATTGCGGACGCTACCATGGTATATCACGCTTGCGTAATCATCCACAGTTCCAGGCCTACCTCGCTTTAGCTTGCGTGTGCGTATTCTGGGGCACCACGTATCTGGGCATTCGCGTGGCGCTGGAGTCGTTTTCGCCTGTGGCGCTGATGGGCATCCGCTACACCATCTCCGGAGGCGTGTTGCTGATCGCCGCGCGCGCCATGGGCGTGCATCTTCCGCGCGGAAAAGAGCTGTGGCAGACGGCGCTGTTCGGCGTGGCCGCCCTCGGCATCGGTACGGGGACGCTGACGTGGGCGGAGTTGACCATCCCCAGCGGATTGGCCGCGCTGTTCTGCACCACATCGCCGTTTTGGATGGTGGGCATTGAAGCGCTGGTGCCTGAAGGCGAGCCTCTGCATGCGCCGACCATCTTCGGAATGCTGGTGGGATTAAGCGGAGTGGTGTTCCTCGTCGCGCGGCAGGAGACAGGCGAGCACGGAGCGACCAAAGCATTGGTAGTGGCGTTTGTTATCTTGCAGATGAGCCTGGGCGCGTGGTCGTTGGGTTCGATCTTGCAGCGCAAACAGGCGTCGCGCGCGCATCCGTTCGTCAGCGGAGCGGTGCAGCAATTCGCCACCGGAATTGTGTTCCTTGCTGCCACGCTGATCTTTCATCCGCGCATGACGTGGACGCCGCGCGGCATCGGCGCGGTCGCGTACCTGGCGATGTTTGGCGGAATCATCGGCTACAGCGCGTTTGTGTTCGCCATGGCGAACCTGCCGATCGCCGTGGCGTCGCTTTATAACTATGTAAATCCGCTGGTGGCCGTCGCACTTGGCTGGCTGTTTTACGGCGAGGCATTTGGAGTGCGGGAGCTGATCGCGATGGTGATGATCTTCGCCGGCGTGGCGATTGTGAAACGGCAATCAGTCGCGGTCGAGAAGCTTCGCGCCCAGCGCGCCGCCGAAAGCGGGGAGTACGGTGAATAGAAGGAAGAACAGGCCCAGCGCGCTGGTGATGCCGGCGGGGCTGTGCAGCGCGTCGATCATCTGATCGAGGTTTGCCTCGGGAATGCCGCGCGTCTTGATCTGCTCGCGCAGAGCCGTCACCACGCTGGGCTCCGAGAGCGCAACGACGAACATCGTCAGCAGGATGGTCACGATGACAAATCCGAAGATGCCGGAAATCCAACCCAGGCGCGCCCCGTTGAGCATGGAAAGGCGCTGTCCGGTTCTCCGGCGATAGAGATAAACGGCCAGGAATCCAGCAGCGGCGAGCCAAACGAAGATCAGGGCTTCGGGCAGAGCTAGTTGTCCCACGACGACCAGGCACATAAACGCCAGCGCACCCATGCCCAGAGCGATGCGCACGGCCGTGCCGTTATGAAAATTGATGATCGGCAGCTCCGGCTGGGGCGCGGGCGCGATGGCCGTGATGACGATCGGCGGTGGCGTGGGAGCGGGCTCCTGCTCCATGGCGATCTCCCGCTGGGGCTTGCCGCATTTATGGCAAAACAGCGCGTCTTCGGGCAGTTGCGCGCCGCAGGTACAACGTTCAGGCACGACTCCAGTGTCCCACGTTATCCTAATCGATTGCGATGCCAATCACCTTACTAGTCACCGGCGAGCCTCAGGCGTTCTATCTGAAGCGGCTGAGCGAGTTGCCCTCCGATGTGCGCGTGATCGTCAGCGCGGACGCGGCGGAGTTGGCCCAGGCTGCCCCTGAGGCCGATGCGATTCTTAATGGCGAGTTCAAGGATCCGACACTGTTCAAAGCCGTGTTTCCCCTGGCCACGAAGGCGCGCTGGGTGCACACGCTCTCGGCCGGCGTGGAGCATGTGCTGACGCCCGCCATCATCGCGAGTCCTATCCCGATGACCAACGGGCGCGGCGTGTTCCGGCGTCCTTTGGGCGAATGGGCCGTGAGCGCGATGCTGCATTTCCAATACGGCCATCGCCGCCTGATCCGGCAGCAGGAGCAAGGCGTTTGGGAAGCGTTCGACATCGAAGAACTGCATGGCACGACCGTCGGTATTGTGGGCTATGGAGGCCTGGGCAGCGCGGCGGCGGAGCGCGCGAAGGCGTTCGGATGCAAGATCGCGGCACTGCGCCGAAAGCCGGTCAGCGATCCGCTGGTCGACCAAACATACACGCGCGAGACGCTGCTGGAAATGATGGCGGCGTGTGATTTTATTGTCTGTGCCGCGCCCTCGACGCCGGAAACGCGCGGGATGATCGGCGCACGCGAGATCGCCGCGATGAAACCCAGCGGCGTGGTGATCAACATCGGACGCGGTCCGGTGATCGACGAGAGGGCGCTGATCGCGGCGCTGGAACAGGGCAGAATCCGGGGCGCGGCGCTGGATGTGTTTGAAGTGGAGCCGCTGCCCGCAGGGCACCCCTTCTATAAGCTCAAGAACATCCTGCTATCGCCGCATTCGGCGGATCACACGCCGGGATGGCAGGATCGCGCGGTGGATTTTTTCCTGGAAAATTTCGCTCGCTTTTATCAGGGTGAGCCCCTAGAAAACGTGGTGGATAAACATGCAGGCTACTGAAGTAACGTTCGACGATATTGCTCGTGCAGCGGAGCGCATTAAGGGCATTGCCAAGAAGACACCGGCGATGACGTCGCACTTATTTGATGAAGCGTCCGGTGTGCGCGCGGTGTTCAAGTGCGAGAATCTGCAAACGGGAGGCGCATTCAAGATACGCGGCGCAGCTAATTTTTTGTACTCGATTCCCAAGGCCGATTTGCAGAAAGGAGTGGTGGCGTATTCTTCGGGCAATCACGCGCAGGCGGTGGCGATTGCTGCCAAATCCGTGGGCGCGCCGGCGACGCTGGTGATGCCGGAAGACGCTCCGCGCTCGAAGATGGAGGCGACGCGTTCGCACGGACCTCGCATCATTACCTATGACCGCTTTCATGACGACCGCGGGGCGATCGGCGCGAAGATTTCCTCCGAGACCGGCGCGACGCTGGTGCCTCCGTACGATCATCCGTGGACGATGGCGGGCCAGGGCACCACGGCGCTGGAACTGCTGGAACAGGCTCCGGACTTGGATGCGCTGGTGGTGTGCGTCGGCGGCGGAGGCTTGATCGCGGGTATGGCGATTGCGGCGAAGGCGATCAAGCCGTCCATCCGCATCTTCGGCGTGGAGCCGGCCGACGCTAACGACACGTATCTCTCGGTTCAAGCGGGCAAGCGCGTGGAAATCGCCGCGCCGCCAACCATCGCGGACGGACTGCGGTCGCCGATGCCGGGCGAACTGACGTTCCCGGTAATCCAGAAACACGTCGACCAGATCATCCTGGTGACGGACGACGAAATCCGCGCCACCGTGAAGTTCCTGCTCACCCGCCTGAAGCTGTTAGTGGAGCCCAGCGGCGCTGTATCGGCGGCAGCGGCAATGTTCAAGAAACTGCCTCCTGGACTGGGCCGCGTAGGCATCGTGCTGTCCGGCGGCAACGTCGACTTCGAGCAATTAGCCGGATTCTAGGAGATCCATCTACTGCGTGCGCAGAGCCGTCATCGGATCCACCCGCGACGCGCGGCGCGCTGGGAAATACGCCGCTGCCATCGCCACCACCGTCAGCGTGGCCGCCATCACGCCGAACGTCGCGGGATCGTTTGAGGATACGCCGTAGAGCAGCGATCCCATGGCGCGGGCGACCGCCCAGGAACCTGCTGCGCCCAGAGCGATGCCGGTCATGGAAAGCGCCATTGCCAGCCTCAGCACGCCCCAGCGGATGTGGCCGGCCGACGCACCCAGCGCCATGAGGATGCCGATTTCCTGCGTCCTCTGGCTGACGGTGTATGAAATGACTCCGTAAATCACCAGCGACGCCAGGATCAGCGCAATGGCGGCGAATCCGCCCAGCAGCCACACCACGAATTTACGCGGCGAAACGGAGCGGTCGACCAGGCGTTCCAGAGGGCGAAATTCGTTGGCGGGGATGTCGGGATTGACGGGCAGCAGCGCCGCGCGGACGGCTCCGGCCAGCGCGGAGGGATCGCCTTTGGCGCGGACGATCAGATCGACGCTCGAAAAGTCGCCGTTCTGGCGGATGGGGAAATAAAGCTCCATGCCGGCGTCTTTCTCGAGCGTGAGATGGCGGACGTCACCAACCACGCCAACAACCTCGATGGGATCCTTCTGCCCGAGTAACTGTTGGCCAACCACATCCTGGCCGGGCCACATGTTGCGCGCCATAGTCTCGTTCACGATCGCGACCTGCGGCGCGCCGGCGCGGTCGCGTTCGGTGAATTCGCGCCCGGCGCGCAGTGGAACGCGCATCGCGTGGAAGTAGCCTTCGCTCACGATACGGACGAATTCGCACGGGTAGTTGTCTTTGGTGTAGGTTTGGCCCTTGGCGGGTATGCACCAGGTGCGGTTTTTGCCCAAGGGGAGGGCGTCGGTCAGGCCGACGGAATCGACGCCGGGAATTTCGCTCGATCGCCGCAGTACCTCCGTGAAGTAGTTCAGGATTTCGTCGGCGGTTTTGTAGCGCGGCCGCGGATCGACGCGTAAGGTCGCCGCGTGCTCGGCTTTAAAGCCCATATCGACGTCCAGCACATGCAGGAAGCTGCGAATCAGCAGACCCGCGCCGACCAGCAGCACGCAAGCCATCGCAACCTCGGCGATCACCAAAGCGCCGCGCAGGATGCCGCGTCCTTCGCTCGAGCCGCGGGATGCGTCCTTCAGCGATTCGTTCAGATCGCCGCGCGATTGTTGCAGAGCGGGCACCAGGCCAAAGATCAAGCCGGTGAGAATCGCGACGCCGGCTGCGAATAATAGCGCGGTGCCGTCGAGCGTGACAAAGTGCATCATAGGGATGCTCAAATTCGGCAAGGCCACAAAGGCTCGCGTGGCAAGATAGGCCAGCGCCAGGCCCAGGATCGCGCCGGACATCGATAGCCCTATGCTTTCGGTCAGCATCTGGCGAATTAGGCGTCCGCGGGTGGCCCCCAGCGCGGCGCGCACCGCGATCTCCTTGCGCCGCCCTGTCGCGCGCGCCAGCAGCAGGTTCGATAAATTGGCGCAGGCGATCAGCATCACCGCGCCGACGGCAAAGCCCAGCACAATCAGGGCGACGCGCAGGCGTCCGGTGACCTGATCGGCCAACGGAGTGAGCTTCGTGCCCCACGTGTACCGCTCCGGATGCTGGCGGCTGATCTGGGAGGACAGAACGTCGAACTCGGCTTGCGCGGCGGTCACGGTAACGCCCGGTTTCAGCCGTCCGACGATGGATAGCGTGTTGCCCCAGCGGTCGGTTTCCTGGGTGAGGGCGAAGGGCCGGTAAATGTCGATGCGGGAGCTGGGTGAGAAGACCGACGCGAAGTCGAATTCGCGCGGCATGACGCCGGCGACGGTGACTGGACCGTTGTTCAGCGTGATTTGTTGGCCCACGATGTTCGGGTCGGAATGGAAGCAGCGCTCCCACAAGGCCTCGCCCAGCAGGACGGCGGGCGTGCCATGCCACTTGGCCTCATCTTCGTTGAAAAGGCGCCCGAGCTTGGGCTGTATGCCCAGCACTTTAAAGAAGTTCTGCGATACGCCGACGCTGCCCAGGCGCTCCGCCCCGCCATTCTGGGTCAGCGTGTCGTCGGCCTCGCCGAAGAAGGCGAAAAACGAACCCAAGTCTTCGAATGAGTGATTCATGGCCCGCAGATCGTTGAAATTGGACACGCGCGAGGTGGCTCCGGAAAGGCCCTCCTTGCCGGTATTGGCAATCCAGACTAGCCGCGCGGCGTCGCGAAAAGGCAGGGATCGGATGAGCACAGTATTCAAAACACTAGAGATAGCGGTATTGGACCCGATGCCAACGGCCAGAATAAGAATGGCGATCCAGGCAAACGCGGCATCGCGGCGGAGGGTCCGGAGAGTATAGCGAAGGTCCTGCAGAAGTTCATGGCCCATGCGAGTAATACTCCGGCGGAGCCCGGAAGTTCGCAGAAACTGGGCCTTTATTTTGGCGCTACGCCTTCGCGGGAACCAGGACCGGGGCCGTGGCCAGCAACTGGTCTTCGAATGTATAATCTGGCTTGGGAAACAGATTGTGGCGCAGATACCACTTATATGTCTCTTTTAAACCAGTATTAAAATCGGTCGGCTTAAACTTCAGCACCCTTTGAGCCTTGGCCGTTACCTGAGTGATAGGCGGCACATCCACGTAATTACCGAAGTAAAGCTTCGGCCCCATGGGATGGCCTCCAGCGCGCAGGATATATTCGCGCGGAATGCGGACAAACTTCGCGGGCTTCTTGCAAACCTTGGCGAATGCTTCCACAACCTCGGCCTGCGATAAAGGACGTGCGTTGGCGACATTGAACGCATGCCCGACGGCGGCCGGTTCGTCCATCACTTTGAGACAGACCCGCACCAAATCCTTGACATAAATAAACTGCGCCAGCCGGCGGCCATCGCCGGGCAGAATAATCGAGCGATTCGCGCGCAGGCGATCCCAGAAAAACGCCTCGCGATAGAGATTATTGCCTGGTCCGTAAACGAAGGGGGGACGCAGCGTCACCACCGGCAATCCGATGCGCTGATGGAGGCGGAACAGGGCGCGCTCGCTCATCGCTTTATTACGCGTGTAAAGTTCCGGCGCGTCATCCGGAGCAAGCGCGTCACCTTCGTGATGATTTAGGCCGTCGCCGTAGGCGGCCACACTCGACATAAATACGTAACGCTGGAGGCCGCTGCCTGCCAGTGCTTTCACGCTCGCCTCGACGTGGCCCGCGGTGGTGCCGCGTTCCCAATCGTAGACGTTGTCGAAGACCACGTCGAACTTCTGGCCGGCAAGGGCGGCCTTCATCGCCTGACCGTCGTTTCGGTCGGCCATGATGTTTTTTACGCGGCGTCCCAGGTCATGCTTCGGCCTCCGGTGCAGAACCGTGACGGAGTGCTCCGCTTTGACGAGTTCCGCCACCAGTTGCCGGCCGATAAACCGGGTCCCACCAATTACAAGGCAATTCATGCGCGAGCCGTTAGCCGGATCAGTCGTAATACTCCTGACCCAAGTGTGTGATTAAATCCTCGCCGCGCATCCAACGGAGGGTGTTTTTGAGCTTCATGAGCTGGATGAAGATATCGTGCTCGGGATAAAGGCCCGGGGCGTGCATCGGAGCCTTGAAGTAGAACGAGAGCCACTCCTGAATGCCACGCATTCCGCTGCGCTGCGCCAGATCCATGAACAGCACCAGATCCAACACAAGCGGTGCGGCCAGAATGGAGTCGCGGCAAAGAAAGTCGATTTTAATCTGCATCGGATAGCCGAGCCATCCGAAAATATCGATATTATCCCAGCCTTCTTTGGCGTCGCCGCGCGGCGGATAATAATTGATGCGCACGGCGTGATAGAAGTCCTTATATAACTCGGGATAAAGGTGCGGCTGGAGAATTTGATCCAGCACGCTGAGTTTGGTTTCTTCCTTACTCTTGAACGAACCCGGATCTTCCAGCACTTCTCCGTCGCGATTGCCCAGGATATTGGTGGAGAACCAGCCGCTCAGGCCCAGCATGCGGGCTTTTAATCCCGGTGCGATCAGGGTCTTCATGAACGTCTGGCCGGTCTTAAAGTCCTTGCCGCAGACGGGAATATTGCGTTCGCGCGCCAGATCGAGCAGCGCGGGCATATCCGTGGTCAGGTTCGGAGCGCCATTGGCGAAAGGCACGCCGCACTTCAATGCAGCGTAGGCGTAAATTTGGCTGGGCGCAATCTCCGGATCGTCCTTCATCAGGCCGCATTCGAAATCCTTCAGCGTCTGGTGGACGGCGGACGGCCGGTGGAACACCTCGGTCGATGCGCACCAGATCATCACCGAGCGCGACACGCCATTGGTCTGTTGGAAATTGCGGATGTCATCCATCAGCATTTCCGCTTTATCCATCTTCGTGCCCTTATCTTTGACGTTGGGTCCGTTGATGCGCTTCACGTATTCGTGATCGAAGACAGCCTTCATCGGTTTGATCTTCGATAAAGGCTCCCGCAATTTTTCGAGCTGAGGCGTGTCCAGAACTTTGGCATTGGCCGCGGCTTCGTAAGCCGTATCCTCAAAAATATCCCAGCCGCCAAAGACTAGATCGTCCAGGCCGGCCAGCGGAACAAAGTCCTTAATTTTTGGCGAGCGATTGTCGGTGCGCTTTCCCAGGCGAATGGTCGAAAGCTGCGTCAGCGACCCGATCGGGGCGGCCATGCCGCGCTTGATCGCCTCGACACCGGCCATGAAGGTGGTGGAGACGGCTCCGATTCCAGGGATCAAGACGCCGAGCTTCCCTTCCGCGGGCGCAATCTTGACGTTTTGTTGAGAGGGCAAAACTGTTGAACTCCTTAAGAAGTGTCCCAACGCCCCGTCTTCTAAAATGAAAACATGATGACGCTTCGGGGGCGGGATAGCTTCCGTTATACTAGCACTTTATGGTCAATCGCGCGACTGCCGCGACCGTTTCGGCCGCTATTTCGGCGATCGTGGTGGACGACGAGAAGCTCGCGTCGGACGAACTGGCGTACCAACTGCGCGAATTTCCCGACGTGGAAGTAGTGGCCACGGCGTCGAACGGCCTGGAAGCTGTCGAGATGATCGAGAACCTGGAGCCGGACCTGGTGTTTCTGGACGTGCAGATGCCTGGGTTGGATGGCATGGGCGTGATCCGCAAGCTGCGCGAAAAGGGCATTCCGCTACCGTATTTCGTGATGGCCACGGCGTACGATCAGTATGCAATCGAGGCGTTTCAATATGAAGCGCTAGATTACTTGCTGAAGCCGGTAGAAAAATCCAGGCTGACGCAGACCATCGAACGCGCGCGCAAAGGTGTCGCGGAGAGGCTGAAGAGCGCGCCGGCCGAATTGCCTCTGCCGAAACCGTCGCTGCAAAGGACTAAGCTGCTGGTGAGGAGCAATCAGCGGAATTTCATCGTCGATGCGCAGGATGTGGTGTACGCGACGATCGAAGACGGGCTAATTACGGTGGTGGCGTCCAACATGGAAGGCCAGTCAAATTACCGCACCATCGAAGAGTTGCAGTCGAACCTGGACGCGGATACGTTTTGGAGGGTCCACCGATCGTATCTGGTGAACATCCATCGTATTAAAGAAGTGATCCCCTGGTTCAAGTCGAGCTTCCAGTTGCGGATGGATGACAAAAAACAAACAGAAATCCCGGTGAGCCGCGTGCAGACAAAGCGGCTGCGCGCGTTGTTGAAACTCTAGACCGAGTCGGCCCAGTCCCGGTCGATCCGGCCCTCCGAGGGTTCTCGCTCTGATCCGCCATCATACGAAGTGAGTGCACCGCTTTCGAGCGAATGGCCCCACATCACCATCCTGAATGGCTTGCCAATCCGCTGCTCCAATTCCTTCAGCGTCGTGCCCATCCCGATGCCGTCTGAGTCCCCTATTGAGGATTTAGACCATTTTCTCATCGCCGGTGCGTTCTCCATGCGTTACGAGCCGACTACTTTGAGGCGGCGCGCTTCAGGCGGTCCGCGATGGCGGACCATGCGGCGTTGTCCGGGGGAGCCTCTACCGCGATCCAGGGCCAGTTTTCAGCGTCGAGGATGTGAAGCACGCTGTATAGCTTTTGGGCGTACGCGGCTGCGTCAGCCGGCATCCGGATGCTGCGGGACGTGAGGCCAGAGGTATTCCACCAGAGGTAGGCCCCGCGGCGATCGGGGAGGCCGGCGGGGGTCGAAACGAGGAACAGAGGCGTGCGCGGGCTGTAATGGCGAGCGTGCATGCCGGGCGAAGGATGCGGGCCGTCCCCGAACTGATCCGGGGCGGCGAGCACGGTTTCGATTTCGTCGAGCGCGATCATGCCCGGGCGCAACAGGGTGAGCTTTCCGCCGACGATGGAGACGACGGTGGATTCGATGCCGACTCGCGTGGGTCCGCCGTCGAGCACGGGAATGGTATCGGCGAAGGCGGCGCGGACGTGGGCTGCCGTGGTGGGCGAAAGATCCATGAATCGGTTGGCGCTGGGCGCGGCTAGGGGGAGTTTGGCCGTCTCAATAAGTTCGAGCGCAACAGGATGAGCGGGCACGCGGACGCCGACCGTGGGCAATCCGGCGGTGACGATATCGGGGATAAGGTGGGATTTCGGCAGCACCAGCGTCAAGGGTCCGGGCCACCACCGCGTGGCGAGTCCCTGCGCTTCGGGAGGCCATTCGGAGACCAGTCCACGCGCCATTTCGAGCGACGACGCGTGGACGATCAGGGGGCTCGTAGTGGGGCGTCCCTTGACCTCGTAGATTTTTCCCACTGCAGAAGCGTCCAGGGCGTTGGCACCGAGGCCGTAGACTGTTTCCGTGGGGAAGGCGACGAGTCCACCGGAGCGAAGGATTTCCGCAGCTTCGTAGATGGTGAGCGTCATCGCCCACCTGCGATGTAGTTAGTCGATCGGTTCATCTTTATCCGATGCCGTTTTGCCCGTCTTGGCGAACACCAGATAGGCGTGGATAAACTCCTCCAGATCGCCGTCCAGCACGCGGTCAACGTCGCCCACCGCAAGTTTCGTGCGGTGATCCTTAATCATACGGTACGGCGCGAGGACGTAGCTGCGGATCTGGCTGCCGAAGTTGATGCCTAGCTTGGTGTCTTCCAGCTTCCGCTCCTCGACTCGCTTCTTATCCAGCTCGTATTCATAGAGCTTGGCGCGGAGCTGCTTCATGGCGGAGGCGCGGTTCTTATGCTGGCTGCGCTCGGCCTGACACTGCACGACGATGTTAGTGGGCAGGTGCGTCATGCGGATCGCGGAGTCGGTACGGTTGACGTGCTGGCCTCCCGCACCCGAGGCGCGAAACGTATCAACGCGCAGATCTTCCGGGCGGATGTCGATCTTGATTTCGTCGTCAATCTGAGGATAAACGAACACGCTGGCGAAGGACGTATGGCGGCGCGCCGCGGAATCGAAAGGCGAAATGCGAACCAGGCGGTGCACGCCGACCTCGCTTTGTAGCAGGCCGTAGGCGTTTTCGCCGTTGACCTCGAAGGTGACGCTCTTGATGCCCGCGCCTTCGCCCTCCAGGCGGTCCGTGATGATGGTTTCGAAGCGGTTGCGCTCGGCCCAGCGGAGGTACATGCGCAGCAGCATCTCCGCCCAATCCTGGCTTTCGGTGCCTCCTGCGCCGGGGTGGATGGTGACGATGGCGTAGCGCGCGGCGTTTTCGCCGGAGAGCAGCATCTGCGTTTCGAGGGAGTCCAGATAGTGGGCGAAAGACTTGAGGTCGCGATCGAGATCGGCGGCGACGTCCTCGCCTTCGCGGGCCAGTTCGAACAGAACTTCGAGGTCGCTACCGAGGGACGAGATTTTCGCGTCCTGGGCGATCTGCTCCTCCAGCCTCTTGCGATCCTGCATGATTTTCTGACTTTTTTCGGGCTGATTCCAGAAATCGGGGGCGTTGATCTGATCGTCGGTTTGCGCTAATTGCGCGCGGCGGGCGGGGGCGTCAAAGATAGCTCCGCACAGCGTCGGCCTGCTGGCGGAGCGTAACGTACTCTCTTTCCAATTCCTCGAAGGTCATCTGTTAGTAATGATACCGCGCCCCGAAAAAATACTCGCTCCGTGGGATTTCGTGGCCTCGCGCAGAGCTCAACCAGGCGTTGTGCTCGGTTTCGCGGAGGCTGCCCGTGACGCAGGCCACCGGGATTACACCACAGCGTTGCGGGCGATGGCTTCTTTGTACCACTCCGCGCTTAGCTTGGGCGTGCGCTTCTGGGTCTTAAAGTCGACGTAATGGATGCCGAAGCGTTTAGAATAGCCGTCGGCCCATTCGAAGTTGTCCATCAGGCTCCACAGGAAATAACCTTTCACGGGGTAGCCTTCCGAAGCGGCGCGATGCAGGTTCGTGAGGTGATTGCGGAGGTACATCACGCGGTCCGTGTCTTCGATGCGGCCCTGCGCGTCGACCTTATCGTCTGAGGAGCAGCCGTTTTCGGTGATATAAATCTCCTTCGGCTTCCAGATTTCGGACACGTTGCGGACGGCCCAGTAAAGCACTTCCGGTCCGATAAACAGCCACGGCGATGCCATGTGCGGGAACGAATCGGGCTTCGGCAGAACGGTGAATCCGCCGGGAGCGCCCGGGTCGGCGCGGACGTAATCCGGCTGATAGACGTTGAGGCCGACGAAATCCAGAGGGCTACCAATCGCCGCCATATCTCCGGGGGCGACCTTCGGGGCGTTGGCGCCTTCGCGCTTGAGGTACGCGTCGGTATACTTGCCCTCCATCACTGCGGTGAGGAACGGAGCGTTGCCTTCGCGCGTGGCGCGGCGAGCGGCTTCGATGTGCTCCGGCGTTTCCATTACCGGCACGAAGACGGCGGCGTTT